>PPYF01470439.1_pt1 | contig 10878 bp, 14 predicted proteins | sample 1559871 | NCBI WGS metagenome assembly PPYF01 (sample SAMN08240021, study PRJNA423297) | Human gut metagenome, whole genome shotgun sequencing project.
AGTACCCGGAGCTGGTCAGCGTGGAATATCTGGAGGAATAGTAAAAAATTTTTTCAGATTACAGGCGCAAAGCGGAAACGGCTTTGCTACACTCAAGATGTCCTCCTGCTTCACCAAGGGGGGAGGCGGCCAGAGGAAACAGGCTCCGCCGCCTCCCCGGTGAGGTAAACAGGACCGATGCACGGGGGCGATACTCCCGCGATGAAAAGGAGGCAATCCTATGAACTTCAAGCATTTGCTGGACATTACCCTGTCCCTGTTTGACGGCGGCGCTGCTGCTGGCGGGGACGGAGCAGGGGCGGCGGCCCCGGCTGGACAGTCCGGCACACAGGGCGGTTCCCAAGCAGCCCCCGGTTCCACCCGCCGGGGAAAATCGGGCGAGTTCCAGAATGTCATGTACGGCAAGCAGGAGCGGGAAGCGGCGGCTGACGGCTCCGGGGCCGACGGGCAGAAAGCGCAGCCCTCCGTCGCCGGGAAGGGCAAAGAAGCGGAGGTGCAGACCACCTCCAGCACTCGGGAGGAAAAGCGGAAAGCGTTCATGGACCTTGTGAACGGCGAGTACAAGGACATCTACTCCGAGGAAACCCAGCGCATCATCAACCGGCGCTTCCGGGAAACACAGAACCTTGAGGAGCAGCTGGGCCGCAATCAGCCTGTCATTGATATGCTGATGCAGCGGTACAAAATCGCAGACGGCGACATTGGGAAACTGACCGCCGCCATTGAGAACGACGATGCGTACTGGTCCGAGGCCGCCGAGGAGGCGGGTATGAGTGTCGAGCAGTACAAGCAGTTTCAGAAGCTCCAGCGGGAGAACGCAGCCCTGCTCAAGGCCCAGCGCCAGCAGCAGAGCCAGCAGGCCGCACAGCGTCAGCTCCAGAAGTGGTACACGGAGGCCGAGCAGGTCCAGAGTATGTACCCCGACTTCGACCTGAACGCGGAAGTGAAAAACCCCCAGTTCCTCTCCATGCTGAAAGCCGGTGTTCCTGTGCAGCACGCCTATGAGGTCATCCACATGGACGACATCAAGGCGGGTGTGGCGCAGCAGACGGCCCAGCGCACGGAGAAGCAGGTGGTGGACGGCATCCGCGCCAAGGGCGCAAGACCCCAAGAGAACGGCACCGCAGCCCAGAGTGCATTTACCGTGAAGGACGATGTTTCCAAGCTGACCCGCAAGGACAGAGAGGAAATCGCCCGCAGAGTTGCACGGGGGGAGATTATCAAGTTTTGACCTCTCCCCGCAGAAGGGAGATTATCAAAATGAAAGCAATCAAGGACCTTATTCTGCTGCCCGTCATTCTGACTTTGTTTGACGGCAACACCAATATCACCACGGACGGCGACCTGTCCGGGGAGATGAAAACCTACTACTCCGACTACCTCATTGACATGGCGGAGCCGGAGCTGGTGCATGACCAGTTCGGCCAGAAGCACCCCATCCCCAAGAACGGCGGCAAAATCATTGAGTTCCGCAAGTATGACCCCCTGCCCAAGGCCACCACGCCGCTCACCGAGGGCGTGACCCCCGACGGCCAGAAGCTCTCCATGGGTGTCATCACGGCAACCGTGAAGCAGTACGGCGGCTTTATCGAGCTGTCCGACATCCTGCTGTTGACCGCCATCGACAACAACCTTGTGCAGGCCACCAAGCTGCTGGGCAGTCAGGCGGGCCGGACGCTGGACACCATCACCCGCGAAGTGCTCAACGGCGGCACCAATGTGCAGTACGCCGAGGGGCAGGTGACGAGCCGCGCGGAACTGGTGGGCGGCGCGACCGCCGACACCACCAAGAACCATTACCTGACCGTGGATGCCGTGCGCCGGGCGGTGCGCTTCCTCAAGGTGATGAACGCGCCCCGCATCAACGGCTATTATGCAGGCATCATCCACCCGGACTGCTCCTACGACCTTATGAGCGACCCCAAGTGGGTGAATGTCAAGACCTACTCTGACCCCGAGGGCATCTACGAGGGCGAGATTGGCCGCATCGAGGGCGTGCGGTTCGTAGAAACCAGCGAGGCCAAGGTGTGGGAGAAGGCGGGCAAGGACGCTTCCGGCTCCAATGAGAGCAGCCCCAAGGCAAGCTCCCGCGATGTGTACTCCACCCTGATTTTGGGCGCGGACGCTTACGGCGTGACCGAGATTACCGGCGGCGGCCTCCAGCACATCGTCAAGCAGCTGGGTAGCGCCGGTACTGCCGACCCGCTGAACCAGCGCGCGACTGCTGGCTGGAAAGCCACCAAGGTAGCCGAGCGTCTGGTGGAGGCGTACATGGTACGCATTGAAACCACTTCCACCTTCACCTCCGCCGCCTCCTGACAGAGGCGCGGACACGGGGCTGCCCGCAGACAAACCCCTGCGGGCAGCCTACACCAACATGAGGAGGCAAATTGACCATGGCGACCAAGAAAGAAGCTGCTGCCAATGAAGAGCAGGCTGTCACGCGGGAGCAGGGCCAGAACGCGGCGGATGAAACCGCCGCCGCGCAGGCCGAGCAGATTTTGGCCGATGCCAGAGCCGAGGCCGACAAAATCATTTCCGATGCAAAGGCCAAGGCAAAGAAGGAGCTGGAGGCCGCAGAAGAGGCCGCCCAGTCCGCGCCTGACCCTGCGGCAGACCCCGGCGAGGAGCTGGTGAGCGTCCGGCTGTTCAAGGACAATGACCGCTACAAGGACGATGTTTTTGTGGCGGTGAACGGCGAGCGCATCCAGATTAAGCGGGGTGAAACCGTTCAAATCAAGCGGAAGTTTGCCGATGTTCTGGAGCAGAGTATGCAGCAGGACATGGCGACGGCCAATATGATTGAACGGAAGAGCAGCGAGTACGAGGCCAAGGCGGCGGCGCTGGGCGTGTAAGCGGCCAGCAGGACAACGGAATAAGCGAAATCCGCGGGACCCTAATCCGCTGCGACACGGCGTAGCGAGGCCCGGAGGGGACTTGTCCCTCCCCGCCTCGCCGCGCTTTTTTCATCTCGGGGAAAGGAGGAAACCACATGGACAGGACCATCAATGTAACCGTCAACGGCGAGTTTGTCCGCAAGGACAGCAAAAACGCGGGCGTGCAGGGCGAGGCCAATGTCACCCCGCTGCACATCACCATGAGCGACGACTGGGCAGAGTTCTCCAAGCGCATTGTCTGGCGGGACGCGCTGGGGGAAAACCCGGTATCCGTGCTTCTCTACAACTCGGTGGAGGCTCTGGTGGAGGGTAAGGACCCGCTCACCTTCGACACCACCATTCCGGCGGAGCCGCTGGCGCTCCCCGGCTGGTGCAGCTTTACCATTGAGGGCTTCCGGGACAGCACGCCTACGGCGGTATCCATCACAGTGACGGACCACCTGCTGGTGAAGGCCAACGACAGCTACCACGCCCCGGCAGAGCCTACGCCAACCCAAGCGCAGCAGCTCCAGACCCAGATAGACGGCATTGTGCCGCAGGTATCCGAGCTGGTGGGAAACGCCGTGGAGGCTCTGGAGCAGGCGGAGGCAGCCGTGAAGGTGTGGGAGGTATGGGACGCAGGAAAGACCTATCTCCCGCTCCAGAAGGTATCCCGCCGTGGCAGCTCCTACATCTGCAAGACCTCGTGCACGGGTATTGACCCCGCTGTGGACACGGCGGACGGGGACGGCGTGGAGGGTATGTACTGGCTGCTGATTGCCCAGAAGGGCGACCAAGGGCCGCAGGGGGCGGAAGGTCCTCAAGGCATCACAGGAAAACAAGGTATTCAGGGCGAGCGGGGCCTGCAAGGCGAACGCGGCCCGCAGGGCATCCAAGGCATCCAAGGACCGCAGGGTATCCAAGGCCCGGCTGGTCCGGCTGGGATGACCGGCCCGGAAGGGCCGCAGGGCGTGCAGGGGCCGGAAGGACCGCGCGGCATTGACGGAGTGGCGGTGGAAACGGCGGGCATGGTCAATTTCAGCGTGAACGACGAGGGCCACCTGCTCTGCACCTACACGGGGAATGAAGCACCCAACTATTACATCAACGACGAAGGGCACCTGTGCCTTGACATCGGAGAGGAGGATTGACTAACTATGCCAACGATTGACCTCGGAAAGGTAGTAGGCCCGCAGGGACCCCAAGGCGTTCAAGGGCCGCGCGGCCCGCAGGGCGAGCCGGGGGCGCAGGGCTTGCAGGGCATCCAAGGGCCACAGGGCGAGCCGGGAGAACCCGGACCGCAGGGACAGCCCGGAGCAACCGGCGCACAGGGAAACCCCGGCGCGGACGGCGTGACCCCGAACATTCAGGTGGGCACCACGACTACCCTCGCGGCGGGCAGCCAAGCCACGGTAACACGACGGGAGGGCAGCCCGGACGCAGCCCCCATTTTTGACTTCGGCATCCCCAAGGGGGCGGACGCGGTAAACCCCGGCGATATGCACAAGGCAACCTATGACCCGCAGGGAAAAGCGCAGGACATCTTCGCCTACGCGGACCAGAAGATGCCAAAGGCGGGCGGAGCGTTCACGGGCGCGGTATCCGGCGTATCTCCCACAAGCGGCAGCACCAAGGGCTTCCGCAACATCTACTTCGGCAGCGGCGCTCCGGCCTCCGGCACGGGGGCCAATGGAGATGTCTACATCAACATCGGATAAGGAGGAGCAAGGACCATGATTAGAGCAGGAACTTACACCGTAGAGGACAAGGGCTTTACCGTGTCCACGGAAACCATCAGCGGCGTGGCGCGGCAGGTCATCTCTCTGGAGCTGCCCGCCGGTATCAGCGACGAGGAGCTGGCCGCGCTGCGGACCGGCCCCATCGAGGTGCTGGGGGACGACGGGGAGAGCGTGGTGCAGAGCCATACCGGCCCCTTCCGCATTGTGAGCCACGGGCTGAAACTGACCCGGACAAGCGAGGACAGCGATGTGGCCGCTCTGGCGGCCCGTGTGTCGGAGCTGGAAACCGCCCTGTCCGAGGAGCAGAGCGCCAAGGAAAGCGCACAGAGCCAGCTTGCAAGCCTGTCTGAACAGTTCCAAGAACTCCAGCAGAGCGTAGCCGCCGCCAATCAAATCCACACCGAGAGCGCGGCTAACGAGGCGGAGGCGGGCCATGCAGAAGATAGCGTGCAGTAACAGCGCGGAGGTGTCCTGCCTGCTGGCAAATCTGCTGGCGGAGCTGGAGCAGCCCTGCCGGATGTGCCGCCCGGACGGGGTGGTGGTCCTGACGGGCCGCTCCCCCATGGGAGAGGCTGTGACGGTCCGGCTGTTGCCCGACTGCATCATGGAGGTGGAGGGCTGCGACGAGCTGCTGTCCACCGTCCGGGAGCGGAGGTGCCCTTATGGACGATAAGGCCAAGAAAGGCGCGGACTTCGTTCTGGGAAACAAGGCCGCCGACCTGTGGCTCTACACCTGCGATGCCTGCGCCAATGAGAAAGTCATCCCCAAGAAGTACCGCTATACCACGGGCACAAGCCTGATGAACGCGGCGGAGGAGATATGCGACCTGATAGAGAGCGCAAACCTCATTGACCTGCGGGAGAGGCCGGAGGAGCGGCTGTCCATGCAACGGCGGGCGCTGGCCCGCTGCGAGAAACTGGGGCGCAAAATCACCCGGCTTCTGGAGAGCAGGCAGTACCCCGGCGTGACGGCCCATAAGGCCGCGACATGGAGCAGGGCCGTTCTGACCGTGCGCTATATGTGCGCCAGCTGGTACGGCAAAGACCAAGCCCGCGTGACACAAACCAGATTGGATGCCCGACGGCGATAGCCGTCTTGCATTAGGGTATGGCCTGTTCCGTACCGCCGTCTACTGGGGCCTGCGCTCCCCGTACTCCGACAGCTATAGTGCGTACAACATCAACGCCGGCGGCACCGTGTACAGCGTCTATGTGTACTACCCGTACTTCGCGGCCCGCCCCGCTCTGATGGAATACCGAGTACAAGTAGCCTTTTGGCGAAAGCAGAGGACCATCATCAAAGGAGGCCATATCCTATCGTCGTCGCAAGCTCCATATCCCTTGCTCCCGCCCGATGGGCGAGAGCGCGGTCATTTCGCTGCTCTTCCTCTCCAAGCCAAACCCGCTGACGCTGGGCTTCGGCTTGGGAAAGGATGCGAGTGCGACGGAGCTTACGGCGGGGATAAACACAATGGCAGCGACACCGGCAGGCTCGCTACCGGGGAAAGGCCCCGGACACCCCACACGGGGGAGATACTGGCGGCTATCAGCGCTGCCAAGCCTGCGCCCACCATCCAATTCCAAACGAGGATGCGTGACTATGACCTATGAGGAACTGTGCTCCTTCGACACCCTGTGGCTCGCCTATCTGCGGGCGCGGCGGTGCAAGAGGAGCAAAAAGGGTACCGCGGCCTTTGAATACAGCGCAATCGAGGAGCTGCTGATACTCTCGAAATCTCTTTTGCAAGGGAACTATCAGCCGGACCCGCTGGATGCGTTCTACATCTACGAACCAAAGAAGCGGCTCATTCAAGCGCCGACCTTCCGGGACAAGGTGGTGCAGCACGCACTCACGGACTTTGTGGTGTACCGGGAGTTGAGCCGGAGCATGACCCTGAACACCTACGCCGCCCAGTACAGCAAGGGGACGCACTTCGGCGTTGCCATGCTGGAGCAGCACATGAGGACCCATTTTCTCCGCCGGAAGGGAGCGGACGAGGCGGCGCGCAAGGCCGCCGGGCTTCCCTACCGGCCTATGGAGGAATGGGACTATGCAGGCGGCGCGGTGATAAAGGGCGACATCCGGCATTTCTTCCAGAGCATCGACCACGAGAACCTAAAGAGGGCGCTGGCCGCCCGCTTCCCGGACACGCGGCTGCAAGGGCTGATGTGGAGGTACATCGACGCGGTAGACGGGCTGGCGCTGGGACACCAGACAAGCCATGTCTATGCTGTGTTCTTTGTCTGCTCCATCATGCACTTCATCAACGAGAAGCTGCGGCTGCCCCTATCCGGGATGTATATGGACGACTGGTATGTGATTTGCCCCGATATGGCAACGGCACGCGAGGCGCTGCGGTGCATCCGGGCCGAGTTTGCCAAGCTGGGGCTGGAGCTGAACCAAAAGACCAACATCTTCCCTCTGCAAAACGGCATCGACTTCTGCGGTTTCCATGTGTACCTGACCCGGACGGGAAAGGTCATCAAGAAGCTGCGCTACTCCTCCATCAAGCGGATGAAACGGCGTATCCGCAACTGGGAGAAGGAGTACGCGGCGGGAAGGGTTTCGCGGGAGAAAATCGAGGAGAGCTTCCGTGCTTGGGAGGCCCATGCCAAGCATGGGGACACGGGGACCCTCCGACACAATATGCGGGCAAGGCTGGAAGCGGCTCTGGCCCGCGCAGAAATCCGCCGGGCGGCGCTGCACCTCCCCGTGCCGGACCCGGCCATTATCGAAAGGAGAGCAAAACGCTATGGGACAGTTACTTTCCAATCTGGCCAGCGGCAGTCTGGTCAAGCTCAATGAGAACACACAGGCCAAGAAGTTCATCAAGCTGGACAACGACCACTACGGCTCGGGGACCGGCGTGACCCTTATTCGGAAGGACTGCTTTGCGCAGACCGCGTGGAACGCGGCCTACTCCCAGTACAATGTGTTCATCGGCTGCACCTTGGACAACATCTGCGACAACTACCCGTTGAAGCTGGACAAGGAAATTCAGGACTGCATCATCCCGGTGCCCATCATTGTAGCGGAGGGCAACGGCGTATCCACGCTGCACACCATCTACCGCAAGGCGTTCCCCCTGTCCTGCACGGAGGCGGGCGTGAGTGGCTGGCAGACGGAGGGCAAGAAGTTTTCTTACTTCTCGGACAACAACAAGCGCATCGGCTATCTGGATGAGACGGCGACCGCCGTCTGCTGGGGCCTGCGCTCCCCGTACTCCGGCAGCTATAGTGCGTGCCGCATCACCGCCGGCGGCACCGTGGACAGCGTCTATGTGTACTACCCGGACTTCGCGGCCCGCCCCGCTTTTAATCTTAAATCTTCTATCGTTGTATCTGACAACAAGGACAGCGATGGATGCTACACGGTTGAAAGTTTGCCCAGCGCACAGGGCGGCGTGTATGTGAAGAACAACGGCGTGTGGACACGGGCGGTATAAGGGAGCAGAAAAGGGGGTGCGGGGGATTTCTCCCCCGCTCGCCCCAATTTTTTAGAGAGGAGGTTACTGCCATGCCGAGCATCAACGAGGTACTGGAGCGGGTGAACCGGGCGAGGCCGGACGCGCTGGACGACAAGACAAAGGCGGGGTGGCTCATTGAGCTGGACGGAAAAATCTACCGGGAGGTCATCCTGTGGCACCGGCTGACGAGCGGACGCGGGCTGCACGGACCGGCGGGCGCGTGCCCGGAGTGCGGGGGCACGGACATCCAGTATGACCGGGTGATGGACGCGAGCCGCTGCGGGGTGTGCGGATGGACCGAGCTGCCGGAGCCGGTCAAGCAATTCCCAGAGGACGGGGACAGGCCGCTGCTGGTGGCGGCCCCCTATGACAACCTGTACGATTTGTATGTGATGGCGCAGGTGGACTTCTACAACCGGGAGGCGGAGAACTACAACAACTCCGCGCTGGCGTTCAACACCGCCATGGACGAGTACAAGAAGGACTACCACCAGCACCATATGCCCATCGGGGCAGGCGGATACACAAACCTGTTTTAGAAACGGAGGCGGAGGAAATGAAGCTGCCATACCTGACGGCGGCCACGGGAAAAAGCCGCAAGCAAATTATCTCCTTCGGCGGGGTGAATTACAGCCGGGACACCCGCGACGGCGAGCTGCTGGAGAGCCTGGGCCTCTCCTCCGCCCAGTTCCCGTGCCTCTCCCAGCGGGCGGGGCGGAAAAAGCACGCCGACTACACAAGCCCCACGGCGCTGTATGCGCGGGGGAAGCTGTGCGTGGTGGACGGAACAGACTTCCTCTATGACGGCAAGGTGGTGGGCCAAGTGACCGCCGGGGAGAAGCACATCGCCACCATCAACACCAAAATCGTCATCTTCCCGGACAAGGTGTACTACGACACGGACAAGGAGGAGTTTGGGGCGCTGGCGGCCTCCTACCCCGGATACGCCGGGGATGTGACCTTCACGACCAACACGCTGACCGTGCCGGAGCAGAGCTATATCGACCAAGCGGACGAGGAGGCGAGGGACAAGACGGGCGTTGCCTCCGGGGCCTCCATTATGGTCTACACGGGGGCGAGCGTGAACAAGAGCAGCGGCGCGCTGTCCCTGACCGGCGGCGAGGAGAAAAACCCGCCGGACATCAAGGCCGGGGACATCATCCAGTACGAGTGCGACACAGCCAAGGAGTACATGGTGGTGCAGAGCTGCGCCATTCAGAGCGACGGGACCTACCGAATTACCTATATCCTGCACACATCCGCCAAGCACGAGTACCCGAGCTTTGAGGGCATCTTCGCCGCAGGGGACGCGGTGGAACTGTCCGGCTGCACGAGCCGCAAGAAGAACAACGGCAGCCATATTGTCCGGGAGGTATCCGGGCGGACGCTGACCTTTGACAAGGACATCTTTGAGGCCGGAGAAGAGGCGGGGACGGTGATGATGGAGCGGAAGGTGCCGGACCTGACCTGCATCTGCGAGTGCGACAACCGCATCTGGGGTGCGGAAGGGACCACCATCTGGGCCTCCGCGCTGGGCGACCCCAAAAACTTCTATGTGTACGACGGCCTCTCCACGGACAGCTACGCGGTGGCGGTAGGCACGGACGGGGAATTCACCGGGTGCATCGCCTACTCCTCTACGGTGCTGTTTTTCAAGGAAAACTGCGTACACAAGGTGCTGGGCAGTTACCCGGCACAGTACGAGATATACACCTATACCATCCCCGGCATCCAAGCGGGCAGTGAGAAGAGCCTGTGCGTCCTGAACGAAACCCTGTTTTACAAGGGGCGGAGCGGCGTGTATGCCTACACGGGCGGGACACCGGAGCTTATTAGTGAGAACTTCGGGACCCGGCGCTTCTTTGACGCGGTGGCCGGAAGCGACGGAGAGCGGTATTACATCTCCATGCGGGACGAGGCGGGCGTGTGGGAGCTGTATGTGTTCGACACGCTGCGGGCTATCTGGCTGCGGGAGGACGGGACCCACGCGGCGGACTTCGCCTATCTGGACGGAGCGCTCTACTATCTGGACGCGGACACGGGGCGGGCGATGATGTGCGGGCAGGACTACGAGGAGGAAGGGCCTATCTCTTGGAGCGCGACCCTGTGCCAATTCGACGAAACGGTACACGGACGCAAGGGGTATTCCCGCCTATATCTGCGGGCGGAGCTGGAGGCCGGGGCGTGGCTCAAGGTGGAAATCAGCACAGACGGCGGGCCATTCCGACAGGTGTACTCCGGCCACGATGAGCGGGCCAAGACGGTGCAGATACCCATTCTCCCGGTGCGGTGCGACAACTTCCGCGTGCGGCTGACCGGCAAGGGCGTGTGCGTCATCAAGAGCTTTGTCCGCGAGTTCTCCGTGGGCAGCGAGTATTGAGGGGAGGGATAGACGATGGCGACGATACTCCCCGGCTCTCCCCCGTCCTTTAACCGCAACGATGTGAGCGGGACCGTCAAGGCGTTGTGCAGTTACACCCGGAGCTTGCAGGAAAACATTGACTTCCTACTGGGGCAGCTCCAGAAAAGCGTCCAGACGATGCAGGGGGATGTGGAGGGACTGACCACGAAAACGACCACCATGCAGAACACGCTCTCCGGCGTGCAAAGCAATGTGAGCACGCTGGGGAACCAATATAACCAACTGGCTGCCCGCGTCACGGCGCTGGAGCAGAAGGTCAATTAAGGAGGTATTCACTATGGCAATTTTGAAAGATTTGGTAAATGCAGCGGTGTCCGCCGTTACCAACGCCGCCGCCAACGCCTCCAAGGGCGGCAGCTCCAGCAGCAAGAAAT
>PPYF01470777.1_pt1 | contig 10877 bp, 7 predicted proteins | sample 1559871 | NCBI WGS metagenome assembly PPYF01 (sample SAMN08240021, study PRJNA423297) | Human gut metagenome, whole genome shotgun sequencing project.
GATGCTGTGAGAAAAGTGGCTGTGATAAACAATATGCCTGTACTGAAAACTAAAGATAATCATGAAATACTGAGCAGCGAATTGGAAGGCGATGGTAAAGTGGCATCCGAAGCTTTGGCAGAGAATATTGCCAATGTGAATTATTTCGATCAGGTCATTATCTGTGATTCTGTATTCCGGGCACAGGATAAAGTGCCACGGGTTAATGTCATTCTGACTAAAGAGGAAGTACGGAAATTGAGCGAGGACTTGGGAGTGGATATGATATTGTCTTTTGATCGTATTCATATTCAGACTAAGCCCGGCGTACTGTTCTATCCGGATTTTCCTATGCCTATAGATGCTGTAGATGGAATTATATCTCCGATTGTTAGAGTATATATTCCCAATCGTGATAAACCTTTGTTTGTAGTTGCCAAGCAAGATACCATTTCCTGGGAAATAGAACCAGCTCTTTCTGACCGGAAGATAGTAAAAGAAGCTTCGGAATATGCCGCTTCTATTCCAGTAGAACATCTGTTGCCACATTGGGATGAGGTGGCTCGTTTTTATTACGATGGCGGGAATATTGAAATGCGCGATGCCGGTGTATATCTTCGTGAGAACAATTGGGATGAAGCGTATAGTCAGTGGAAGATAGCCTATGAGAAGAGAAAAGGCCAGCAAAAGATGAAAGCGGCTTTTAATATTGCACTATATTATGAAATAAAGGATAATGTAGAACAGGCCAAGGAATGGTTGGGTAAAGCGAAGAATTTGGTGAAATCAGGCAGCAGGGATGAACAATTGATAGCCTTTTATTCATTGGAGTTAGAGAAAAGAGAGAGTAAGCTATCCCAATTGAGAATACAAATGAAACGTTTTGATGATAATTTTTAGAGAATAAGTGTTGAGAGAAAGATTTTTTTTGTACTTTTGGATATAAATAATATATAAAATTGATTTTGGTATGAAACTCAGTGCACAGTCACATGCTTCTATTGCGTCTTCGCTTCGGGAAGCGGTTGATAAATATATAGCGGATGGAGAGAGAACGGTAGTCACCGATATCCATTTGCAACCTAAGCAGGACAGTGGTGAATTAGTTATTTTTAATGATGATGACGAAGAATTGTCACGTACCATAATTGAAGAGTGGGTGGATTATAGTGAAGATGATTTTTATACAATAGTAGAGCGTATACTTCGTGGGGAGATCAACGCATTGAAAGATACGGGAGTTTTGGATAAGTTAGCTATAATGAAGCCTTATTCTTTTGTTTTGGTTGATGAGGATAGGGAAACTGTAACCGAACTTTTATTGATAGATGATGAAGACACTTTATTCTGTTCTTTTACAGCCTTCATTAATCCTTTATCTTTTTGTTTCTTGTTCATTCTGCTTCTGTTATGAGTATATATAATTTTTTTCTTATTCGATGCAATTTTACTTTTGCATTGCTTTCCGTCAGTCCCAGGATAAGAGCGATTTCACCGATAGTTTTCTCTTCATTATAAAATAGGGAAATCAAGGCGCGTTCTTCTGCATCCAGTTTCTTGATGGCCTTATTGAGCTTTCCTACCCGTTCCCCGCTTTCATCATTCAGGGCATCGTCTATTTGCTGGTCGGATATATTCATTAACATGGCACTGTCCATAACAATTAACTCTTGCTTTCTTTTTCTGGTTGCCGATATGGCGGTGTTATATGCAATGCGGTATATCCATGTAGAGAAACTACTCTCTGCTTTAAACGACGAAAGATGTTCAAAGGCTTTCAAGAACGTATCCTGGGTCAACTCTTCCGCATCCTCCTGATTCTCCACGATGCGTATAATCAAGATAAATACTTGCTGACTGTATTTATCCAAGAAGTATTCGTAGAGAGAAGTTTCTCCTTTTAATATCCTATGAATAATATGTGTTTCGTCGTTTTCCATTTTGTCTATTAGACGCAGGGCTGGGAGAGAGGTTACATAAAAAGAGAAAATATTTTTTTCTTTCTCAAAAGTGTAACCTCTTTGGCTACGCAGCGTCTAATGAATACAAAGGAACAAAATTAATAACTTAAATACGAATAAATTATGGGTTACATTACCGGTTGGATTGTTGTAGGTATCATTACATTAGGAATCTACAAATTATTTGAACTTTTTGTTGGTAAGAAAGAGCGTCTTACTATGATAGAAAAATTGGGAGACAAGTTAGATCCTTCCATGTTGGGGAACAGGCTTAGCCTGCCTCTTCCTGTAGGAACTCCTTTCATGTCATCTTCTCCGATTTCTTTTTCGGCCTTGAAATTTGGCTGTTTGTTGCTGGGTATGGGACTAGGCTTGTTGACTGGTTATATTATTTGTGCAACCACGGTTCCCGATTATTTCACAGAGCGTAATTGGCGCATGAGCGAGTTAACTTCATTGATTTATGGTGCAAATGTCTTGCTTTTTGGTGGTTTGGGCTTGGTAGTTGCTTTTATAGTAGAATTGAAAATTTCTCAGAAAAACAGGAAAGATCATACCCGTTGAATAATGAAAGACAATTAGAAAAAAGAAAGAGATGTGTCAAAATTTGAAGTAATTATCAAAACTATCCGAGCTTTGCAGCAAGACAATAGCAGAATTACTTTTGACACATCTCTTTATTAAAAAAGAAGTGATGACCGCTTTACATAGAATGTTGCAATCTCTGTAAAGCGGTATATTTTTTTATTTTTTCAAAGCAGCAATACTTTCTTTTAAAGAAGCTATTTTGCTTTCTGCATCAGCCTGTTTCTTGCGTTCCATATCAATAACGTTGGCTGGTGCTTTGCTGACAAATTTTTCATTGCTTAATTTTTTCAATACACTTTGCAAAAAGCCTTCCTGATATTTTAAATCAGCCTCCAGTTTTGCCAGTTCTTCTTCTGTGTTGATTAAATTGCCCAATGGTATGGCATATTCAGTGGTACCTACCATAAATGAGCCGGAGCCGTCAGCTTTATTCTCTACGGCTTCGATAGAAGAGAGGTTACACAATTTAGTAATAACAGGATTGAATGTAGCTACTGGATTTACATCTACTACTTGCAACTCCAAAGTTTCTTTCTGTGCAATGTTTTTCTGTAAACGAATAGTACGGATACCACCGATTACTTCTTTCACTACTTCAAATTCTTTGACGATAATCTCATTACAAGCAGTCGGAATGTTCAATTGCTGGACCATCAGGCTTTCCCCTTCTTTGCGGTCATATATATGTTGCCATAACTCTTCGGTAATGAAAGGCATGAACGGATGCAGCAACTTCAGCAAGTTATCAAAGAAGCCTAAAGTTTTTTCATAGGTCGCTTTGTCAATGGGTTGTCCGTATGCCGGCTTGATCATTTCCAGATACCAGCTTGAGAATTCGTCCCAGAATAATTTGTATACAGCCATCAGTGCTTCGCTCAAACGATATTTGCCGAATAAGTCAGCTACTTCTGCAGCTGTTTTTGCCAACATGGATTCAAACCATTCAGTGGCCAGTCTTGCATATTCGGGCTGTGCAATATCGGCAACTTCCCAACCTTTCACCAAGCGGAATGCATTCCATATTTTGTTATTGAAGTTACGTCCTTGTTCACATAACGCATCATCAAATAAAATATCGTTTCCTGCGGGAGCGGCAAGCATCATACCCATTCGCACGCCATCGGCACCATACTTGTCAATTAGTTCCAACGGGTCGGGTGAATTACCCAAAGACTTTGACATCTTACGTCCCAGTTTGTCGCGTACGATACCAGTGAAATAAACGTTTTTGAACGGCATATCACCTTTATATTCATATCCTGCCATAATCATTCGTGCCACCCAGAAGAAAATGATATCTGGTCCTGTAACCAAGTCACTAGTAGGATAATAGTAGTTTATTTCTTCATTATTAGGATTATTGATACCGTTAAATAAAGAAATGGGCCACAGCCATGAAGAGAACCAAGTGTCCAGACAGTCATCGTCTTGACGTAAATCTTCCATTTTCAGATTGGTATTACCGGTTTTTTCTTGTGCCAACTTCAAAGCTTCTTCCGCTGTTTCGGCTACTACATAACCGCCTTCGGGCAGAAAGTATGCCGGAATGCGATGTCCCCACCAAAGCTGGCGGCTGATACACCAGTCTTTGATATTTTCCAGCCAGTTTTTGTAGGTGTTCTTGTATTTGGCAGGATAGAATTTCAGTTCATCATTCATTACAGGAGGCAATGCCATGTCTGCAAAATGTTGCATCTTCAAGAACCACTGCATGGACAGTTTCGGTTCGATGGCTACATTGGTACGTTCCGAGAAACCTACCTTATTAGTATAAGCTTCTACCTTTTCCAGCAATCCGGCAGCTTGCAAGTCTTGTTCAATCTGTTTACGTACATCAAAACGGTCCATACCTACATACAGTCCGGCAGCTTCGCTCAGTGTTCCGTTATCATTGAAGATATCAATGCTGGGCAAGTTATATTTTTCGCCAAGCATATAGTCATTCACATCATGGGCGGGTGTTACTTTCAGACATCCTGTACCAAATTCAATGTCTACGTAGTCGTCTTCGATAACCGGAATGATACGGTTTACCAGTGGTACAATTACCTTTTTGCCTTTCAGCCATTGGTTTTTCGGGTCATTGGGATTGATACACATGGCAGTATCTCCCATAATTGTTTCGGGACGAGTGGTAGCAACTACCGCATAGCGTCCTTCAGCATCACCTTCTACTTTGTAACGGAGATAATACAGTTTGCTGTGTTCTTCCTTATAAATAACTTCTTCATCACTGAGAGCTGTCAGTGCTTTTGGGTCCCAGTTTACCATGCGTACACCGCGATAGATCAAACCTTTGTTGTAAAGGTCTACGAATACTTTGATGACACTTTCGCTACGTTCTTCGTCCATGGTGAATGCTGTACGGTCCCAATCGCAGGATGCACCTAGTTTGCGCAGCTGTTTCAGGATAATACCTCCATGTTCTTCAGTCCATGCCCAGGCATGTTTCAGGAATTCGTCACGGCTAAGGTCAGTTTTCTTTATACCTTGTCCGGCCAGTTTGTTCACCACTTTGGCTTCTGTGGCAATGGAAGCATGGTCGGTTCCCGGCACCCAGCAGGCATTCTTGCCTTCCATGCGGGCACGGCGTACTAATATATCCTGAATGGTATTGTTTAGCATGTGTCCCATATGGAGTACTCCGGTTACGTTGGGTGGTGGAATGACGACTGTGTAAGGTTCACGTCCGTCGGGTTTTGAACTAAAGAGTTTGTTGTCCAGCCAATACTGATACCATTTTCCTTCCACGTCAGCGGGATTGTACTTACTTGCTAATTCCATTTTATATTTTATTTATTTAATTGATTATCGCATAATTGAGTGCAAAATTAATAAAAGTCGTTGGATTATTATGTACTTTTGCACTACAAAATGATATTAATAAACTGATTATGCATACAAGAAAAGAACAAATGGAAGCATTTGGCCGCTTCCTCGATATTTTAGACGAGTTGCGAGAGAAGTGTCCTTGGGATCGGAAACAGACGAATGAAAGTCTGCGTCCTAATACGATTGAAGAAACTTACGAACTTTGTGATGCTTTGATGAAGGATGACAAGAAGGATATCTGTAAAGAGTTGGGTGATGTGTTGTTGCATGTGGCCTTTTATGCAAAGATAGGTAGTGAAACAGGAGATTTTGATATCAAGGATGTGTGTGACTGTCTTTGTGAGAAGCTGATTTTCCGTCATCCTCATGTTTTTGGCGAAGTGAAAGCCGAGACTGCCGAGAAGGTGACTGAAAATTGGGAACAGTTGAAGATGAAGGAAAAGGATGGTAACAAAATGGTTTTGAGTGGAGTACCTTCTGCTTTGCCTTCGCTAATCAAGGCATACCGCATTCAGGACAAGGCCCGCAACGTGGGATTTGATTGGGAGGAGCGTTCGCAGGTTTGGACTAAAGTAAAAGAGGAGATCGGCGAGTTTGAAGCTGAGGTGGAGAACATGGATAAGGAGAAGGCGGAAGCGGAATTCGGTGATGTAATGTTCAGTCTTATAAACGCGGCCCGCCTTTACAAGATTAATCCGGATAATGCATTGGAACTCACTAACCAGAAGTTTATCCGTCGTTTCAATTACTTAGAGGAACACACCATCAAACAGGGAAAGAACTTGAAGGATATGACTTTGGAAGAAATGGATGCTATATGGAATGAGGCTAAAAAGGAAGAAAAATAGTAGGGTTGGAAGTGTTTTTTATGATGTGTGCTATTTTTGTCTTGCTTGTTTTTCTGTTTTAATCAATAAAGGGTATTGTATTTATTCTAGGTAATTTAATGTATGGTGATATCAAATTGTGTTCTATAAGAATGAGGGGCTGTCTTTTTTATGACAGCTCCCCATTCTTTATGAAATAAGTTTTATATGAATTTTATTCTACCCATTCTTTGATGGCTTGTGAAGGATCAGGATTTAAAACAGCACCTTTGTTGAATACATTTTCATAAAGACTGATAAAGATATTCATCCAGGGCGCACAGTAGCCTTCTATTGAATTAAATCGATATCCGATAGGAGCATTAGTACCCGGATAACCACGAACAACTTGTAACTCTAACCGTTTGTAATCCCAAAAGATGATCCCTTCACCCCAGAATTCAATACGTTTCTGTTCAACAACCTTCTTTTGAAACTCTTTTAGATCATTTGCTTTACATGTATAGCTACCCACAGAAGTATTATAACGAAATGTATTTACGAAATCTTCTAATTTAGAAATACCGGCTGCTAATCCTTGGCTCATTCCTATTGCTTCGGCTTCGATTAAATACATTTCCTCTATACGCATTAACGGATAGTCAACGGCAGCTCCGATTGTATAATCGTTCATTTCTCCATTTTTAGGTCGGAATTTGATACCTGTATATGGAGGCATATCAGCGAAATCATCATCGGTCAACAAAGTTCTATATTTAGTTCCGGGAGCTTTGTGTGCATCTTCAGGAGCAATCCAAGTTGTTTTTCGCCAGTTTGCATTTGGTATTTGATCGAACAATTTTTTGCCGATAAGCTTGTATCCTTGCCATTTTCGGTTACCGTAACCGAAAGTTTGTTCAGGACACATGCTTCCGGCAAAGTTGAGCCAATAGCTATGTACATCCTCGGTAGTCATGATGGATCCCCATACCCATGAATTGGTTAGTACACTGTTGAAGCCGGTAGTATAGCTGTCTCCACCAAACCATTCCTTTTCGGTCAGAGGCATTGCTCCGCTTTCGTTAATGACTTTGCGTGCGTATTCGGCTGCTTTAGTGAAACAAGTTTCTTTTGATGCAATGTTTAAATCTGTATTGTTGTTTAGGGTGTTGAGATCTTCAGGGTAAAGTTCGAAACGAGATCCCATTTCCAGCCACATACGTGCCATCAGACCATGGACAACCGGGGTACAGGGCAAGTTTTTGGTTGGGCGTTGATAATCACTCAAAAGCTCCTCAGCTGAGGCTAGGTCATCTAATATGAATTTGTATACGGCATAGAAGGGAGCACGTGGATTATTACGCCCTTCTTCTTCTGTGGTTTCAGCGGTAATAATAGGTACGGTTATGCCATATAAATTTTTACTGGCTGCTTCTGCATCTAATTTCTCTACTCCTGTTTTTTTATATTCATACATTCGGACTAAGTCCATGTATATCATGGCTCTATAAGATAGGCATATACCTTTATAATACTTGTTTTCGGGTGCATCATCTGCTTTTTCTAAAGCACTCAGTGCATTATTTACATTATTCAGAAACTTGTAGTTATAATACCAAATGGTATTGACAACATCGGCATCACCCAAATCATTACATACTCCATAAGTATCAAAAAAGTCAAATTTGGGTTCGTGGCAGAAGAAGTCTTCGCATGCACTTTCTCTGATTAAATTATATCCACTATATCCAAAATCATGATAAAATTGTGGACCGTAACTTCTAAATGCATTAATAAATGCGACTACTGAATTTACCATTGCGCTGATAGCTTGGTCAGATTTTCCTATTTGGTCTATGGTAGCTGTGCTACTTTCTGGAAATACCTCTTCGATACAACTGTTTAAGCTTAATGCTGATGACAGACATGCAGCAATCATTAGTTTGGTAATATATTTCTTTTTCATATTCTTGATTGTTTATGTGTTGATTAGAATTGTAAACTTAGACCGGCGGAGAATGCGCGTACGGCTGAATATTCTCCGGATGAATCTTTATTTCCGTTCCATGTTACGCGTGAATCGAAACCTTTTCTTTTTGACCAATAATAAACATTGTCACAGGCCACATAAATGCGCAGATTAGTTAGATATAGACTTCTAAGTGTTTTTTTGCTGAAAGTATATCCTAATTGAATGTTTTGAATACTTATGGAAGATGCATTAGTTAGAAACCTGTCGGATGTTTTTACACTGTACAGGTCATTGAATTGCCATTGTGGAATATCACTTTGAGTATTCTCCGGGCTCCATGCTTTATAAATATCTTTGTGAACATTGTATCCTAAATGAGTTGAAGTAGGAGGTGACATTAATGCTTGGTAACCATAGTCGTATGCCTGACCTCCTATACTGTAGTTTATTTGTGCAGAGAAATCAAAACCATAAAATGAAAGAGAGGTATTGATACCACCGTATAGGTCTGGAACAGCGTCACCACATAAGTATAGATCAGCTTGAGAATAGGTGGTTGTTGTTTTCATCTCACTGGTTTGCTTATCTGTATAATACCATTGTGGTTTGCCTTCTTCGGACACACCTGCATATTTTTGAACATAGTTAGTATACATTGGAAGTCCTTCTCCGTAATAATACAGACCGTTTACATAACCGGCATGTCCATCTATAATGTCTGTTTTTTTACTTTCTGCAAGACGGCTGATCTTATTTCTATAATGTGTTGCATTAAAGCCAATATTCCATGTTACGTTTCTAGTCTTGACTGGTATATATTTTAAATCAATTTCAACACCTTTGTTATTCATGTCACCAATATTGTCATAATAGCCTGAGTACCCTAATGATAAAGGTACAGAAAAACGGTTAAGCATATCAGTTGTTCTGCGATTGAAATATTCTATGCTACCACTTAATCTGCCTTTTAATAGTTCGAATTCTATACCTAAATTTATATTTGTATTGGTTTCCCAGGTAATATTTTTATTTCCTTTTCTGGAAAAACCTAATGATAACTCATTATTGCTGTTATTGATATTGTAAGTATCTACATATAAGAAATCGTCTATTCTGTCATTACCCTGTTGACCTACAGAAAACTTTAGTTTTAATAAATCGAGCCATTTAATGTCATCCAACCATTTTTCTTTGGTAAGAATCCAAGCAGTTCCCACAGAGTAGAAATTACCCCAGCGATTATCCGGGTGAAAGCGGGAAGAGGCATCGCGCCGGTAAGAAAGTTGGAAAAAATATTTGCCGTCATAGTCGTACATACCTCGGAATAAATATCCTTCAGTATTGTATTTACTCTTATAGGATGACTCATCGTTGGTACCACTGATGGCACCGTTTAATTCTTGATTCTGAAAAAAAGAGAACATACTGTTTTTGGCTGCGTATAATTCTTCATAAACGTTATTAAAGCTTTCATGACCTGCCATCAATGAAACGTTATGTAATCCGAAGCTATGATTATAATTTAATATTTGTTGTAGGTTGAGGGTTGTTCGACGCCAATGCTGGACATTGATGCTTCCATTCAAAGAATTTGCTGTTCCATAAAAAGGATTTAAAGCATTTTTGTACCGGCTGTCACGTATCGAAGTGCCTGCATTGAATGTGAATTTGAAGTCTTTCAGGAAATTAATATCTATAAATGCGTCTCCATTCAAAGTATTTGCAGAGGTGTTATATGTATCGAGCTGACTTAATTTTATTCCGTTAGAGTTCGGGTTGATAGGACGGTTTAGAGGACCTTGGTTGGATACTCCGAAATCGTACATGTCACCATTTTTATCCTGCATGATCTTACCATTTGTATCACGTAGGTAAAGGGAGTTTGTCCTTGGGCATTTAAATAATAATTGTATAATGCTTTATAGTGTGCTTGATAATATTCTCCTGGATCTTTTATGTAGTCATATTCTATTTCACCACGGGTATTGGCACTCCATTTAGCGTCTACTGTGATTTTTGCATCGCCTGCTTTGGCTGATTTTGTTGTTATAATTATGACACCGTTAGCACCTCGAGCACCATAAAGAGCTGTGGATGCTGCATCTTTTAGTACAGAAATAGATTCTACATCTGCTGGATTGATGTTATTCCATCCTCCTTCGTATGGCATACCGTCTAATACGATGAGGGGATCTGTTTTTGCGCTCATTGAACTGATGCCACGTATCAGAATGCTTGGAGTTTCTCCAGGCTGCCCATTTGTCATTGTCATTTGTAGGCCTGCCACTTGTCCAGATAAACTTTCTATGACATTAGTAACCGGACGTTTAGTTATTTGTTCTGTATGAATCATTTTTGCAGATCCTGTAAAAGCTGATTTTTTTGCAGTACCATAAGCAACTACCAAAACTTCTTCCATCACTTCTGTTGTTGAAGTCATAACAATTTTCATTTCCGGCTTGATGGTTACTTCTTGGGTTTCCATTCCAATGAAAGAAACAATAATTGTTTTGTTGGTAGGTGAGATGTTTGTAAGTGTGAACTGACCATTGATGTCGGTGATTGTTCCATTGGTTGTTCCTTTTACCAATACGGAAGCTCCGATTACCGGTTCGTTGTTTTCGCTTGAGATAACGGTTCCTTTCACTGTTACCTGTGCTTGTGCATGGCTTATTCCTACGAATAAGCATACGAATAGTAGTAATAGTGTCTTTTTCATAATGTTTGTAATAGATTTGT
>PPYF01639186.1_pt1 | contig 10874 bp, 9 predicted proteins | sample 1559871 | NCBI WGS metagenome assembly PPYF01 (sample SAMN08240021, study PRJNA423297) | Human gut metagenome, whole genome shotgun sequencing project.
CGTACAATTTTTAGCGGGCATTGCTGCCCACCGTTTTGTAGGTATGATATGTAATTCATCGACAAAGCCGATGAATTTAGTTACAAATTATGAATATATCTATTGCAATTTTACAAAAAGAAAAGCCTCATCCCTCGCTGATTGAGAGATGAGGCGAAATGATTATGCTGTAATCTCCGGGATTTCTCCGACAAAGTTATAAACGATTCTGACTTCCTGCACCTTCTGTCCGTCAATCTTCTTGACTTCGCCCACCAAAATTTTGCTGATGAGCCGGTTCAGCACCGCTTCATCCAGTTCTTCAATGGCTGCATAGCGCCGGATTTCTTTGATGAAGGTGCGGACTTCATTTTCCTGTTCGTCAGAGTGGCGCATCATCAACAGTAGGTCTTGCAGGCGCTTCTGGTTGGCTTCCTGCTCTTGTTCCAGTGTTGCTGTCAGCTTCATAAAACGCTGCTCAGTCAGGATTCCTTTTGCCTTATCGGTATATAGGCTCAGGAACATCTCATCAATTTCACGATTCCTGCTTTCCAGTCGTTGACATTCCTTCTGTGTCTGGGAGGCATCCAGAAGATACCGGCGCTCCATCCGGCTGCTCAGCCGCTGATAAAAAGCATCGGCATCTTTGAGCGCAGTCTTTGCCAGTTCCTGAATATCTTTCAGCACAAGGTTGTACAAATCTCTGGCTTCGATCTTGTGGCTGGTACAGGCGTTCTTGCCCAGCCTGTTGTAGGTCTGGCAGATATAATACGCCTTATCAATCGGTTCTCGCTGTTCGCCGGTAAAACGATTCTTTCCGGTTCTGCCAACCTTTTCATACCGCACCTGCATGGACTTTCCGCAAGTCGCACAATAAATGATACCGTGGAACAGGTTATAAAAGGGGCAGGAGTTGCCCTTCATAATGGTTGGTCTGCGGTCAATGATTTCCTGTACCTGCTCCCATTCTTCCGGGGAGATGATTGCTTCATGGCAATCCTCGATAATTTCCCAGTCCTCACGAGGGATAATGTCATAGGTGTTGGAGCGAATCCCTTTCTGATGTGTCCGGCAGACCAGATGTGCGCCCTTATAAAAGGGATTCCGCAGAATATGGCTGATTCTTGCACTTCCCCATGAATAGTAATTTACATCACATTCTGTGTTGCTTTTTACTCTGGTGATCGGGACTTTATCATCCATGAGCTGCTTTGCAATCCGCATGCATCCCCAGCCATCCAGCGCCATATCATAGATTTTTCGGATTACCGGTGCTGTCTCAGGGTCACGGATCAAATGCCCCTTATCCTCCGGGTCACGCATCAAACCGAGGGGCGGCTGCCCACCACAAAACTTCCCCTGCCGGGAACGGGTCATACGCCCTGCCAGCACCTTTTTGGAAATATCCCGGCTGTACATATCGTTCAGGATATTCTTAAACGGCGTAATGTCCATTTCCTGACGGGTCAGGCTGTCCACTCCGTCTGTAATGGCGATATAGCGTACATTGTGTTTTGGGAAAAAGATTTCGATATAGCTGCCAGCTTCGATATAATTCCTGCCCAGTCTGGACAGGTCTTTGGTGATAACGCAGCCGATCTTTCCCGCCTCAATATCGGCAATCATGCGCTGAAAAGAAGGGCGGTTGAAATTGCGGCCTGTATAACCGTCATCCACATAATACTCATACTGGAACATTCCGTTTTTTTCGGCAAAGTCCCGGAGCATAAGTTTCTGGAAAGAGATTTGTCAAGGGGGAATTTTCTTTTAACCATATCATTATTTGTATTGACTTCTCTATCACAGGGTAATATAATCAATACCGAATTAAATAATGATTTCTGTGGTCATCTTCATATATTGCTATGAGGATGAGCAATAGGGAAATCGGTGTAAATCCGATGCAGTCACCTCTGCTGTAACGTGGACAAGGAAACGATGATGCCATTGGCGGAATTCCTGCCGAGAAGGCGTTTTCTTGGATGAAACGGAGCCAGAATACCTGCCGCAGAAATGTATTTAGCGATTTCTGGGATGAGGAAATGGCCGTATTTTTATGTGTGCTGTCAAATTACACGGTATCAGTCTTTCCCCGAGAGCAGATTGGGGGAAGACATTTTTATTATGATTATGTCTTTTTGAAAGATGAGGAATTGGTATGCTCGAACTGCAATCCGTCTGTGTTGAATTTTCGACCGAAGGCGGTCCTATCCGCCCAGTAGACCAGGTTTTTCTTACGATAAACCAGGGCGAAAGGCATGTTATCATTGGAGAAACGGGGAGCGGAAAGAGCGTCCTTCTGATGAGCATTTTGGGACTCAGCGGAGGCAATGTAACGGGGCATATTTTATGGAACGGAAAAGAGTTAGTGGGCCTATCACCAAAAGTGTACAATCAGATTCGCGGAAAGGAGATTGCGTATATTCCACAGGGCAATTCCAGCGGATTTAACCCTCTGATGCGGATTGGCACGCAGATTGCAGAGTCCCTCCGGATTCATTTGAAGCTGGGACGCGCTGAGGCGCACACCTATGCAGTAGATGCGCTGCGAAAACTTGATTTCCAGGAGCCGGAATACTGGGTGTCCCGGTATCCGCACCAACTCAGCGGCGGGATGAAACAGCGGGCCCTGGTTGCCATGGGCACAATCGCCGGCGGGCAATTGTTGTTAGCGGACGAACCGACAAAGGGGCTGGACGAAGAGCGCAGAGGTGATGTCATCAACCTGTTTGACGAACTGTCACGAACTTTTACAAAAGAAAAGATATCCCTGTTGTGTGTGACCCACGACCTGTATTTTGCAAAGAAGATTGCAACACATATCCATGTTATGTATGCGGGACAGATTTTGGAATCAAGTAGCTGTGAGGAGTTTTTTTGGTCGCCACTACATCCATATTCCCAAATGATGATAAACTCCCTGCCGGAACATGGCTTTCAATATCCGAAGGGGTTCGCCCCATCCCACGAAGAATACGACGGCCTCGGATGTCGCTTTGCTGGCAGATGTCCCAAAGCGCAGGCGGGCTGCTTTCGCGCAAAGCCGCCCGTTCTGGCAGCGGGAGAAAGGCAGGTGCGGTGTCACCATGTTTCTCAAAGCAGATAACCTCTCGAAAACCTATTCCAGCGGATTTCTCAGCGGCAAGAAGGTCTCCGCTTTGCAAAACGCCAGCATCACCATCCGTGATGGGGAAACCGTGGGCATCTTCGGGAAGAGCGGTAGCGGAAAGACGACACTGGCCAATCTGATCGCCGGGGCGATTCCCGCGTCATCCGGCCGGATTTTCTGGGACGACAAGCCGGTTGTATACCCCTATCGCGGTACACTCCGGCGGGCCATTCAGATGGTATATCAGCACCCGGAGGAGGCATTTGACCCGTGCTGGAGTCTGGAGCGGAGTTTAATGGAGCCCTACCGGATTCACCGACTCGACTTCTCTGAGGAGAAATTCACCGCCCTCCTGGAGCAGGTGGGCCTCTACAAGGAACATCTCTCCCGTGACCTGTCCTCCCTGAGCGGCGGAGAACTACAGAGGGCCGCACTGGCCCGTGCCATGTCCATGTCACCTAAGTTGATCCTTCTGGATGAGCCCACCAGTATGCTGGATTCTATCTCCCAGGCGCAGATCCTGCAAATCTTGAAAACGTATCAAAAGCAGCACCGGACGGCGTACCTGCTGATTACCCATGACCTGCAAGTCATGCGCCATATGTGTGACAGGTGCTACTTTCTGGAAAATGGCTGTATCCAGGGGGAGGAGGAATACGCCCATGTGGAAAAAGAACCTTAGACGCTTTATCGGCAAACTGCTCATCTCCCTTTTGACCATTTTCCTGGTTGCCACGTTTAATTTCTTCTTGATTCGCTTTATGCCGGGCGATCCTTTGGAGCATCTGGTGGGAGAGGAAGATTACCTCTACCTCACCTCCGCGCACCCGGAGGTCCTGGAGGAATTAGAGGTGGAATATGGCCTGGACGGTACACTGTGGGAGCAATACACATCCTATCTGGGGCGGCTGCTCCATGGGGACCTGGGACACTCCTATAAAAATAAAGTGGCGGTATTGACCTTGATCCTACAGCGGCTGGGACGCACCTTCCGCCTGATTCTCCCGGCAATCGTCCTCTCCTCCCTCATAGGCATCTTCCTGGGGGCTGTGGCCGGATGGCGGGAGGGGAGCCGGTTGGATCGCGTAATTTCCCGGGCGTCGCTTATCATCTATTCGGTCCCGGGGTATTGCCTGGGGATGCTGGGGCTTATGGTGTTCTGCTTTTGTCTGGGCGTCGTCCCCTCCGGCGGGATGTCCAGCGGCGGCCTGACAGGTCTGGCCTATGTAAAAGATGTGCTGTGGCACATGGCGCTGCCCGTAGGAATCCTGACACTGAGCAAGTCAGCATATGTCATTTTGATGATGCGCAGCAGTGTCCTGGATGAAAAAAAGGCCGACTACGCCCTGGTATCCCGTACCAAGGGGCTGAAGAATAGCCGAATCCTGTTCCGCCACATTTTCCCCAACGCGGCCCTCCCTATGGTTACTATCATTACCATGGAGGTCGGGTTTATTGTTTCAGGTTCCATGATGATTGAGCAAATCTTTAACTGGGATGGTATGGGACTCTTGGTATACAGGGCCATCGGAGGAAACGACTATCCGGTTTTACAGGGAAGTCTGCTTGTGTTGACAGTGTGCGTTGTTCTTGCAAACGTACTATCGGATCTGTTTTGCGCGCTTTTGGACCCGAGGATCAAGGATGGTATTTGGAGTGAATAAGAAACTGCTTAAACAAATCTGGCCGTTGCTCATCCTTCTGGCAATTGCAGTGTTCGCGCCGGCGATTGCCCCGTGGGACCCATGGGAAATGACAGAGCCCTTCCTCAGACCGTCCGCCCAGCATCTACTGGGGACCAATGACCTGGGCCAGGATATCCTGAGCGAACTGATCTATGGGACGCGGACCTCCCTGATCGTGGGATTTTCGGCTGCGCTGATTATCACGGTTTTTGGGAGTTTTATCGGAGCCTGCGCCGCGTATTTCGGCGGCTGGATCGACGCGGTCATTATGGTGTTTGTCAATGTGGCTTTGGCCATACCGTCGCTGCCGCTGATTATTGTTTTGTCCGCGTTTCTGAACCGCAGCATCTGGAACATTATTCTGTGCATCTGCCTGACCGGCTGGGTGGGCACGGCCCGTATCGTGCGTTCCCAGACCCTGCGGTTGAAGGAAATGGGCTTTATCCGAAACTGCCGGACCATGGGATGCGGGCCATTCTATATCATTACACAACACATCCTGCCAAATCTGAAGGAGATTATCCTCACCAAAGGCCTTTTGTCTGTGGCCTCCGCCATGCTGACAGAGACGAGCATCAGTTACCTCGGGCTGGGCCCGATGGCCAGCAAGAGCTGGGGAAGTACCCTGAACGATGCGTTCCGGGTTGGCGGGATTTTTAATGGATATTGGTGGTGGTATTTGCCGCCGATTATCTGTATCAGTCTAACTATTTTCTGCTTTCTGTCCCTGAAGGGACTACAAGCGGAGAATGGAAATAGTACATTGCAAAACCGAAAGGAGAAGAAACAGTAAATGAAGAGGGCAAAGAGAATTTTGGGGATGTTGTTATGTCTTACCATGCTCCTGTCACTTGTGGCGTGCGTCTCAGATCCGGTCCAAACGGACGAGCCTTCTGAAACAGAACAGCAAAGCGACGTTTCCGGCACAGATGTAGAACTGCTCAATGTGGGGAGCATCTACCAATTTGATGTAGAGAGCCCCTATTGCGAACTGCTCAAATACCTCAGTTATGATGGGTTTATGTACAGCAACCTTGTCCGCTATGGCGCTGACAACGAGGTGGTTCCGTGCCTCTGTGAGCGGTTTGAAATCGCAGAGGATGGAACGTCCGTTACCTTTTACTTCCAAGAGGGAATCAAGTGGCACGATGGGCAGCCCCTGACCATGGAGGATATCGAGTTTTCCTTGAATCTCTGGCTGGATGTATTAAAGCCCTCTGTGGCGCTGCGGTATATGGAGAGCGTGGAAGTCCTGGATGACACCAGTATCCGGGTCAATATGCAGAGTTCTTGCGCCTATGTCTTCCTGCGCCACATGATTATGTCCAGCTCCGGCTGCGTGATTTACCCGAAACACATTTGGGAAAACGTGGAGGATCTCAAGTCCTTTACTGGCAGGGAAGCCATGATTGGCTGCGGCCCTTATGTCTATGACAGTTATGACGACGAGGCGAAGATCGCCTACTTCAACCGCTACGAGGATTACCACGAGGGCGTGCCCACGATTAAGCGGATTGCCTTCCACCTCTATGAGAGCCCCGAGAGTCTGGTTATGGCCTTCAAGAACGGCGAGATTGACTGTATGTTCCAGTATGCTGCTGGCCTCTCTGGCAACTATGTGCCCGCCATTCAGGAACTGGACTATCTGAATGTGGGTGAGGAGGTAAACCTCGGCGGGCCGATTTTGGAGTTCAATTTTCAGGATGCACTGATGAGCGACCTTGATATGCGCAATGCCGTCTATTATGCGCTGGACTATGAGCTGCTGGCTGCCACAGATGGCGGGGAATACTGCGTGCCTGGCACCAAGGGCGTCATTTCCCCGGGCAACATCGGCTATGCAGACGATCTGCCGACGAACCAGCAGAACACAGAAGAGGCCAACCGGATTTTGGATGAGGCCGGATATGTGGATATCACTGGAGACGGGCTGCGGGAAAACAAAGACGGCTCTGCCATGCGCATTATGGTAAGCCCGGCTTACAGTGCCTCTAAGGGAGTACTGTATCAGCGGCTTGCACAGGTTGTGGTACAAAACCTCCAGGATGTGGGCCTCGACGCCTATCTGGACGAGGACGTGTCCAACTCGGATGCCTGGCAGGCCCGGTGGAGGGGTAATAAGGACTTCCAAATTGCCATCACCTCCTGTTCCCAGGGCGTAGCAATCATCGACACCGTGAACCAGGGCCTGGTGGAAAAGGCTGGCTCGGATGGTACGCTAACCTGGAACGGCACCAATAATAACCCGGAGTATGTGGAACTTTTCTCTCGCATCATTGACTCGAAGAATCCAGAGGAGTACGCTGATGCAGCCTATGACAGCCAGCACTATCTGGCCGATCAGATGGTGGCTATCTCCCTGGGTGTCGAGAGTATGTTCTATCCCTATAATATCGAAGACTTTACTGATTGGTCGTTCCGTAGCGGAAATGGAGCATTTTCTTATGATACTTGGTTCACGTTGAAAAATAAGTAGAGCTGTACTCAGGCGATTGACAATTATAGAAATATGATAGCAACGAGGACCTGGAGCATTTTCGCTCCAGGTCCTGTCATCCCCATTTTATTTGCTATAGTCAATGCCCGTTCTTCTGTGGCGTGTATACTGGCACTGCCGAAGCAACAACTGCATCTCCTGTTCTCCTGAATTTTCGCGCAAAAGGCGGCGGGCTTGCCCCTGGGCCTCCATCCATCGGATGGGCGAATACTGCTTGCCAAACGTCAGCTCAATTTTTCCCTGGGCGGCAGCTTCATGGGAATCACGAATTGCCAGCTGAGCCTCGTACAGCTCCACCGGGTCAAGCCCGGCGGCCTGCGCCTCTACTTCGGCATACTCCTCCAGCGCCTTGTCCAGCGCTGCGGAATACTTCTGTTCCTGGTCCACCAGTTTTTGGAGACCGTCCTCCATAGCGGCAATATCCTTGCGGAAGGCTTCGGCCCCGGCGTCCTCGGCATATTCAAACTGCTGCAACAGCAGCGCCTTCTCGGAGCGCAGTTCCTCCAAATCCTCGGTCAGCTCCGCAATCCTGGCCGCCAGCTCCTTATGCTTGAAAATCTTCCGGGCAGGCAGGACCTTCTTCTCGGCCAGCAGGACTTTGCGCTCCCTGCTCTTGTCCTTGATCTGCCGCACCAGCCCGGTGTACCGCGCCATCTGCGGCCGGTACACATTAAGGGCGTCCTGATACCGCTCCCGGCCCGCACGGATGTGGGAGAGCTGATAGCAGAAAATCAGCACCCTGCCGCGCAGCTTCTCCAACCGCTCCGCCACGGCGGACACGGTGTGGACAACCAAATCGGACAGCTTTTTAAGCTCCGCTTTCAACTCCCGCAGCAGGGCGTTGTCCGCCTTAATCTGCCGGTTCAGCTCACAGCGGTCGGAGAGGATGCCGCGCCGCTCCAGCGCCTGGGCCGCCACGCCCTCATGAATCGTGGGCCGTTCCTCCAGCCCCCGCGCCGCATGGCTGCGGTGGTCGATGCGGCTGTCGTGACCGGCCAGCTCCAGGCAGCGGTTCGCCGCTGCCGCCCATGCCTCCCGCCAGGCCAGCAGCTGTTCCTCGCTGTTCCAGTGCGCAGAGATGGGATTCTGCCGCCCATACTTCGTGCTTTTCGGATACTTGCTGGCCCGTTCATCCCCGTGCTTCTCAGCCTGGGACGGGACCATATAGACTTTCTTCTTGTCCACCTTATACTGGTATTGCTTCTCCCAGCCCTCGGCCTGCGCCGACTTAAACTCAGCGGCGGTGAAGCCCCGCTCCTCGCCGTCCTTCACACAAAGGTACTCCTTCTCCGTCTTGTACTGCCATACGCCCGCCTCTGTCAGCGGGCGTACCGTCAGCAAAATGTGGGCGTGGGGATTGTGGCCGTCGGTGTCATGGATGGCAACATCGGCGCACATCCCCTCCGCCACAAACTGCTCCCGGACGAACTCCTGCAAGAGCGCAACCTGCTGCCCCCGTGACAGCTCGATGGGCAGCGCGGCGACGAACTCCCGCGCCAGGCGGCTGTCCTTGGTTTTCTCCGTCTCCTCCACGGCGTTCCAGAGCTTCTCCCGGTCCTGCCATTCCAGGGGTGCCATTGGCGGCAGGAACACCGCCTGCCAGACAAGCCCCTGCTTTCGTGTGTAGTCATGCTGCACCCCGTCGTACTCGTTGAGCATCCGGGAGCAGCTCAGATAGGCGGAAGCGGCCACAGCGGAGCGCCCCGCGCCCCGGCTGATCATCTTCGCCTCCAGATGATAGATTGCCATTCGTTTTCCTTTCCGCCTGCGCACAGGCTGTTTTTTGTTTCTTTTTACAAAAAGAAAATGGGCGCGCCCCAGCCCAGGGACGCGCCCATCTCTGCGGCAAAGCTACCAGTGGCAGCTTTGCGCAGGCAGACGGCGGCTGTGATGGAGTGGCGTCTTGCCACCCTATCGCAGGGCCGGCTGCATGGACGATGACAGCAGCGCCGGCCGGGCTGTGGCATCGTCCAGCGGCTCCCGCAGGAGCCGCAATCCCCCTCGGAGAGCGCACGGTGGCCGAAGGCCATACCACCGCCCGCTTGCGGGTGGTGAGTAAGTGCGCCCTTCGGGATAAAAAAGAGGAAGGCCCCCGGTTTCCCGGAGACCTCCCAGCCGTTTTCAATCGTGTCCTGTCAGCTTTCGCCGCAGGTACTCTTCCAGATTATCAAGCCCCACCGCCTGTACTTCCGGCAGCACTTTTTCCAGTACAGCGCCCTCCTGAATGAGCCGCCTTGTCCGGGCTTTTCGTTCCGTCACTCGGTCCCGTGCCTGGGCTTCCTCCAAGCGGTGCTTTGCCTGCAACAGTTTCTTTTCTTCACTTGTCATAGATTTACCTCCGTTTCTGCCAGATCAGGTCATAGCCCAGCACATCGGCCAGCTGCATGACCTCCTTATAGCGGATGGATTCCCGCTGGAGCTTGGCCGACAGGTTGGAAACACTGTCCGACCAGCCGTATTCCTCATGGAGCCGGTCAACTACCTCTTGCATTGTGTATCCCGCTCGGACGATCTGCGCCTTAATCTCGTTGCGTACCGTCATAATCAAAAATCCTCCTACATTTACTTGATAAAAAAGCGAAGCCGGTATGCCCTCAGGCATAGCCGCTTCGCCGTGTCGTGAAAAATTCTCTTGTTACCAAATCCGTTCAGAATTGCCGGTGTGATGTCCTGCCCATAGGTCGCACCTTCCGACTTTTCCGTTCCGTGTGACTTGGCTTGAAACCGTGCATTTTCCCATGATTCCATGTACCCGGTTCACCGGGACGAGAAGCACGGTTTCGTAAAATGATTTCTTCCAACCGTCAAATACTTTCCGATTCCCAATTGCCCTGATTTACCCCTCCGATTTTGCCAGTGATTTTTGAGATATAGCCGCCGAATTGCTATAAAAGGGAAAACATGAGGCAATCAAAGTGTACGTACGTACACGGTTCAGCGCCGCCATTCCTCCGGCACATCTTCCGGTACGTACGTACGCATCGAATCACCAGAAAACACTGATATATGATTTCTCACCAATACCTCGATTCCCAGAAAGCCACGCACCCGCCGTCCGGCAGCATTGGTCACATTGTTGCAGTATTCCAGATTATAGCGGCTCTGGCAGGCTATCAGGGCTTCGCTGAAGCTGCGGGGTTTCAGGGCAGGCAGGTTGTTCTCGGTGCAGTAAATCTGGTATGCCTCATACAGCTCTTTGGAGCTGGCAGATAAATCGGCCTTCAGGCGAACATACCCGTCTGAATCCAGAAAATCATAGACATTGTTGTTGTCCCGTTTGACTGTTTCCCGGTTTTCTCTGGTGCGGTCACTTTCGGTGAACTTGAAGTTGTTGGCGGCCACCCGCTGCAATCCCTCAAAAGCCCACAGCAGAATGCCCTCCACCTCGTCTTTCATCTTCTCGGCAAGGTCGGGATCATCCACACGGCCAGTTGTTTTTTCTTTCGTGGTCAGCACCAGCTGGCGGCGGTATAATCCGTCGCTGCGGTCAAACAGCGCCTGCAAATCTCCGTTGGAGAATGCTAACAGCCGGGCGCACATCCATCCCTGATAGCTCTGCTTGCCCTTGCGCTCCAAATCCATCTTGCCCTGGGCGGTGACGATG
>PPYF01661278.1_pt1 | contig 10872 bp, 12 predicted proteins | sample 1559871 | NCBI WGS metagenome assembly PPYF01 (sample SAMN08240021, study PRJNA423297) | Human gut metagenome, whole genome shotgun sequencing project.
CAATAATAATCTTCTTTTTAGACATAAGGGTCTCCTCTCATGCGGACACAATAGTATGTAACTTACTTTCAATTTTACAATAAAACCCTACTATTTAGGAAATTAAATTCCATTTTATTCAAAAAAATGTATGATTTAAATTCTATTGCTAACTATTTTATGGTTCATCGTCATAAGCTAATCCATATGCCTTCTGGTAGATCAAATTAGGCAATGTATATCCTTCCAAACCCAATGCAACCGGTAACATCATGGCCTCTATATTTGCTTGCTGAAGTGAGGCGCGAACGCTACCATCATTGGTAAAAGCACCTGCGGCTTTCACCATCCCAGTAATCCCAGAATTCTCATCCTTAGCACGCCAAATCGAAATATATGGTGTGTGGGCGCCCTGTTTAAGTGCTTTTTCATGCGCATTAATCAGATGGCGCAATGATTGATTAAGCTGGTAATCGTATTCGATTTGAATGCCTTGAATGAGATTGGATGCAGGCATCAATACATACAGAGTGGCCTCAATGCGGCGGTGTCCGTTAGAATCTACGATAGTTCTAATAGACTCAAGATTCAGGTATTTTCCATCGCCTCGGCCAGAATCAACAGACGAGTCGATATGTTGGAATCGTGCCGTATCTAATAATTCAGACTGTGATATGGCTTGACCTTGCAACGGTAATACGAGGCAGACTAATAACCATAGAAAACATAAATATATTCGTTTCATTGTCCACCTCACTGTACCACAATATCATCAAAGTGTTGCTGATACGTAACCATAAACATAGTATCTGCTAAATCATACAGGATTCGATGATTACGATTCACTGGGAACTTACGTGTATCCTCTGAGTACTTTGTCCATTTCACGGTTCCGTCTGCTTCATATCTCGCCACATCAACATCAGACATATATAAGCCAGGATTGCTTTCACTAGCTTGAATCAATGCAATCATGGACGGACTTGGATTCATCGTGCGAGACGAACGAATCAACGTAGCCAATGAGTAATTCGTATCATACTCTACAGTAAGCTGTTTCTCTTGAATCCCAACCCCATAGGATGCAACCGTAGCTATATAATAGATTCCACGCAATGTGTACTGCGGCGGTGCATAGTGCAAAGGCTCTACAGAATAAGTATTTAGGTAAACGTAGATGCCCTCTTTTCCAACAGGGTTACTAAACTCATGGTGATGAACCAATTTAAACTGCGGCGATGTCTGTAACTCTTGTAATGTAATTGCCTCTGTAGGCATGGTAAAAACTAGCAACACAAAAGCTAGCATTAAAATACGTCGAATCATAAAAACCTCTCTCAACATAAATAAGCACAATCTTATTAGCATAAGTATACTATGCAAATAAGGCTGTGCCTATAATTTATAAAATATATACTATTTTATTTTTTGTAGTGCCAATTTAATTTCTTGAAGTTCAGCACGTAAATCCGCATTATCAGCTTGTAAGTCCTTAATTTGTTGTGCCATTTCAAAGCGGCTCATTTTTAAGCTAGGATCTTGGTATCCTAATTTGAAAGATGCACCGAGATTGAAGGTACTTTCACTACCTAAAGCAACGCCAAGATGAACCATCGTATTTTCATTCGGTTGATAAGACGTACCGATAGCACCAGCCGTTGCATTTTTATAATGACCTACGCTAGTCGCAAAGGACCATTTATCATTTGGATTGTAGTCCAAGTAATGCAAGCCAGATAAAGCAGCTGACACAGCACCAGCTTTGTTAATTTGGCTGCCTACGTTCCCCATAATATTGCTAACATTAACATTCGCAGTAGCTGCGCGCAATTGACGAACGTTAACGGCATCTGTATCTGCTTGACCATCGTCTACATTTTCAATTTTCATATCCCCTGCATGAATACCCGCTTCCGCATCATACGTCAGATTAATGCCATCTGGTCGACCATCACTAATAGTTATACCCGTCGGTTTAACTTGTGTAGCATGTACTTTCACAGTACTTGGATCCGTCCCTGGCACAATAGAGTTAACGGCCCCCACATCAACAATGTTCAATCCATTGTCATCAAAATCCATACTAGTATTGTGATTCGACATAGATAACGTGCCCGGTTTAATAATGACACGTTCATTACTACCATCTGGAAACTCATCATTAATCCAAAACTGCTTTGAAGAAATAGTGGTACCATCAAAGCGATTATTTGATGACATACTGCCGATAGTAATCGTATCAGTACCAACATTCACTGGTGCGCCCATAACATTCACACTCAAAACAGACAAAATTCCCGTTAACACTAATAATCTCTTATTCATGATAACTCTCCCTCTAACCTACAGGATCCAACACACACAAATAACCCTTATAGATCCTCATTCATACATACTTATGAATATAGATAAATACTGAAAGAAATCTCATATTCCCCAATATAATTTCATTATAAGCACTACTTATTTTTACGTCAACGATGTATTTTCATCCTTTATTCATTTGTTTCTTTCATTCTACTCACTATAATAAATAAGGTAATAAGTTATATTCTTTTACATCACTTAGCACATTACTATTTCCATGTCGATCACGTTGGTACCGAATCAATACGACCTGATTCGTATATTTATTGAATACAAAAGATAAACCTTCGTTGTGATACCCTACGTATTCCCCCACATAGTACCCTGTATATGTATCATATCCATGATAGATATCTCCATATGGTTCTGCTGGTCGTCCCCATTCAGTATCCTCAAGAAGCGGCCCATAAAGAGATTCTACTTCGCTTCGCGTCATACCTACCATAGCCCCTTTATTAGTTGCATACCCAGATTTTGTAATATATATTGTACTCGGTTGTGTACGCAAATCCCATAGTGAAATAATAACCGATTGGTCAGCAGAGATATACATATCATGATAGGAATAACGATGATCCGCTAGCCATAAGGAATAATGGTAATAGTTTAAATAAGAATACATATCCGAATTAGATTCTAAACCGGCTAAAACGCCCGCATCATCAGTTTTAGCAAACGCAGTTTGCCCCATACAACCAATAATAAAAATAGAACTTAACAAGAGTTTTAAAAACGAGTGTTTCACTAGAATCACCTCTTAAAGTTTGTAGCAATAGCCTTTTCGTTTATCTAGCTACCAAGCGGTAACGGAGGGCTATTTGCTTTTTGTAAGGCAAATAAGCGCCCCCTATTTCACAACTACATCATCAAATTGCAGGCCGTACACACGTTCATACAAGCGGTTAGCCAAAAGATATCCTGCAAAGCCAAAGTCTACAGGGGCCGTTGCCATCCGTCTATCTCTCTCTTCGCTTTGTGCATCATATCGGTTTCCATCTACATGGAACACTTTAAAATCAATAATAGTAGATGAAATTCCTGAATTCTTTTGTTTAGACAACCATAGATCTTTATACGATGCTAATTGATGGGCATCCAATTTCTTAATTAAATTGGCAAAGATTGCCGCTTTCACCAAAACCACGAAGCATTTCATAGTGGCTAGTATTTTGTAATTCCTGCATAGACATGCTATATGTTGGCACCACACAAGACAGTACCAATGCCATTGTTATATATAATACTTTCATCATCCGCCTCATTTCACCACCACATCTTCAAAATGCATCCGATACGCTTCATAGAATAAAGTATCCGCTATATTATAACGCGTCGTATTCGGAGCCATGCGCAAAATAGCACGCGTAGAGGCTTTCACCTGAATCGGCAACGACTGACCATCAAAAGAGAATACGCCTAATGGTTCCTCAGTTCCCACCATGCCTGTTTTCGTTTGTGCCGCATCAATAACCGTCGTCAACGAAGCACCGGCTTGTTTTGCATGATATACCTGACTCGCCAGCGACAAACGAGTGTCATAGGATACAATCCAGGAATCACTATAAATAACATGTTTCCGCGGTGATTGGTACGCATTGTATACCGTAGCTTTAATTTTATACATAGGTGGTGCATACTCTAATACCTCTATGGAACGCGTATCTAAATACCACGTAGTATGCTCATCCGCATTAGGAACATCAGGCGTTACCTCATACATCACCTTAAACTGCGGTGACGACTTGAGTTCCTGTATTGATATCGCTTGGCTAGGTATGGTGAAAGCTAACGCTACTGCTAACATTATAAAAATACGTTTTAACATAAAACTCTCCTCTTAGAGATTATAGTTATAAACACTATACCTCATTCATCTTAATTTGACGATATATCATACCCTTATTTTTTCTTATGTATTAAGTTTTGATGCATTGTATCTCTTAGCATCTTAGCGTTCCCAAAATCTAAATATTCCATTATATCGCGTAGTTCGATGTGATTATAGTTTGCTTTTCCATCTTCATAGGTAAGATATATATTGTATTCATACTGATCATCCTGTATCAATTGAATCATACGAGATTTTTTACCAGAATTATATTGATCCATAAGATAAGAAGGAACCCCATTATTCCACACCACTGCAGACTGAATCGGTACCTCTTGTAATAGAAGTGATGGAGATGCATAGAGATAGTCACGTAGAACACGATTACAATATGCCAATATCGGGCTTTCAGTATCAGTAACAGGACCTCTTTCAATAACGAATTCCATTCCATGCCCCTGATACACACGCTTATTTGAATTGGAATGATTCGTATCATTCGTTTTTAGCACCATGCCCTTTGGCATACGATACGTAATATTTTCCCATGTAATAAGATCGCTGATGCTATCCAATGTATCCAACGATTGCATAGAAGGAATCACAATATTCGCCATTGCTGACTCTAAGTTCGTTACAACATCCGATTGACCAAACTTACTCAACGTAGCGATGTACGTATGATTTGGCTGGTCATCAAATATAACATGGGCAAGCATCATAGGATTATTATCGTTCTTTGATGATTCTGTTATTATCCAAGTTCCTGCTCGTATACCAGGATATATGAAAGTTCCTTTACGTCCAGCGCTACTTTCATTAAAAGCTTGTTCCGGCGTTTCCGTAGTACCAGAAAGCGAAGCCATTGCATAACGGTCTATGGCAAATGATGTAATATCCTCACGTTTTAAAGGGGTCACTATCCCCTCCACAGTCCTAATCGGAGCTGTCAGTTTAGCATTATACCCCTTTTCATGTAATAAAATGACCGTTGAATCATGGGAAAGCAAGTCCATATACCTAATATTAGCCTTCTTTAATGCATCAGCATTGGCTAGACTCATTCCAGGCTCACTTGCAACGTCGTCTATCTCTTTAAATCTGAGTTTTAGAGATTCCTTAATCTCAAAGTCAGGTACTTTACTAGTATTGCCATACCGATAATTCTGATATACATTTCCTGGAATACTTGCATCTGCCCCTGGTACAGGCGGTTGTCCCTCGGTCACAGTGTATTGCGCCGCATTAATAGGCATGGTAAAAGCTAACGCCATAGATACACCTAGCAATATCGTTTTTAGTTTCATACAACACCTCTCAAACAACAATAGGCACGTTCTCTTATTGGTATAAGTATACTATATCCACGAGAACGTGCCTATTTTATATTCTATACGTCAATGCAACGATGCTAATGGAACACATAGCTCCTCCAAGATACCAGTGCCTTCTTGTACTCGTCAATGGTAGAGAATTTTGGTGTATAGTTTGTTAACCATTCGGTTAGTGTAGGTTGTGTCGCTTCTGGGTCTACGGCAATTGGTAAGTCCCAGATGTTACCATGTTTGCCTTCAAAGTAGCGCCATTTGTCTTGGGCAAAGCTCACCAAGGCATAAGCCTTATCATATTGCTCCTTCGCAAGGTCTAATTTGCCAAGGCTTTCATTAATCTGAGCCATAATACTATAATCCGATGCATTCCATGGATATCCTAATGCGGTACCGGCCCAGCCAAATTTATACTCCTCATCGATGAGGGTTTGTAAATTCCGCTTGTACATCTCGGCCCGTCGAATGTCGCCAAAATGGACGGCCAATTTCACCATATATTTGACGCATTCGAGGTACGCGTAATGATCCTGCGTATGACGCGCATAATTTGGATTGTCATAGGTCGCATCCCACAAGGTACCAAGTTCATCCCAGCACGCTTGGTCCATGTGATCTAGGTGAAAGTGCCATACAGCCTTGACCCACAATAGGAATACTGCATTCGTATAATTCCAATAATGATTGCCCTCTGTATACTCATCTTCCGCCTCATGACCATTCTCATTTAAGAGCACATGCATCTGGCTAATCCAGTCAAAACGCATGGAGAAGAGCGGTGGATACACAGTTTCAATATAGCGCTCATAACCAACGCGATTGTCCGTTTCTACATAAAAATGCAATAACGCAAATTGCAAATAGTCAAGGTCAAAGGCACTCGACGGATTTGCCAAGTTATTAATGAATGCATCCGAATAACTTTCATACTCTAATGGATCCTTTTCCTGAGCCTGAATCAACTCTTTGAATAGACTTTCAGCCTCACTACGACCTGTGAAAGCATAGGCCAGCGCCCGATACCACTTGGACAGACGACCTACTTTCAACATATACTCGTACTGCCACGAATCCGACGAAGGAATATCTGCATGAGCGACCAAATCATCTAGGAAATTCACGATAGGAATCACATTGTGGTACATGCGCTCGCAGCGAATGGCGCGCTGACACGCATCTAGCGCACAATACACGTGGCAACATAATTCCACGTCCACCGGCGGCATATCATCCGCTTTATTCATGCCAAAGGGGTCATCAAATCTAAAGGAATCATCCGTATCAATCAAACCTTCTAGGCCAAATGAAGTATCCCTGCCAAACGGACGATTCATACTGAACGGATTCGATTCATCCATTACAGACAAGAGCTCATCGCCCACCCCAACATAGCGTTTGCGATACAGGTCCTCCACGCGGTCTGTATAAGGAACGAGGACGTCCAAATACTGCTTATACTGATGCACCTTTGGATGCAATTCGACGCCAAGATTCGATGTGGAAAGATCCTGAATCACTTGCGCCACAAGCGGGAATACCTTCTGTTCTTTCGCATAACCAAGCACACCATCATCATAAGTAGGCACCTGCTTTAAGGTACGACGGACCATCGTATATTGGCTATTCCAACATTGACGAATCAACGGATTGAGCCAGCGTTCACACTCATCGTAAATATTAATGGTCGCCTCTTCACGAGGCCCCATATACTCATTGTATATAGACTCACAAATATGTTGTAATAATACATCCTTCGACAAGGTCTTAAGCGCGTCCGATTCCGTTTTCCCTTCCATAGCCTGCACCATATAGGCACCAAGCGCATCGGCAAGGAGTAAAAATTCAGACTGCACCTGTGTAGGTTCGGTCATCTCGTAATGATTCGGTACCAAAAAGGCTGCAACGCCCTCTGTCAAAGCATCAGGATTTATGTCTTCTAAGGACTGTTGCAACACACCAAGGGATAAGGGCGTTTCTATGTGCTTAACATCGGATAAATAGCTATACGCACCCTCATCGGAAAACAAGGTCGTTATGAAATGGCGTAGCATATTGTCGAATACATATTGTGCCTCATCCTTAGGAGAACGGCCTTTTTGGAATAATAACTTACGACCTCTGTGGCTTTTATACAAAATATACGCCTCATACTCACCGGTACGAGGCTTTTCTAATAGAGGCTGTCCATTATACGTACCATAGCGGATAAATTCGGGCAAAGAAAACAAGAACGCATTGCGACACTCCTCAAAGGGCTTGCCCATCTCCTCACACACGACCTTGACGAACGCGCGAATCCGCTGCCGTTCCAGCTCAACGTGAGGACCATTGACAACCACATCGTCTTGCTCCTCATCATAAAATGGGATGATCCCGCCTGTATTAAAATCCAAGCCAAGTAAAAACGTCGTCGTTTCCTTCCCCTCTATCGGCGGGAACAAGGACGGCCGGATAGCATTAAATATGCCCGTTGTGCTAATCGTAATGTGATGCATAGTATTTCCTCCTTACCTACGCAGCCATGACGGATACGCCGTAATCTAGCAATCGCTGAATTACGGTGGGGTCATCATCATAAAAACATAAATCCTGTGGCCCACATTGAAATAGTGAGCAAAAATCTTGAATGGCGTGAACCACATCTCCGACGGACTTATCGCTAAACCGGATGGCCTTGTAATCCGTCACATTGTGAAAGTTCAACAGCAACCGCACTCGTTCTGGATCAGCGGCGGTCCACAAAGCGCAATACTCGCTACCTTGGGTAATCAGTAAATGCGCCATTGCAAGGTTAAGCGTGGTTTGTTCCAAATGGGTGCGCACATAAGCTTGCTTATGGGATGTGATAAATCCTAATTCTTGGTCTGTAAGCTGTGGATACCAGCTGCGAACCACGTCCCGCGTAATGCGGTCCGGTATAGTTGTACTTAGTTCCAGTCCCACCTGAGCCAAGGCGTACACATAACCGGCTGTATTTAATTGATTGGTAAACACTAATGTATTGTCTACATCGACGATGTGAAACATAGAGCCTCCCCTATCAAACTATACCTATTACTTCTAACTGTTTCGTAATGATGCGGACATCATAATCACAACAGCCAACTACTATAGAACTTAAAACAGTGTGTCTGCCAGTTCCAGCGCTGGGTTCACTAATTGAACGATATCCTCGACAGTGACTGCCAATGTATCTGCTTTTCCCTTCGCCACCACAAGTTGCCGCGCTTGTTGCGATGCTAGTAAGCTACGATTTAACTTCATATCCCGTGCATTGTCATCGGTGGCAGCATTATACATAGCGCAGGCCATATGGCCATACTTACTAGCCTTTGCCATGGCATGGCGAGAACCGCTATCTCCATCACGACCTTCATAACTAGCAATGAGGATGACCGCCTTAGCAAATAAGGCTTGCAATCGATCTCGCTCTACAAAGCGATTGATGGCTTCATGACGACTATGCGGCTCGTCGCAGTACTCAGTAATGACGAGGCCCCCCGTTTCAATGATGCGCTCTGCCATATCGCGATGAGCAGCAGGGAATATAGAGTTCAATGGTGATGGCAAGATGGCAATGGTTTTGCCCCCACAATCCATGCATACCGTATGGGCAATGCCATCGCAGCCCTTAGCAAGGCCACTCACGATATGCTGGTTGTAATGGACTAATTGCTCAACAATCTTGCTTTCACGGGCCACCTGCTCATCGGTAGGCGTCGTATACCCGATGACTGCCACATTGCGGTTCAAATCGCCAAGCAGGCTAAGGTCGCCCTTGTAGAACAAGAGATAAGGCCGGTCGCCATTGGGCGCGCTGGTGTTCACGATGGGGAAATCTGCATCAAAGCAGCACACGGCGCCATCCATCCAATCCATATCGTCCGCCGCCACGGACAAGCTGTGCACCACCTCATCAATATGAGGGATGTCGTCCATCATGGCGAGGAATTCATCGTCTGTTTTCCACGTATTGTGAAAGCTAGCTCGCGATTTGATCTGATTGGTGGCTTGTTGAACAGCCCAAATTTTCAAAGCTATAGGTGAAATGTTCATATTATGCTCCTCTTCTATACGCATTTCGATTGGTGTAGGCTACGGCGTAGAAAACAACGCGCGCCGCACCGGCATCGTATAATGCTTGAATACAATCTTCGTCAACATTAACCGTTTTTGTATAAATATCATCTATTAAAATAACCGTTCTCCCCTTGATGAACTCGTTCTGGATATCGCAAGTATCCTTGGTAATCCCTGGGTACGGCTCACTACCAGTATTCTCAAAATTAGACACAGGCTTACGCAAGTGCGTCATCTTGGTGCTCGTATGGCGGAAAATAAAATCCGTACCGTCAATGACGGATAAATTGTCGCCCTGTAGGGCTTTCACAGTGTTCCGTACAGCGGCCTTAAACCCGAGCTGCCAATTGCACATACCCGACTTGGATCGTGGCACCGCTATGAGAATAGCCGTATCCAAACCTTCAGCATCCATAACCTGCGGAATATCCTGTATCATCAACGACGCTGCTTGCCTAGAGGCTGCTCGCAACGTATCTGGATGTGTAGAAACAAATATATTTTTCAACGTGTTCAAATAATCCGGATTGCCTGGTTGCCCGTACCCTACATAATATAGGTGAAAGTAACCAGCACAATCATGGGATAAAAAATCATTTTTCTGAATAGCAAATCGTTCCATAAAGGACCTCCGTGTATAAAAACTCATATAACTCATGTAATACAAACAACATATTAGGCTAAGCCCACCGGAAGAACACCACTTTGTTCACCGCCTAACGCGGCTTTTCAAAAGGGGTTATTTATATATTCATTCAAAGGAGGTAAATCATGATACTAGATGTTACAACCAATGGGCTTAACTTGTGAGTTTATTATACGGAGATTTCCTATGGGGAGATAATCAAAAAAACTAGGAACAAAAAAAGAGCCGTTTAAAACAGCTCAGAATGTATGTCCTACATAATTAATGATAGGACATACTCATTAGATGAAAACGTGCTTGTTCATCTGTGTTTGACGATGAACACAAGCATCGTTATAATATAAGAAGATGGCTAGACGAGTGGATACGTCAGGCTCATCTCGGAAAACATAAAATATTAGGAAATGGCCTTTCTGTTATTGATTTTTCAGATAACGAAAGGCTATTTCTCTTTTTCTAGACAAAAAACTCTATTAATATCCTAGCAACAACGACTGTGATCATCTATATTTGACGATGAACGCAACCATCGTTATAATATAAGAAGATAGTCAGACGAGTAGACACGTCAGGCTCATCTCTAAATTACATATACATGTAGAAATGGCCTTTCAGTTATCAAATTATCAAAGATAACGAAGGGC
>PPYF01243673.1_pt1 | contig 10871 bp, 7 predicted proteins | sample 1559871 | NCBI WGS metagenome assembly PPYF01 (sample SAMN08240021, study PRJNA423297) | Human gut metagenome, whole genome shotgun sequencing project.
ATGCGTTGACCATTCAGGATCGTGCAGAACGTCAGCGTTGTGCCAACACCATCATCAACATTATGGGAAATATGTTCCCCCATTTGCGTGATGTGCCCGACTTCAAGCACAAGCTCTGGGATCACCTGGCTATCATGTCCGGTTTTGAGCTGGATATTGACTACCCGTATGAAATCATCCGTAAGGATAACTTGGTGACCCGTCCGGATCCGATCCCCTACTCCACTGCCCGTATGCGTTATCGCCATTACGGACGCACACTGGAAGTGCTGATAAAGAAAGCAATCGAATTCCCCGAAGGAAACGAAAAGAGAAACCTGATTGCCCTCATCTGCAACCACATGAAGAAGGACTACCTGGCATGGAACAAAGATACAGTGGACGACAAAAAGATCGCCGAAGACCTGTACGAACTCTCCAACGGGGAACTCCAAATGACTGACGATATCGTCCGGCTGATGGCAGAACGCCTGAACCAGAACTATCGTCCGAAGACGAACTATACCAATAATCGTCAGAACAACAAGAGAAGATACTAAGAAAATAGGAAATAAGAAATAAGTATTAAGTATAAAGTATTAAGTATTAATCGCAGCCATTTGTTGGCACTGGTTGGATTTCTTTTACTTATTTACTTAGCGTGCGATACCGTACGGTTAATACTTAATACTTGATACTTAATACTTTAATCATACTTAATACTTTAATTAATGGCTTCATTTGTAATCGAAGGAGGACATCGGCTTTGCGGAGAGATTCACCCGCAAGGAGCTAAAAACGAGGTTTTGCAGATAATCTGTGCCACATTGCTAACCGCAGAGGAAGTAACGGTGAACAATATACCTGACATTCTTGATGTCAACAACTTGATTCAGCTCTTGCGCGAGATGGGAGTGACGGTTGCAAAGAAAGGCATTGATTCTTATAGTTTTAAAGCAGAGAATGTAGACTTGGCTTATCTGGAAAGCGATGAGTTTTTAAAGAAATGCTCCAGTCTGCGAGGCTCTGTCATGCTGATTGGCCCTATGGTGGCACGTTTCGGCAAAGCGTTGATATCCAAGCCGGGAGGAGATAAAATAGGCCGCCGCCGTTTGGACACCCACTTTGTAGGTATTCAGAATTTAGGAGCGGACTTCCGTTATGATGAAGGACGGGGCATTTATGAAATAACAGCCGACAGACTTCAAGGAAGCTATATGCTGCTGGACGAAGCATCCGTCACCGGAACAGCCAATATCGTAATGGCTGCCGTGCTTGCCAAAGGCACTACTACCATCTACAACGCTGCCTGCGAACCTTACGTGCAACAACTCTGCCGGTTGCTCAACCGAATGGGAGCGAAAATCAGCGGAATTGCCTCCAACCTGCTTACTATTGAAGGTGTGGAAGAATTGCATGGCGCGCAACACACCGTATTGCCCGATATGATTGAAGTCGGCAGTTTTATCGGTATGGCAGCCATGACAAAAAGCGAAATTACCATCAAGAACGTTTCTTACGAGAACCTTGGAATCATCCCCGAGAGCTTCCGCCGCCTGGGCATCAAACTCGAACAGAGAGGAGATGACATTTATGTTCCCGCACAGGAAACCTACCAGATAGAATCATTCATCGACGGCTCCATCATGACGATAGCCGACGCCACCTGGCCGGGACTGACTCCCGACTTGCTTAGTGTGATGCTCGTTGTAGCCACACAAGCCAAAGGCAGCGTACTGATCCATCAGAAGATGTTCGAAAGCCGCCTGTTCTTTGTGGACAAGCTAATCGATATGGGTGCACAGATCATCCTCTGCGACCCTCACCGTGCCGTAGTCATCGGACACAATCATGGCTTCAAGTTGCGTGGTGCCCGCCTGACTTCACCGGATATACGTGCCGGTATCGCCCTTCTGATTGCCGCCATGAGTGCCGAAGGAACCAGTACCATTAGTAACATCGAACAGATAGACCGTGGTTATCAGAACATCGAAGGACGTCTGAACGCTATCGGAGCCAGAATCACCCGAATATGATAAAGAAAGAAGAAGTATATAAGATAGGATTATTCAATAAACCGCATGGTATTCACGGCGAATTGCAGTTTACGTTTACCGACGACATTTTCGACCGTGTGGACTGCGATTATCTGATATGCCTGCTCGACGGTATTTTCGTGCCCTTCTTCATTGAAGAATACCGTTTCCGTTCCGACTCCACCGCTTTGGTAAAACTGGAAGGAATAGACACCGCCGAACGTGCCCGAATGTTCACCAACATTGAAGTTTACTTCCCCGTAAAGCATGCGGAAGAAGCGGAAGACGGCGAATTGTCCTGGAACTTCTTTATCGGTTTCCAAATGGAAGACATTCATCACGGACCTCTAGGAGAAGTGATAGATGTAGATAACACTACGGTAAACACCCTTTTTGTGGTTGAAAGAGAAGAAGAGGAACTACTCGTTCCCGCCCAAGAGGAATTTATCGTAGGAATAGATCAGAAACAGAAACTCATCACCGTGGAACTTCCCGAAGGGTTACTCAATCTGGAAGAGTTGGAAGATGACCGATGAGAACAAATAAAACGATGAGTCACTCATCAACTGAAAATAGTAAATAGTAAATCGTAAAATAGTAAATATCCGAGATGCCAAAGAGAAGACGAAGTAAAGCTTTCTGGAAAAATTTCAAGTTCAAGTATAAACTAACGATCGTTAATGAGGAAAGTGCCTATCGACAGCGTGCAAACGCTTGATTCGCTGACTGCTGCCCGTGAAGACACGTTGATGGAACGAACCAAGCGGGAAGAAGAATTCCGCCGCCAATATGAGGAGAATGAAAAATATAATCTGACCTCCATTACTTCCCAACCGGACGTGACCGGATTGATATTATACCGTCCGACACGAGGCATGGTGTCCGACCACTTCAATGCCGAAAAGAAACATTACGGCACTGACATTGCCGCCAATCCCAACGAAAGCGTACTGGCAACCATGGACGGAACCGTCATCCTTAGTACATACACCGCTGAAACCGGTTATCTGATTGGCGTGCAACACAACCAGGATTTAATTTCGATCTACAAACACTGCGGCTCTCTCCTGAAAAAGGAAGGTGAACGGGTGAAAGGAGGCGAAGCCATCGCCCTGGTAGGAAATAGCGGAACACTTAGTACAGGGCCGCACCTGCACTTCGAACTTTGGTATAAAGGTCACCCGGTAAATCCGGAAAAATACATCGTTTTTTAAGTTATCAATGATGAATGATGAGATATGGCGAGTGATGAGATATAAGTGATAATCAGCGATGATATGTTTGTCAACAAAATAGGAAGAATTAGATAAAATGAATATAGAGACTAATAAAAAGAAAAAACAAATAGCTATCCTTGGCTCCACAGGTTCTATCGGGACGCAGGCTTTGCAAGTCATCGAAGAGCATCCCGACCTGTACGAAGCATACGCACTGACAGCCAACAATCGTGTGGAACTACTGATTGCCCAAGCACGGAAGTTCCAGCCGGAAGTGGTAGTGATAGCCAACGAAGAAAAGTATTCCGAACTGAAAGAAGCATTGAGCGACCAGCCGACAATCAACGCGATCCGCGCCAAGAAAGCGATTGCATTGGCAAATAAAGAAACATTGGTAGTAGCAGGTGAACTGATTAACCAGCTGGCACAACAATATCGCACTCCGATTCTGCCGGTAGACTCTGAACACTCCGCCGTTTTTCAGTGTTTAGCGGGAGAAGTGGGCAATCCGATTGAGAAAGTGATATTGACTGCCTCCGGAGGTCCGTTCCGCACTTACACTTTGGAACAATTGAAGTCTGTGACTAAGACACAGGCCTTGAAACATCCCAATTGGGAAATGGGAGCAAAAATCACGATTGATTCTGCTTCTATGATGAATAAAGGTTTTGAAGTGATCGAAGCCAAATGGTTGTTCGGTGTTCAACCCAGTCAGATTGAGGTGGTTGTGCATCCGCAATCAGTCATTCACTCGATGGTGCAGTTTGAAGACGGAGCTGTAAAAGCACAGTTGGGCATGCCCGATATGCGCCTGCCCATCCAGTATGCATTCTCCTATCCCGACCGTATCAGTTCTTCTTTCGACAGGCTCGATTTCTCCAAATGCACGAACCTGACGTTTGAGCAACCCGACACGAAACGTTTCCGCAATCTGGCACTCGCTTACGAAGCGATGTATCGCGGAGGGAACATGCCTTGCATCGTTAATGCCGCCAATGAAGTAGTGGTAGCCTCTTTCCTGAAAGACGGCATCAGCTTCCTCGGCATGAGCGACGTGATAGAAAAAACAATGGAACGGGCCACCTTCATTGCCAACCCGACATACGATGATTATGTGGCTACCGATGCGGAAGCAAGAAAGATAGCAGCAAGTCTGATATAATTCATTTCGTAGAGGAATAAAGAAAATAGAGAAATTGATTAGTATTAATATAAATTGAAAATAGCCTTTATATCTTCTCTTTGGCAGAGAATCCAGTGAAGGCTTTAAATTGTAAATAGACTATATGGAAACATTTTTGATTCGTGCCCTGCAATTGATTATGAGCTTATCTTTGCTCGTTATCATTCATGAAGGCGGGCATTTTCTTTTTGCCCGTTTGTTTAAGGTGCGTGTAGAAAAATTCTGCTTATTTTTTGACCCCTGGTTCACCCTGTTTAAATTCAAGCCCAAGAAAAGTGACACAGAATATGCAGTAGGTTGGCTGCCATTGGGCGGTTATGTCAAGATAGCCGGTATGATTGACGAGTCGATGGATACCGAGCAGATGAAACAACCCGAACAACCGTGGGAGTTCCGTTCCAAACCGGCGTGGCAACGTCTGCTAATCATGGTGGGTGGCGTACTGTTCAACTTCCTGTTGGCCCTGTTCATCTACTCGATGATTCTATTTGCGTGGGGCGACCAATATATAAAGGTGCAGGAAGCTCCTCTCGGTATGGATTTCAACGAAACAGCCAAATCCGTAGGTTTTCAGGACGGCGACATCCTTCTTTCTGCCGACGGCGTTCCTTTTGAACGTTATGACGGCGATATGTTGAGCCAGATTGCCGACGCCCGCGAAGTAAGCGTTATCCGCAACGGCGCGAAAGCCTCCGTTTATATCCCTGAAGACTTGATGCAACGCCTTCTGGCAGACAGCATCCGTTTTGCCTCCTACCGTTTCCCGTATGTGATAGACAGTGTGATGGTGAATTCTCCTGCCGCACAAGCAGGCATCCAACCAGGCGACAGCATTATCGCCCTGAACGGAACACCGATTTCTTTCTCCGACTTCAAAGAAGCGATGGCAGAACGTAAGAAAAACGCGGAAACCCTGCTCAAAGACAGCATAGATCCGCGCCTGATTACACTGACCTATGTGCGTGGCGGCGTAACCGACACATTGAATATGCGTGTAGACTCCGCCTACCTGATGGGTGTAACCGCCTGTCTCGTCACAGACCGCCTGCTCCCTATGGTGAAAAAAGAATATACTTTCTTTGAATCCTTCCCGGCAGGTGTCTCCCTCGGCGTAAAGACCCTGAAAGGATATGTAGGAAACATGAAATACCTCTTCTCGAAAGAAGGAGCCAAACAGCTAGGTGGCTTCGGAACGATCGGCAGCATCTTCCCCGCTACATGGGATTGGCACCAGTTCTGGTATATGACAGCCTTCCTTTCCATCATTCTAGCTTTCATGAATATCCTCCCTATCCCCGCATTGGACGGCGGCCACGTGCTCTTCCTCTTCTACGAGATGATAGCTCGCCGCAAACCGAGCGACAAATTTATGGAATACGCTCAAATGACCGGTATGATTCTACTCTTCGGTCTGTTGATATGGGCTAACTTCAACGATATTCTAAGGTTCTTCTTCTAACAGACCAAACGACAGAAGAAAGACATAAAAAACAATCCCGGATGAGAACAGGTATTCACTCCTCTCTCATCCGGGATGCTTTTTTATAGTTGCTTGCCTTTAAATCTTCTAAATCTTCAACATCTTTTTTTCCCTTTCCAAATCCGTTTCATCCAACTTGGGTGAAGGCACTGTGCACGTTTTGATATAATCGCCCTCCTGACAAGTATAATTGTAGTACACCTCCAGTTCCGGAGTGAGCTCCGCTTTCGGCACCAACCTCAGTTTATTTATTTTCAATTAGCCTGACTTTATCAGTTCTTATTTTCTTTTCAGAGTGGAAGGCTGCGATAGTCTCAAGCTGCTGACGATAGCCGCCACAACAGCAAATCCACTTCCTACCATAAGACAGACAGCTGTACTCCGGTCATGAGCGACAAAGCTGAAAAGCAATGCGACCAATGTTGTCCCGGTGGTCTGTCCCAACAAGCGGGCCATTCCCAACATACCACTGGCTCCGCCCGAACGTTGCGTAGGAGCGGAAGAGATAATCGTACTGTTGTTCGGTGTCTGGAACAATCCGAAGCCTGCCCCACACAGCATCAAACGCAGTATGATACTAATATCGGACGACTCCGCAGTCAGACTGGAAAGCGAGAAAAGCCCGACAGCAAACAGAGCCATCCCGACACTTCCCAAGATACCGGGGTGGATGCGCTCGACAAGATATCCTGCCAACGGAGCCGTGACAAGCGTAGCCAACGGCCACGGTGTGAGTAGAAGTCCGGTCATGACTTCGCTGTGTCCCAAAGTGTTCTGGAGGAAAAAAGGCAAAGAAACCATCGCTGTCATTTGTGCTATGAAAGAACAGATGGAAGTCAGGATGGACAGCCGGAAAATCGGAATCCGCAGCAGATCAAGAGGGAGCAGCGGAGTGGTCTGCGTCAGTTGTCGGCGCACGTAGTAGGTACCGACCACTGCCAACACAATCAGTTGAATGAAAAGGAAGTCCATTTTCTCATGGTGGGCAAATCCGTCCAGCGTGTAAATGAGCAGACCGAAAGTGACCGCATTCGCGATGGCACTGATATAATCGAATTTACGTTTCGTACGCTCCTCCTGTCGTGGCAGGTGTTTGATGCCGAGAAGCAATGCAGTGAGTCCCAACGGCACATTGATGGCAAACAACCAGTGCCAACTGGCAATGGAAAGAATACCGCTCGCCACAGATGGTCCGGCGGCAGCCGATATGGCGACTACCATTGCATTGATCCCCATCCCCCGCCCGATCTGGCTCTTCGGATAGATGTAACGCAGCTGTGCCGTATTCACACTAGTGATGGCGGAAGCGCTGAACCCTTGAAAGATACGGGCAACCGTCAAAGTCCAAAACGAATCGGACAAGGCACAGATCAATGAAGTGACGCAAAACAGTCCGATGCCCGAAAGAAAGACTTTCCGGTAACCGATGATTTCACCCAAAGCGGAAAAAGACAGTAACGATATAACGATGGCCAGCTGATAGCCGTTGATAATCCAGGTGGTTACAGCGGGAGAAGTCCCAAAATCATGCGAAAGTGTAGGTAGTACGATATTGACGATGTTAATATCCAGTACTGACATACAAAGAGCGAAGCCGACAGACACCACCGCCCAAATACGTTTAGGCATTGGCAAGCCATCGGTCTCATCGTTTTTTTGAGTTGGATTTATTGATTGTACCATAAAAACTTATTCTTGTAAGTAGTCGTTTATTTCTTCACCATCAAGCAGACACAAACACAGACGCAAGCCCCACCGACTACCAAAAAGCGCCGCGTTACTCTGTGATGAAAAATGATTCACTTGGTTTCGTAAAGGTAAACAAAACAACGGTACAGGTGTTTTTGTTTCCTTTGAAAAATAAGTTTTTTTAGTGCTCAACTACTGGATTCAACTTACTCTAAATGTCGAATTACATTTACTTCAGCTTCAAAATCCGCTGATTACTGCTTCCCCTGAACTCCAGATATGGAGAGAAAAGAGCCTGTTCGAAGCGTCCGTCCACCAATACATCAATATAATCAAGAGCGGCACTCAAACGAGGCTGCGCCTTAATTTCTTCGTATGTGTATCCGGTGTAGCACCACACGTTCATCCCTGTTTCCTCTTTCACCCGTTTCAGTAAAAGCAGGAACGCTTCCGGATGAAAAAACGGATCACCGCCGGAAAAAGTAACGCCGTCCAACAAAGGATTCGCTTTGATTTCACGAATGATGGACTGTATTTTCTCCTCCGTCAGTTCTTCTCCTGCTCCCGGATTCCAACTCTCCGGGTTGTGGCAACCGGGACAATGATGGGAGCAGCCGGCAAGATAAATAGAAAACCTGATACCTTCACCGTCAACAATCGTTTCAGAATAAGTTCCTAGTAAATTCACTTCTTTAATAGCTAATGGAAAATGAAGATTTGAGAATGGATGATAACCATATAAATGTGGAATAAATACTCGTTACAGAACAGTACAAGATGAGAGTAACGTGCTGCAAGTAATAACCGAATAATGGATAATGAACCGTAACGCTTTCATCAAGCACCGTTCATTATCCATTCATCAATTATCAAACATTTATTCTACAAATGTTTTACACGGTCCTTCTCTTCTGCCCGTTTGGCAGAGTTCCAAGAGCTTAAATCGCCTGTCAGATAACCGGTGATACGACGCATACGGAGAATACTTTCACTCTGGCATACAGGGCATTTATCGAAGATAACTCCCTTGTAACCACAGTTATGACAAGTGTCTACCGGGTGATTGATAGAGCCGTATCCAATTCCTTCGTCGTGCATCACTTTCACAATCTTGGCAATAGCACGCACATTCTTCTGCGCTTCACCGTCCAGCTCCACATACGTGATGTGTCCGCCGCGTGTAATAGCGTGAAACGGAGCTTCACGCTTGATTTTCTCAACGATGCTGATCGGTTCTTTCACGTCTACGTGGAAAGAGTTGACATAATAGTCGCGATCTGTCACTCCGGGGATTTTTCCATATTTCCGGCGGTCCATTTTCGTGAAACGTCCCGAAAGTCCTTCGGCAGGAGTAGCCAGAACGGAGTAGTTCAGGTTATATTTCTCTTTATATTCGTCTACCACTTTATTCATTTCCATCACCGCTTCATACAGCGTGTCCCATGCTTTCTGGCTGTGTCCGTGACCTTGTCCGTAGAGAGCCACCATCGCGTTATGCCCGCCGATAAATCCGATCCCCAGTGTACCGCTGCGCAAGGCGTCTCCTACCTGTTCGTTCGGATTCAGTTCGCCACCGCCTTTCCACACATTATTTCCCATCATGAACGGGAACTGGCGTGCCAGGGCCGTACGCTGATACTGATAACGTTCGTAAAGCTGGTCGGCCACGAGCGCAGACATTTGGTGTACGGATTCGATGAAAATTTCTTTTGCTTTTTGTTCGATGGCGTCCTTGTTGCGTTCATCTTCTACCAGATTTTCCGCTTTGATACGGGCTTCGATAGCCAGTCTTGGCATATTCAGTGTGGTGAACGAAAGATTGCCACGTCCTAAAGAAGATTTTTCTCCGGCCACATTTTCAAAAACACGGGTACGGCAGCCCATTGTTGCCAATTCGTAAATGTAACGCTGCGGATCGTCGGCTTTCCATTTCTCGTTCTGGTTGAAAGGTGTGTCGAGGAACATGAAGTTCGGGAACAACGCTTTCGCAGTAGTCTGGCAAGCCTTTAATAACAAGTCGAAGTTGGGAGCCTCGTAACTGTCGGTCATTGCCGCTTCGATGTTCTCCGCTTTCATTGCTTTCTCAAAGTCTTTCTCCGAGTAAGAAACGCCGTCTTTCACCTTGAATATCTGGATAGGGAATACGGGTACTTCTCCTCTGGTGCCGAGGCCTTCAATGGTAGCTTTCAGCAGTTCTTCGATCACCATGCGGCCTTCGGCAGAAGTGTCCGTTCCGTAGTTGATGGAACTGAATACCACTTGGTTACCGCCACGAGAATGCATCGTATTCAGGTTGTGGATGAATCCTTCCATTGCCTGATGTGTATCTTTACGGGTCTGCTGGTAGGCTTTTTCGACGATGCGGGCAAGGTGTTCCTTATCTATAATGATCTGTAAAGCGACCAGAGCGATGCGCAATGTTTCGCGTTCGGCCTCGGTGGACTTGATAGACGGAAGGTATTCTTTAATCAACGTACGGATGGATTTTTCATCGGCCTGATTTCCGTTTTCCATAGCCACATAGAAGTTGATGAACGATGCCAGATGCTTGCGGAAAGATTTGGCCACTCCTTTTGCCATGAAGAAGTCGAAAGCCGGAATCGCCTGTCCGCCATGCTGCTCATTTTGGTTGGTCTGAAAGATGATGGTAGCCAGCGTAGCATAGCTTTGGATGCTTTGCGGGGTGCGGATGCTACCGTTCTTTGTGCGGAAACCGCGTTCAAAGAGGTCATCCATATCATATTGAATGCAGGTTGTCGTCTTTGTCGGATAATAATCCAGGTCGTGGATGTGAATGTCTCCCAACTGGTGTGCTTCGGCAAAACGTTTCGGCAACAAGTATTTATAGGTATAATCTTTAGTTACTTCGGAAGCGAACGTCATCATCTGTCCGGCAGGCGTGTGACTGCTCATGTTGGCGTTGCTCAAATTGACATCGTTCTTGTCGATAGCCACAATGCCGTCCATCACCTGTTTCATCTGGGTTTTCTTATCACGCTCCGTATTCCGCCATTCGCGATAGATGATGTATTTCTTCGCTACTTCCGGCCGCACTTTCATCAACGACTTTTCTACCAAGTCTTGAATCTCTTCTACGGTGATCGTGGGGGTTGAAAACTGACTGATAACATTCATGGTGATGTCAGCAACCAACTGCTGCTCATCCTGAATTCCACTTGCACTGAATGCTTTACTGATTGCATTCTTAATCTTACTGATAGAGAAATCTTCTCTTTTACCATCACGTTTGATGATACAAATTTCCGCGTAGTTCATAACTTTAACTC
>PPYF01209145.1_pt1 | contig 10870 bp, 9 predicted proteins | sample 1559871 | NCBI WGS metagenome assembly PPYF01 (sample SAMN08240021, study PRJNA423297) | Human gut metagenome, whole genome shotgun sequencing project.
GACTAGATTAATGTCGCCTAAAGATTATGGAATAGTTTCAACTTATGCAACCTACATATCATTTTTGGGAATAATCATTGGTCTTTGTTTAAACACTGCTTCTACAAATGCAAGAATAGATTTTTCCGAAAGATATAATGAATACAATTCGAGTATAATAAAAGCATCTACCATTGTATTTGCATTAGAGGTTTTGGTAGCCAATATATTTTATGGATATTACGCGAAGATTTTATCTATTAGTAGATTGTATTTAAATATTGCTTTCATAATTGCATATTCAGAATATATTATAGCTACATATTATAAAATTAATGCGGTTGATTTTAAATTTAAAAATAATCTGAAGATTTCATTGACAAATGCTATAATCAGTATAGTGTTATCTGTTTTTTTAATTAAATATTTAGATAATGATATTTTGGCGAGATTATTAGGTCAAGGAGCATTTGCTTTATTTGTTGCAATATATTTATATCATTTAATTGGAGTTAAAAGAGCAAAAGAATTTACATTCTCTGATATTAAATATGCTTCCAAGATTGCAATTCCCAATATTTTTCATCAAATATCAAATATGGTAATGAGTCAGAGTGATCGTATTTTTATTTTAAATATGTGTGGGGCAATTAGTGTAGCTAAGTATAGTGTTGTTTACAATTTTGGGTTAATTATGCAAATGGTATGGAATGCTATTAATGATGTATGGGTTCCGTGGTTATATAGAGCACTATATGATAAAAAAAACGATTTAATAATAAAGATGTCTAAAATTTATTTATATGTATTTACGATATTAGCTTCAGTAGCTATGATTATAGTTCCAGATTGTATGATTTTTTTTGCTCCTAAATCGTATTTTGATGCAAAAAGATTAATTCCAGCTGTAATATTGGCGACATATTTTGTGTTTTTGTACAGTTTTTTTGCTAATATTGAAATCTATAATAAGAAAAATAAATATATGGCGGTGGGTACATTTATTGCAGCTATATTTAACATAGTAGGAAATATTATTTTTATTCCTAAATATGGATATGAAGCTGCTGCGTACACAACACTTATAGCGTATATTTTATTGCTGGGAATCCATTACTGGTGTTTGACATTTTTGATTAAAAAGAATATTTATCCGGTCAAAATGTTTGTTTTACCGATTATGTATATGGTGGGAGTTTCGATATATGTAATGGTATTTATTGATAAAATATGGCAAAGATATATTGGTCTAATATTAATATTAGCATTGGTAGGAATTAGTCTGTGTAGAAAAAAAGAAGTGTTAAAAGAATTTATTAAGGCTTTGCGGAGGTAAGTGATGAAAATAATATTATTATCAGGTGCATTAAAAAATTCAGGAGATTTTTTAATTACAGAAAGAACATATAAATTGTTGAAGTATGTATATCCCGATGCAGAGATTGTTACTTTGATAGGAAATTATCCTTTAGATGAAAAGCTAGATGAAATTAATTCTTCAGATGTAATGGTTATCGCAGGGGGGCCTAGCTATACAAAAAAATTGTATCCGAGAGATATTCCTTTAGTAAGAGATTTGTCGTTGATAAAACCGAAAATATACATACTAGGTTCTGGGTGGTATGGAAATCTTAACACGGATAAAGAAATATGGGGGTATAGATTTGAAGAATCATCTAAGCAGCTATTACGTAGAGTTGAGAAGGATTCAGGGCTACTGGGATGTAGAGATTTTTATGCAATTAGAGTCTTAAAGGCAAATGGCTTTAATAGTGGGTATATGACTGGATGCCCAGCTTGGTATGATATTCCTAGTGTTTCGAAACGACATTCTGATTCTGGAAAGAATGGGATAAAAAAAATAATGGTTTCAGATCCGGCAGATATTAGAGCGTTTGGAAAACAAAGCTTAGAGATTGTACGATTATTAAGGAGAAAATACCCAAAAGCTAAAATAGAATATATATTTCATAGAGGGATTCAATGTGATGAGTTCACATCTAAAGCCACAGCAAAAGTTACTGCTAGTTTGATTAGCGAGTTAGAACGGATGAAGATAACATACCATGACATTGCTTATGGATGTGAAGGATTCCATTTATACGACGACTGCGATTTGCATATTGGTCATAGGGTACATGCACATATTTATAATATGAGTATAAGAAATAGAAGTGTTCTTTTAGAAGAAGACTCACGTGGAGCAGGTGTAAATGAAGCATTATGTTTATGGGGGATTAAAGCGTATGATTTTAAAGTGAGTTCAAACGCAAGTATTATATTAAAGGGAATAAATAAAATTTATTCATTAACGAAACCGAATAGAAATATTCTTAAAGCTGTTGAAACATATATAGATTACATAGAGTTAAACGGAGAAGAGCTTTTCAATATTTCATATGACATCATGGAAAAATATTTCAAGAAAATGATTAGTTTTATAGAAAAAATGGAAAAAGCTAAATAAGGAGTGTTATATGTTTACAATAGCAATTAAAGACGTGATGAAGTGTATATTAGGACCGGTGAAAAGATGGAAAAATAGAAATTATTGTTTAAAACCGGGGCAAAAAGTAGTAATGCAATACGGAACAGAGATTGTCAATAGTTCGTTTGATGAATATGGGTTTATAGCTCATCATGCCCAGTTAAACGATGTTAGAATGGGAAATTATACTTCTGTTGGTCGATACACTAAAATTAGAACTACTGATATAGGGAAATATTGCTCAATATCGTGGGATGTTACTATTGGTGCGGTAGAACATCCATTGACGAAATTGAGTACAGCGGCACTCACTTACAAGGCAGAATACAATCTTATATCTGAGGATAAAGAATATGTACAGAAACGTACTGTAATAGGAAATGATGTATGGATCGGGTGTAATGTCGTGATTAGATCGGGTGTAAGGATTGGTGATGGCGCGGTAATTGGTGCAGGAAGTGTATGTGTTAAAGATGTCCCACCTTATTCTATTGTTGCCGGAAATCCAGCTCATATAATTAGAATGCGAGCTGATGAAGAAAATGTGAATAGATTGTTACAATTGGCGTGGTGGGATTGGTCTACTGATGAATTAAAACAGAATATAGATTTATTATCAGAAGAGTTATCAGTTGATTTGATATGTAAATTAGAGGAAGTTAACGAAAAAAGAAAAGGTAAGGTGAAGTGAGATGAGTGTAAATATTCTAGCAATTATTCCAGCAAGAGCTGGATCTAAAGCGATTCCCAATAAAAATATTAGAAGTGTAAATGGTCATCCAATGATATATTATGCAATTAATAATGCGATTCAATCAAAATATATATCAGATATAGTTGTGTCAACAGACTCTGAAGAAGTGAAAATAATTGCTAATCAAATGAGTGTTAAATGTCATTGGAGAAAACCAGAATTATGTGGTGATGCTGTGGCACTGGACAGTGTTGTTTATGATGCGGTGATTAATGAAGATAAGAAGTATGACTTTGTTATTACTATGCAACCAACATCGCCAACGTTAAAAGTTGAGACGCTAGATCATGCTATAGAGTATGCAATGGATAATGACTTAGATACACTTATTTCAGCTATAAATGCACCACATTTGTCTTGGAGAGATGAGAATGGGAAGAAAATGCCTAATTACGAAAAAAGACTAAATAGACAATATCTTCCGGCAAATTATTCTGAAACAGGAGCATTTTTAATTTCAAAAAGTAGTGTAGTAAATGAGAACTCTAGAATAGGGAAGAGAGTTGATATTTATGAAGTATCTGAAAGTGAAGCTGTTGATGTAGACAATTTTATAGATTTGTATGCTGTGGGAGAAATATTAAATCAAAAAAAAGTAGCAATTTATGTTAATGGAAATAATTTAAGGGGGACAGGGCACATTTATCGTGCATTGGAAATCGCAGATGAATTTTTAATAAAGCCGGATATTTATTATGATTTAAATCAAACAGATAGAGATCTTTTTGGTAAAACAACCCATAATTTGATACCTGTTAATGGAATTTTTGAATTATTTGAAATAATTAAAAAACAACAATACACTATTGTAATAAATGATATTCTTTCTACGTCTCTTGATTATATGATAGGATTACGGAGCGTTATGCCTGTAGAAGGAAAAATTATTAATTTTGAAGACGAAGGAGAAGGGGCAGGGCAAGCAGATTTGGTTTTTAACGCATTATATTCTGAGCAAAATAGTGAAAAGATTTTTGGAGGAGAAAAATATTATATCGCTCCCAAATTGTTTATGTTGTATAATCCAATTGAGCTTAGAAAAGATGTTTCAAGAGTTTTCATAAGTTTTGGTGGCGCCGATCCTCAAAACTATACGGATAGATTGTTAGATATTATTACGTCAAAAGAAAAATATAACAAGTATGAGTTTATTATTGCTATAGGGAGAGCAAAAAATAATGTTGATGCTCTTTTACAATATAATAGTTATGATAACATTGAGGTTCTTTATGATGTAAGAAATATGCCAGATTTAATGCGCAAGTGTGATGTTAGTATGACTTCCAGAGGAAGGACAGCTTATGAACTTGCAATGCTAGGTATACCAGCAATTGTTCTGTCGCAAAATAAAAGAGAAGAAGGACATGGATTCGTTTGCGATGAGAATGGGTTTATGTATATGGGGACCAATCCATCAAATCATATGATAGAGTCAACGTTAGATATGTATCTCTCTATGCCGATTGAAGACAGAAGAAATATCCAGGAGCAATTATTAAAAGCAGATTTGAAAAATGGAAGAAAACGTGTAATAAGTATGATTCAGAATTTGTAAATGGAGGATTTTAAGTATGAAAAAAACTAAACCATATGTAATTGCAGAAATGGGAGTGAATTTTTATGACACAGCAAAGGCTTTAAATATCGCACCAATTGATGCTGCTAAAATGTATATAGATGCTGCAGCAGAATCAGGATGTGATTGTGCAAAATTTCAATCTTACAAAGCAGATACAATTGTGTCAAAGAATTCACCGGCATATTGGGATTTATCAAAAGAGCCTACAGAAACACAACATGCGTTGTTTAAAAAGCATGATGGATTCGATGAAAAAGACTATAGAGAGCTTTGTGAATACACACACAGTAAAGGATTGGACTTCACATCAACACCTTTTGACTATGCATCAGCAGACTATCTTGAAGATATGGTGGATTTTTATAAGATTTCATCTTCAGATTTATCAAATCTTCCGTTTATTCGTTACATCGCAAAAAAGCGAAAAAAAATGATTGTTTCAGTTGGTGCGGCATATCTTTCAGAGGTTGATGAGGCGATTAGAGCAATGAAAGAAGTAGGGAATAATGATATTGTGATATTGCATTGTGTTTTATCTTATCCAACAGCTCCTGAAAATGCAAATCTTAAAATTATTGAAACATTAAAAAAAGATTTTCCAGATATAGGAGTTGGATTCTCTGATCATGTTACACCGGATGATTCAATGATGACTTTGGCTGTTGCATATATGTTGGGTGCAGAAGTAATAGAAAAACATTTTACGCTGGATAAAACTCTTCCAGGAAATGACCATTACCATGCAGGAGAGCCAGAAGATTTTAAAAAGGCCATTGAAAATTTTAAGTGGATAGATAAGGTTTTAGGAAGTAGCGTGAAAACAGTGCTTGAATGCGAGAATGTACCAAGAAGAGAAGCAAGACGATCTCTTGTATTAACAAGAAATATGAACAAAGGGGAAATTATTAAAGAAGACGATTTAATGCCTAAAAGACCCGGAACAGGAATATCACCAGAGTACACAGATATTGTGGTTGGTAGAACAGTTGTTGAAGATTTGGAAGAGGACACGATTCTTACATGGGATATGATATAAGGAGAGTGAAATAAAATGGAGGATTTTTTGCTTGGAAACAAAATGTATCAACTTGCGACAGAGTTGTTTCCGATTTGTAGAAGCATTACAGGAGAAGGTGTTAGAGAGACTCTTAGGAGATTAAAAAAAGAAGTTCCAGAAATAAATATGTTTGAAGTAGAAAGTGGAACTAAGGTGTTTGATTGGACGGTGCCCAATGAATGGAAGATCGAAGAAGCATATGTTGAAGATTTGGAAGGCAAAAGGATTGTAGATTTTAAAGATAATAATTTGCATGTAATGGGTTATTCCATACCTATTGATGCTATAGTAACGTTCGAAGAACTGAATGAACATTTATATTCATTAGAGGAACATCCCAATTGGATTCCTTATGTAACGAGTTACTATAAGGAACGATGGGGATTTTGCGTGTCTCAAAATCAACGTGATAATTTAAGAGATGAGAAGTATCATGTTGTTATTAAAAGTGAATTATTTAAAGGTTCACTAACATATGCAGAACTTTTAATTCCGGGGGAATCTGAAAAAGAGATTTTTTTATCAACATATGTGTGTCATCCATCAATGGCAAATAATGAGTTGTCAGGACCAATTGTTCAGCTAGAGCTTGCAAAGTGGCTTTTAGGATGTAAGAAAAGGAAATATAGTTATCGATTAATTTGGATACCAGAAACTATAGGTTCCATAACGTATTTATCACGAAATCTTGATAAAATGAAAAAAAATATTATTGCAGGATATAATATTACATGTGTTGGAGATAATAAAGCGGTTTCATATGTAGCAAGTAAAAGAGGAAATACATTGGCGGATATAGCAGCTAAAAGTGTTTTGAATTTTATGGAACCAAAGTATAAATATTATAGTTATCTACATCGAGGTTCTGATGAAAGACAGTATAATGCACCAGGAATTGATCTTCCGGTTTGTAGTGTTTGCTGCTCTAAATATCATGAGTATCCAGAATATCATACAAGTGCCGATAATTTAGATTTTATATCCGCAGAGGGACTAAAGAAAGCGTTAGATATATATAAAGAAATAATAAAGGCAATTGAGTTTAATGCTAAGTATAAAGTTAAATGTTACTGTGAGCCACAGTTAGGAAAACGTGGATTGTATCCTACAGAAAGCTTTAATAGATCATCTATAACAGTAAAAGATATGATGAATTTCATTGCATATGCAGATGGAAATCTAGATTTGTTTGAAATAAGTGCAATCATAGATTGTTCTGTTAATAAATTAAATGAAATTGCGATGAAATTGAAAAAGGCTGATTTAATTTTGGAGGTAATCTAAATGAATTTATACGACGATTTTGTAAGTGAATTGTCTTTAAACAGTGGTGATACAATTTGGTTGTCATCAGAATTAATAAGAATTGTATTGAAGTTTAGAAAGAACAATGTCGTATTTGATGGAAATGAATTGATTAATTCATTTCAGCGAGCTGTAGGCGACAGTGGAACAATTCTTATTCCAACTTTTTCCTTTGAGTTTAGTAATAATAGGTATTATGATGTGATGAATACAAAAGGAGTAACAGGCGCATTAGGAAATTTGGCATTAAAGCGAGAAGATTTTGAGAGAACAAAACACCCAATGCATTCATTTGCAGTTTGGGGAAGAGATCAGAAACTCCTTGTATCTATGAGAAATAAGCATTCATTTGGAATTGACTCTCCTTTCAGTTATTGTATATCAAGAAGAGCACGGCAGATTATTATCGGAACAGATTATGTTCATGCAATGACATTTATACATTATGCTGAAGCTACTTGTGATGTTCCATATAGATATCTGAAAAGTTTCACTGGAGAGTATGTAGATGAAAATGAAAATAGAGAAATTAGAGAGTATGATTATGCAGCTCGAAAATTAGAAATACAACCAGAAGAGAAGTTTAATAGAATAGGTTGTGTATTGGAAGAAAATAAGGTTTCGAGAAAAATTAACATTGATGATATAGAGTGTTATGATATTGATATTGCACGAAGTTATCCTATTATCTGTAAAGATATTATAGAAAATAATTGTAAACAGATATATGATTTTAATGTTAACCGCAAGAAAGTATTTTCATTTGATTAATTAAAAAACGGAGAGATAAAAAATGTATACCACAATTTTACAATGTTTGGAAGAGACTGCTAAAAAAAATCCAGATAAAGTAGCATTTGCTGATTTAAAAGAAAAATATACATTTGAGGAATTAGTGGATGTTTCAAAAAGGATCGGAAGTTATATTTTAACGAAAATCGAGCCACATAATCCTATTGTAATTTACATGGAGAAGAGAGTAAGTAATATAAGTGCATTTATGGGGGCTGTCTATGCAGGGTGTTTTTATGTTCCAATAGATAGTCAAATGCCAGTTGAGAGAATAAAATTAATATTAAGTACACTTAACCCCAAATTGATTATCTATGATGAAGTGACAAAACAATCTGCACAATTGTTAGAAAGTGTATGTGAAAAAGCAGATTATAGAGACATTATTGAATATGAAATTAATGAAACAGCATTGAATAGTATTCGATCAAAGTGTAAGAGCACAGATCTCTTATATGTATTATTCACAAGCGGTTCTACTGGAGTACCAAAAGGTGTTACTATTTCACATGGAGCAGTATTAGATTTCATGGAGTGGATATGTGATAAGTATAGTTTAAATAAGGAAACTACAATGTGTAATCAGGCTCCATTTTACTTTGATGCATCGGTACCAGATATATATATTCCATTAAAAGTTGGAGCTACTGTTTATATACCACCAAAAAGTTATTATACATTTCCTAAAAAAATATTACAATTTGTTAATGAGAAAAACATTAACACACTTATATGGGTACCCTCTGCATTATGCAATGTTGTTAATTGTAGAGCTTTTGAAATCTGTGTTCCTAGTGATATACGATTAGTTATTTTTTGTGGGGAGGTTATGCCTTGCAAACATCTTAATGTTTGGAAAAAAAATATTCCAGAAGCATTGTATGTTAATATGTACGGTCCAACAGAAGCTACATATGCATGTATGTACTATGATATAGAAAAAGAATTTGCTGATGATGAAAAATTGCCGCTTGGAAGAGCATGTGAAAATAGTGAAGTTATACTTCTCACAGAAGACGAAAAAGAAGCAAAACCAGGCGAAATAGGAGAAATATGTGTCTTGGGACAATGTTTATCAAATGGCTATTACGGAGATAAAGAAAAAACGGATGAAGTTTTTACACAGAATCCTATAAATCAAAAATGGAATGAAATTATGTATCATACAGGTGATTTAGCATTTATAGATGAATTTGGAGATATGATTTTTGCAGGAAGAAAAGATTTTCAAATTAAAAGACTAGGTCATCGAATTGAGCTTGGTGAGATAGAAAATGCAATGCTATCTATTGAAGAAATTGAAAATGCGTGTTGTGTATTTGATGAAAAGTCAAGTGAAGTTATTGCTGTTTATACAGGAAGAATAAGAACAGAAACAGTAAGAGAAATTCTTTCAACACGATTACAGCATTATATGTTACCGAATAGAATTGAGAATTTAAAGAGTATACCAATGAATATCAATGGGAAAATTGATCGACCGAGGATAAAAAAAGAATACACGGAGGAGCAGTGAAATGGAAGAATTATTACAAATACTCAAAGAGTTTAAGAAGGATGTTGATTTTGAGCATGAAAAAGAGCTTGTAGACAATGGGACATTAGATTCTATAGACATAATAAACATTATTGTCCTATTAGAAGAAAAATATGGATTTGAGATAAATCCAGATGACATTGACCCTGATAACTTCCAATCTGTTGAATCTATGTGGAACATGATTCAAAAAATCAGTTAGCAGTAGACGCAGATGACAAATTTTTAGTATGCCAATGGTGATGTAAGATAGAAGAATTATCAACTAAAATTATTGATGGAAGATATAGATCGTAAATTAAATTAGTTTTGCATTATGTAAAATCAGTTTCGGATATTTGTAGAGTAGAGAATCTTCTATTTGTATATGAGAAAATGAATAATGCATTCGTAATGTTCATGATGTCTGATGATATTGAAATCGAATAACAAGATGTTGGGGTCGAAAGCTCTATTATAGTACCTTGAAAATTTTACACAAACGCTCCACCTTTATCCAGATGTGGTATACTGTATATATCAATCAAAGGTGGTGGAAATATATGGAATTCAGAACAAATTCATATCAGCAATTAGCTTTTACTGACAGTTTTGGAGGACTTACTTCCTGTGAACAGAAAGCATTGGAACATTTATGGGCAAAGGTTTTTGCGGAAGATATTTTTCCTGCAATCAATGAGGAGCCTTTTCGTGTTCTGTATTCCTCTAACGCTTTAAGACCGAATACTCCGGTAAATGTGTGCATTGGTGCTCTCATCATTAAAGAATTTTTTGCGATCTCAGACGATGAGGTTGTTGAAAATCTTATGTTGGATTCCCGTTATCAGTATGCACTTCATACAACAAGCTTTGAAGAGCAGCCATTGAGTGACAAAACGCTCACCCGTTTTCGTAAACGCTGTTATGATTACGAATCTGTTTATGGAATAGATCTGCTCCACGAATGTATTACAGAACTTGGAGCAAATATCGCAAAACTTATGGATATCAGCCCAAGAATCAAAAGAAAGGAGTCCATGATGATAGCAGCAAATATCCGAAAACTCAGCCGCATAGAGTTGCTTTATACTAGTGTGTCAAAGTTTGTCATCTACCTCCATAAAAATAAATGCGATGATCTTATCAAAGGGATGGAACATTATTATGATGCGAATGACTATAATAAAATCTTTTATTACGGTAACGATTCTAATGCTGTGAATCAATTGGATGCCATTCTGAAGTAAGCGCAAAGTATTCGACGGATTGCTTTGCCCTAAAATTCAGTTCATAATAATCATTAGAGAATGCAAGCACTTTACTGGTGTTAGAATATAAATAGTACAAGTCAAAATGAGAATTCCTTATAAGAAAAATCATGGTACAATGTAGGTACCGCA
>PPYF01660886.1_pt1 | contig 10868 bp, 2 predicted proteins | sample 1559871 | NCBI WGS metagenome assembly PPYF01 (sample SAMN08240021, study PRJNA423297) | Human gut metagenome, whole genome shotgun sequencing project.
TTTATATAATGTCCATAGAGTAATGATAACGAATTAAATATCCAAAAAATGAGATTTCTAATTGAGAAAATAGTACGAATTATGTTAAAATTAAAGATAGATTTTTAAGTAATGAGAGTCTGATTATTTTCATTACATTTCAACATATCCATATGTTTGGGTAACAGAATTCATATAGTTGAGGGTTAGTCATTTAAAGAAGGAAAACGTATGAATAAGATATTTAAAGTCATTTGGTCTAAGTCAAAACAATGCTACGTTGTAGTATCTGAAATGGCTAAGAACAAAACAGGGAAAAAGAAAATTGTAGTAGCTAGCATTTTAGCGGCTTTAGCAATGCAAGCTGGTGTGGTTGCGGATGTATCTGCAGCAGATAGACCGACTGCGACTATTGAGGGCGGTACTAAAATGTATTCAAACTTAACTAATGGTCTTGCTATCGGTAATGAATCCCAGTCCAACAGTGATCAGTCTATTGCTATTGGTTATAGAGCAGTAGCTAATTCACAGTATGCTAATCCAGCTCAACCAGCTGTAGCTGTTGGTGCAGGTGCTAGTGCGACTGGTAGAGGTGGTGTATCACTAGGGCTTATCGCTAACTCTGGTGTTCGTGGCACTGCTATTGGTAGTGCTACTAAGGCGACTGGCTTTGGCGCCTTTGCAGGTGGTACTTATGCACAAGCGACTAATGGTGGCGACGTTGCTATTGGTGGGGCTACATCTGATCGATTTGATGATTATGCTACTGCTTCTGGTGGATATAGCGTTGCTATTGGTACTGCAGCTAAGGCGGATGGAGGTGCAGGTGTAAGTATTGGTTATAAGACAAATGCTAAAACATCTAATTCTCTAGCTGTTGGTTCTGAATCTCAAGCTACTGGTGAAGGTGCGGTAGCAGTAGGTAGAAAGAATACATCTACTGGTGCATCTTCAACCGTTTTGGGGATTTTATCTACTGCTAATGCTACATCTGCTACGGCAGTAGGGATGGAGACTACCGCTAAGGGGGAAAATTCCCTTGCAGTAGGTCATAAGTCTTCCGCATCTGGCAAAAATGGTGTAGCTGTTGGTACGAACTTCACAACTTCTGAACAAGGTGGAGTAGCAGTAGGTAATGCTGCAAAATCTAAAGAAACAAATGCTACTGCAGTTGGTATAGATGTTAGTGCTAATGCTGCAAATTCTGTAGCTTTAGGTGGTAGTGCCACAGCAAATAGTGATGGTGCTATAGCTATTGGGTCTCATGGGTCTAGACAAACGACTGCTACAGGTAATAGAGCTCTTGCTATCGGTACTGCTGCTACGGCTAATGGCTTGGATAATATTGCTATTGGTACTAGTGCTAGTACATCCTCTCAGTACTCAACTGCTGTAGGTAATGGTGCGACGGCAACTGCTATTAGAGCGGCTGCCTTTGGTGCTAACTCTACGGCTAGTGTAGAAGGGGGCGTTGCCTTAGGCGTTGGATCTGTAGCGAATCGTGCTGGTGGCATTGCGAATAAGGGCTATAATCCAAACGACAATCGTACCAATAAATATGCAGGATTAAATACATGGGTATTATCTCCTACAACGGGAGCTGTTGCTGTAGGTAATGGTACTGCTGCAACTCGTCAAATTACAGGCCTTGCAGCAGGTAAAGAGGATACAGATGCTGTTAACGTGGCGCAATTAAAAAGCGTTAACTTAGCTTTTGCTGGCAATGTTGGTAGTGGCGATGTAAATCTTGCAAATAGCACATTAGGCCTCAAAGGTGATGGTACATACATTACAACAGCTGCTAATGGTCAAAACCTTACAATTTCTGGCAAAACTCAAAATATTAATGTCACAAATGGTCAGGCTTCTGCAAATGCTGCAGGTATGGCTGATGCTAAAAATGTAGCAGATGCTATTAATAAAGCAGTTTCTGCCAATGCATATAATTGGAAATTAGCTGCAGATAATGACAATGGCCGTAGCGAGGTGATCAACAAAGAGGATACTGTATCCTTCAGAGGTGATAACAATATTACAGTAGCTCGTAATGGCAAGAAAATTACGACTTCTTTGAATAAGGCAATTACTGTAGATACTGTGAAAGCTAATAAATCCGTTACTGTTTCTTCTGGTGGTAACCAAATTACATTAGATGGTTCAAACGGTGCTGTTACAGGTAAAACTTTCACAGGTCAATCTTTCACAGCCGGCAATAATGTGTTGAGCAATACAACGCTTCAAATTGGTCCAACTACTGGAAATAATGTGACTATCACGAAAGATGGTTTATCTGGTAAGGCTGGTTCTAATACGGTTAAGTTTGGCACTAATGGCATTAGTGCAGGTGGTCAACAAATTACCAATGTTTCTAGCGGTGGTAACGTAGGTACTAATGCAGCTAACATTACAGATGTTAAGAATGCTGTATCTGACGTGACATTAAAATTAGATACAAATTCTAAAACTGGCACTGTTAAGCTTAGTGAAAGTCCACTAAAAGTAATTGGTGCTAATGGTATTAGAACTGATTTAGTGGGTACAAATAATGGGAGTCTTGTTGTTGGTCTAGATAACAATACAGTAAACGCTACGACTAAAGGTATTGGTTTAACAGGTGATACAGGATCTACAGGTCTTAAGTATCTTAAAGACGGTGATGCAACCTTTAAAGTGGCTGGTGATGGCAATCTAGTTACTACTAAAGCTTCTACTACAGGTGTGCAAGTAGCTGTTGATTCCGGTAAAGTAAAAGATTTAGCTGTAGGCGCAGTAACTGTTAGCAAGGCTAATACGACAGATAATCCTATTACAATTACACCAACAGCAGGTACAAATACTAAGGACTATGCAATTGGTATTGATACAACAAAATTAGCTAATCAAACACAATTAACATACAAAGCTAATGGTGCCAATGAAAATAAAGTATCTTTGGCAAAGGGTTTAAACTTTACAAATGGTACTTTCACAACAGCAACTGTAGGTGCAAATGGGAATGTAACTATTTCTACGGCTACTGAAACGATTACGAATGATGCGGATGGAAAAGCTAAGGTAAATAGTCCTACAGACGGCTTAGCGACAGCTAAAAACGTTGCTGATTCTATCAATAAAGCTGTTGATGGTTTATCTCAAAATCTTACCGTTTCCGATGGTACTACAGATGGTACAGTTAACCTTAAAAATCAAAAACTCACTGTTTCTGGCACTAATGGTGTAACTGCAACTGTAAATGGACAAACTGTTACAGTAGGTCTTGATGCAGCGACTAAATCTAAAGTAGACAATGCCTCTACAGCAGTAAATCGTAATATTTCTCTTGGTGCAGATAGTGGTACACCATCTAGTCAATCCTTAAAAGACGGCGATGTAGCATTCAATGTGAAAGGTGCTTCTGGTGATTTTGTATCTACTAAGATGAATGGTAATACTGTAGAAGTATCTACTAAACGTGCTGCTATCGATAGCAATGCCACAACAGGTGCAGCATCTGTAACAGGTGATGACGGTATTGCAACTGCTAAAAACGTAGCAGATGCTATTAATAAAGCCTCTGATGCGGCTAAAGCCGGTGCTGCTTGGAACGTATCCACAAATGGTAATGCTGGTACAAAGGTATCTGGTGGAGACACTGTAGATTTCACTGGTGATAATAATATTACAGTTACCCAAACTGGCAAAAATATCGCTACCACATTAAATAAAGATCTTAAGAAATTAAACTCTATTTCTCTTGAAAATGGTGTGGGTGAGACAATCAAGTTTGATGCAATTAATGCTAGCGGTAAGTTTAGTGATCCTGCGGTAGGCAATTATACACAAATTGATCGTGATGGTATTAGAATCAATAACGGGATTGATGTAAATCAACCTAATACGGCAAATACTTATTTAGATGTTGGTTCTTTGTCTTTACAAGCTGGACCTAATAGCAGTTCTCTTGATTCTAAAACACTCATATTTAATGATGAAGATGGAAATCTTGCTCAAGGCAGTGCCCAAGGTATGGCATTCCGATCTGCAACAGGTAAAGAGGTTCAATTTACTCTTGATGAAATCAAGGCTGGTGGCAATAAAATTAAAGAAGTTGCGGAAGGTACAGATGATACTGATGCGGTTAATGTAAAACAGTTGAAAGATACTGTGGCAAGCCAAACTTTAACATACCGTGCTAATACAGCTGCTGATACAGATGCTAAAACAGTTAAATTATCCAAAGGTCTAGACTTTGTGGATGGTACAATGACTAAAGCCACTGTAGATAATGACGGTAAAGTAACATTCGATATTAACGACGATACTAAGGCGAAGATCAACGATTCTGCAGCCGCTGTAAACCGTAAGGTTTCCCTTGGTGCGGATAGTGGTACACCTTCTAGCCAATCCTTAAAAGATGGCGATGTAGCGTTCAATGTAAAAGGTGCTACAGGTGACTTCGTATCTACTAAGATGAATGGCAATACTGTAGAAGTATCTACAAAACGTGCTACTATTGATAGCAATGCCACTACAGGTACAGCAACTGTAACAGGTGACGATGGCCTGGCAACAGCTAAGAACGTAGCCGATGCTATTAATAAGGCGGCTGATGCGGCAAAAGCAGGTGCGGCATGGAATCTTACAACGAACTCTAGTACAACAGATAAAACATCTGTACAAGGCGGGGATACAGTAGATCTTATCAATGGCGATAATATCTTGATTACCCAAGATGGTACAGATAAAAAGAAAATTACTGTTGCTACTAAGAAGGATCTTACTGTAGATTCTGTTACAGCTGGTAATACAGTTATTAATACATCTGGTTTAACAAATGGTACAACTGCCATTACAGGTTCAGGTATTACAACTGATAAAGTAACAGTAGGTGGTATCTCCATTGATAAAACTGATGGTATTAATGCTGGTGGTAAAACAATTACTAATGTTGCAAGTGGTGGTACAACAGATACTAATGCAGCAAATATTGGTGATGTTAAGCAAGCTGTAGCTAATTTATCTCAAAACTTAAATATTACAGATGGTACTAATGACGGTACAATCGATCTTAAAAACCAAAAACTTAATGTAGCTGGTACTAATGGTGTAACGGCGACTGTAAAAGATCAAACGATTACAGTTGGTCTTGATACAGATACTAAGACTAAAATTGATGATTCTGCAGCAGCAGTAAACCGCAAGATTTCCCTTGGTGCAGATAGCGGTACACCTTCTAGCCAATCCTTAAAAGATGGCGATGTAGCATTCAATGTAAAAGGTGCTACTGGTGATTTTGTATCTACTAAGATGAATGGTGATACTGTAGAAGTTTCTACAAAGCGTGCTACTATCGATAGCAATGCCACTACAGGAGCAGCATCTGTAACAGGTGACGATGGTCTTGCAACTGCTAAAAACGTGGCAGATGCTATTAATAAAGCTGCTAAAGCAAGTTCTGATGCGGTTAATTTGAAATTCTCTGGCGATACAAACACATCCGCCGGCGTAGTGAACCTTAAAGATGATACATTTGGCATCAAAGGCGACGGTAAATACGTAACAACTGATGCAGATGGTAAAAACTTAACCGTTAAAGTATCCGAAGAAGAAGTTAAGAAATCCGCTGTAGGTGCTGTAACTGTAAGCACAGATACAACAGATGCAAATAATCCGTTAACTGTAACTGGCACAACAAGTGCAGATGGTACAACTAAGGATTACAAAGTAACAATCGATGGTACTAAAGTGGCGGCTAAGACAAACTTGTCTTACAAAGCAAATGATGGTACTGCAAAACAAGTATCCTTAGCAAATGGATTGAACTTCAAAAATGGTAATATGACTACTGCTAGTATCGATGATGCAGGCGTTGTTAAATACGATGTTAATACAGAAACAATTACTGCCGGTGCAGATGGCACGATTACAGGTCCTGCTAAAGATGGTGTAGCCACTGCTAAGAACGTAGCGGATGCAATCAATGCAGCTAAAAAATCTTCTAAAACAGAAATTACTGCTAACGATGGTGAGGCTGCAGATGGTACAACAGGTAATGTTGTGTTGACTTCTAGCAAAGCAGCTGATGGGCACACTATTTATGATGTAAAACTCAACGATAAAGTGACATTAGGTACTGGTGCAAATGCAGTAACATTGGATGGTACTACTGGTATGATTACTGGTAAAACTGCTACTATTGGTGGTGTAACGGTAGATGGTACGAACAAATATGTAACAGGCCTTGGTAATACAACTTGGAATGGTACTGCTACAACTGGTCGTGCTGCCACAGAAGATCAATTGAAAACGGTAGCAGATGCTGCTAAAGCAAGTACAGATGCAGTTAACTTGAAATTCTCTGGCGATACTAATACATCTGCTGGCGTAGTGAATCTTAAAGATGATACATTTGGCATTAAAGGTGATGGTAAATACGTAACTACAGATGCAGATGGTAAAAACTTAACTGTTAAAGTATCTGAAGAAGAAGTTAAGAAATCTGCTGTAGGTGCTGTAACTGTGAGCACAGATACAACAGATGCAGATAATCCGTTAACTGTAACTGGTACAACAAGTGCTGATGGCACAACTAAGGACTACAAAGTAACAATCGATGGTACTAAAGTAGCGGCTAAGACAAACTTGTCTTACAAAGCAAATGATGGTACTGCAAAACAAGTATCCTTGGCAGATGGATTGAACTTCAAAAATGGTAATATGACTACTGCTAGTATCGATGATGCTGGTGTTGTTAAATACGATGTTAATACAGAAACGATTACTGCTGGTGCAGATGGCACGATTACAGGTCCTGCTACAGATGGTGTAGCCACTGCTAAGAACGTAGCGGATGCTATTAATGCAGCTAAAAAAGCTACGAAAACTGAAATTACTGCTAACGGTGGTGAGGCTGCAGATGGTACAACAGGTAATGTTGTGTTGACTTCTAGCAAAGCGGCAGATGGTCATACTATTTATGACGTAAAACTCAACGATAAAGTGACATTAGGTACTGGTGCAAATGCAGTAACAATAGATGGAACTACTGGTGCGATTACTGGTAAAACTGCTAATATTGGCGGCGTAACGGTAGATGGTACGAACAAATATGTAACAGGCCTCGGTAATACAACTTGGAATGGTACTGCTACAACTGGTCGTGCTGCCACAGAAGATCAATTAAAAGCAGTAGCGGATGCTGCCGCTAGCCAAACATGGCAAATTACAGCAGATAAAGATACAGCTACATCTGGTATCCAAACTGGTACTAAAAAGGATGCAAAAGTAGGCAAAGATGCAAAAGTTAAGATGATTGCTGGTGAAAATATCACAATTAATCAAAACGAATTAGACTTCACATATTCCTTGAATAAAGATCTTGTGAATATGAACTCTGCAAGCTTTAACGGTACAGGTGGCAATACAACAGTTATCAATGGTGATTCCATTACACAAACTGCTGGTACTCAAACAAATACATCTACAGCAGCTGGCAACACAGTAGTTGATGGTGCTAAATCTACTGCTACAACTGCAGCAGGCACTACAATTACTGATGGTACGAAAACAAATACAGCTACTGCCGATAGCACTGTAATTGACGATGGTAATGGTAACAACACAGCACTTACTAAAGATGGTGTAACTATTACTACTGCAGGTAAAGATAAGGTCTCCTTAACTGGCAATGGTCTAGACAATGGCAATAACAAAATCGTTAATGTTGCAGATGGCACAAACGATACTGATGCTGTCAATGTACGTCAATTAGAGGCTAAAACTAAGGCTTCTACTACTGAATTAACTGCTAATGGTGGTGAAAGTGCGGGCAGTACTACAGGCAATATTGTATTGACTAAGAAAACTGCTGCTGATGGTCATATCATTTACGATAACAAGTTAAATGATAAGGTTACATTAGGCACAGACCCTACTAAGGCTGTAACTGTAGATGGTACAAATGGTACTATTAAAGCTGGCGATGGTACAAATGCTGTAGCCATCGATGGCAAAAATGGTTCTGTAAAAGCTGGCGATAAGATTGCTCTCGACGGTAAAGATGGAAAAGCTACGATTGGTACTGTAGGTATCGATGGTAAGGATGGTGTTATTAGTGGTTTAGCTAATAAAACTTGGGATCCAAATAATATTACTCCTGGTCGTGCAGCCACTGAAGATCAAGTTAAATCTGCCGTAGCAGATGCAGGTTGGGACGCTGCCGTAGGCACCGAAGGTTCTGGCGTTAATAGCACACCAAGTGTAACAGCTGAAAAAGTAAAACCTAACGAAACACTTACTTTCAAAGCGGGTAATAATATGATGGTTAGCCAAAATGGTAAATCCATTAGTTATGCCGTAAATCCTGAGCTTACAGATATGAAGTCTGCTACATTTAAGGATGCAGATGGTAATACGACTGTAACAAATGGTAATGGTATGACAATTACACCAGGCAGTGCAAATCCTAATAATCCTAATGCAGGTACTATTTCCTTGACTAAGGATGGCCTTAATAATGGTAATAACCAACTTAAAGGTATTGCACCTGGTACAGATGATACTGATGCAGTTAATGTTAGTCAGTTGAAAGCATCTAATTCTAGAATCGGCGATGCTATTGGTCAAGTAGCCGGTGAGGTACAACGCGTAGGTGCGCACGCAGCAGCAATGGCAGCGTTGAAACCAATCCAATATGACCCATTGGAACCAACTCAAGTGATGGCTGGTGTTGGTAACTATCGCGGTGAAACAGCAGCGGCCTTAGGTCTTGCACATTATACAAATGAAGATACAATGTTCAATGTTGGTGTATCTCTTGGTGCAAACCGCAACATGGTGAATGCTGGTGTAACGCACAAATTTGGCTCTAGCCCAGAAAAGAAAAATATTCCAGATCGTTACAAAGCAGGCCCTATTAGCTCTGTGTATGTAATGCAAGATGAAGTATCTAGTCTCAAAAAAGAAAATAGTGAACAAAAAACTGTAATCGCAGATCAAGCGGCTCGTTTAAATACGTTAGAGGCTGAAAATGAGCGTCAACGTCAAGAATTAGCTGAAACTAAACAAGGTTTAGAAGACTTGCGTGCAGCAGTAAACCAATTGTTAGCATCTAAAGGATAATAATTGAGATTCACTTTCATAAATAGGCTAGTATAATTACATTTTTGTAATAGGAAAGAACCTCTTATACACTGATATACCTGGTGGGGTATAATCAAGTACTATAAGGGGTTCTTTTGCATTTTTGATATAGATTATTAAATAAAATCATTATATATGAATGACTTTTCATATATAATGTGATATAATACAGAAGATATTGGGGCTAAAAGATAGCTCAATCTTATACGATCTTGCATGAATAGGAGTTACTATGTTAGACCGCATACAACGATGGCTTTCAGTAGATACCATGCTGCCCGCTGCAGAGCGGTTAGGTCCGGTAGGGACGACAAAGCAACTGTATGGTAAGTATTTGAAAATTGCTTGGCCAGCTACATTACAAGGCTTGATGTTACAATTTATGACGGCCATTGATTTAGCAATGGTTGGGGCCCTCGGTGCGTCTGCGCTTGCATCGGTAGGTATTATGGGACAGCCTGAAATGGTGATGCTCATTTTCTGTCGCGCTTTATCTATTGCTATTACCGCTATCATAGCTCGCCGTCACGGTGAAGGTGATGTAGATGGTATGAATGCAGTTCTTAAGCAGTCTATATTATTGAATTTCTTAATCTATGTGCCTTTATTAGTGATATGTTTCTTTAATTTAGAACATATTTTACGCTTTACTGGCGCAGAAGATGGTTATATAGAAACAGCGGTCTGGTATGGTCGTTTTGTAGTTATTAGCCTTATCTTTCAGTCCTTTAGTCAAATTGTAGGGGCTGCACTAATTGGATACGGCAATACAAAAGTCATTTTTAAATCGAATGTAGTCGGGAACATTTTAAATACCATTATGAACTTTTTCTTGATTTATGGTATTGGTTTCTTCCCTGAGCTCGGCGTTATGGGGGCAGGGGTGTCCACTATGATCAGTAGTGCTCTTATTGCATTATTGCTATTGCGTACTATCTCACAGCATACGGCTACAGGATTAACATTGCGACATCCGTCCAAATGGACCTTTGAAAGACCTGTACTTCATACGATGTTTCACGTTGGGGGCAGTTCTCTAGGGGAGCAGTTCTTTGAACGTTTTGGTATGTATACATATACCATGATTGTTGCTTCCTTAGGTGCAGTACCATTGGCAGCACACTATGTATGTATGAACTTGATGGATATATTTTATTACTTTGCCATGGGTCTTGGTTTTGCAGGGGCCTCTCATACGGGGCAAAATCTTGGGCATAAACGTCCAGATATTGCAAAGACGTATGGAAAAATTGGTGCACGTATCGGTTTTGTGGTAGGTCTTGTAAGCGCGTTAATCTTTATTGGTCCTGGAAACTATTTGGTAGAGCTTTATACTCGTGAAAGTGAAGTAGTACTTCTTTCTGGATCTTTGATGGGAATTATGGCAGTAGCGGCTTTTCCACAAGCTTTACAGCAAGTGTATTCTGGTGTATTAAAAGGGGCAGGGGATACGTATTACATTATGAAATATTCTCTTGTAAGCGTAGCCATCATTCGACCTATTATTACCTATCTATTGTGTATTACGTTAGGTTTAGGCTTACTAGGTGCCTGGTTATCCTTGTGCTTTGATCAGTGCTTACGCTTATGCTGTTCCTATTTGCGATTTATTAAAGGTGCCTGGCAGCATAAGATTGTCTAATACTTTGTAAATATAGTTAATAATCAATCTTGACTATCATTTAGTATATAAATTTTCATATAAAATCTAAAATTAGAAATGTTCGATATATAGAGAGAAGATATAGATAAAATCTATATTATTATAT
>PPYF01242837.1_pt1 | contig 10867 bp, 8 predicted proteins | sample 1559871 | NCBI WGS metagenome assembly PPYF01 (sample SAMN08240021, study PRJNA423297) | Human gut metagenome, whole genome shotgun sequencing project.
CCATATGGCTGCCCCTGCTGCGATCATCATTTTTTATCTTAGAAAACAAGTGCCACCTTCATCATACAAGCAGCCAGAAAGAAACCTTGTCGAAGTATGACGACTATGCAAAGTACATTGCATCTAAGCGAGTTAAAGGTTTGTAAAGATTTGCGAAGAAATTCATTTTATATTAAGGAAATCATGAGGAAAGTATAGTATAATAAGCGGGAGGTGATTTTGTGTCGTTTTTAGAACATTTAAACAAACAGCAGGTAGAGGCGGTTCATACAGTAGATCAGCATCTGCGTATCATTGCAGGAGCTGGCAGTGGAAAGACGCGTGTCGTGACGACCAGAATCGCGTATCTGATAGAAGAGATGCAGGTGTATCCTAATAAAATATTAGCGATCACTTTTACGAATAAGGCAGCTAAAGAAATGAAGGAACGTGTAGAAGGAATGCTTGGCGAGGTGGCTAAGGCTGTCCAGATCTCAACAATTCATTCCTTTTGTGTACGTCTGTTAAGAGAGGATATCTTAGAAGTAGGCTATCCTCGCAATTTTACGATTTTGGATAGTGATGATCAAAAAAGCATTTTACGGGATGCTTATAAACAAATGCAGATTGATGTGAAAAGCTACAGCTATAATTCCATGTTGGGCTATATCAGTGCCAATAAAACTAATTTTGTAGATCCTGTGATGGCAAAAGCGAATGCCGGACCATGGGCAGGAGAGCAGATCAAGGCTGATGTGTATGCTTATTATGAAAAACGTCTGAAAGAGATGTATGGGTTAGACTTTGATGATTTGTTAATTTTTGCTTACCGTATCTTAAAGGATAAAGAAGAAGTACGGGCAAAATGGCAGCGTCGTTTTACATATATCCATGTTGATGAGTTTCAGGATGTGGATAATTTACAGTATGCTATCATACGTCTGTTAGTAGGTGATCACAGCTATTTATGTGTGGTCGGTGATCCGGATCAAACCATTTATACTTGGCGTGGTGCGCAAGTGGATATCATCATGAATTTTGAACGTGATTTCCCTGACAGTAAGACGGTCATTTTGAATCAGAATTATCGTTCTACACAGCCGATATTGAACGGGGCGAATGCCTTGATCCGCAATAACCGCAATCGTATTGAGAAAGACTTATTTACGGAAGTGGAAGGGGATAATCCCATCATTCACTTTACGGCAATGGATGATGTCAATGAACCGGTTTGGGTTGCCAGCCGTATCATGGCTTTATCCCACAGCGGTGTTTGCTATCGGGATATAGCGGTATTGTATCGTTCTAACTATTTATCACGCGGACTGGAAAAAGCGTTGTTGGATTTTCGCATCCCTTATCGTATTTATGGGGGCATTCGTTTCTATGATCGTGCAGAAATCAAGGATGCGTTAAGCTATTTACGTTTGTTGGCACCAAAACAAGAGGATGATGAAAAGGAATTGTATAAAAACCTTTCCATCAAACGAATCATCAATATGCCCAAACGCGGTATTGGCGCAAAAACGATGGAGCTGATTGAGCAGCAGGCGGAACACGATAATACCAATATGTATGAAATAATCAAACAGTATGAAATCGGCAAAGGCAAGGCAAAGGCTAATATTCAGGCATTTGTGGCGTTGATTGAAGAATGCCGTCAGCTGGTGGATGAAATCAGCATTGATCAACTGTTGGAAAAGGTATTGGAAGATAGTGGCTATCTGGATATGCTGCGGGAAGATAAAGAAATCGAGCGATTGGAAAATATCAAGGAATTGATTAGCGATATCGCCGACTATGTGGAAAATAACCCGCAGGGATCCTTACAAGAATATTTACAGGAGATTTCTTTATATACCGATAAAGAGGCAGATAGCAGTGGTGATTTTGTACAGTTAATGACGATTCATGCGGCAAAGGGATTGGAATTTGATAATGTCTTTGTATACAGTTTGTGTGAAGGAATATTTCCAAATGATAAAAGTGTTATCGAGGGAGGTCAAGCAGCTTTGGAAGAAGAGCGCCGATTGGCCTATGTGGCCTTTACCCGCGCAAGAAAACAGCTGTTTTTATCAGACTCTTATGGGTATAGCTATGTCTTAGATAAGCTAAAGACAACCTCACGGTTTGTTAAGGAACTGCCGGAAGAATACTTAGAAGAAGTTGGCGCTAAGCCACGAAATCATTTTGCGAGTGATGTTGATACATTTACCGGAAATGCCTTTTTATCCTCTCAAGCACCGCAGTTTCATGAGGAACATCAGGATGATATGATCCAAACGTTCCCTAATGATGAAGAAACGTCGATGGGTGGGGCAAAGGCGAGTCAAAATGATAGAAAAAGTGAAATGAAACATAAGAAAAAGGGCAGAATACGTAAAGGAGATTTGGTGAATCACAGTGTCTTTGGTGATGGTGTGGTCATTAAACTGGAAGGTGAACTTGCGGCAATTGCCTTTGATAAGCGATTTGGCATTCGTAAGATCAATGTGAATCATCCATCTCTAAGCAAGAAATAGGAGGCTGACATATGGACGTGCAACAGCGTATATTAGCATTACGAAAACAATTAGATACTTATGCGTATGAATATTATGTATTGGATCAGCCCAGTGTGCCAGATGCGGAATACGATCAGGCATATCAGGAGCTGTTAAAGCTAGAGGATACTTACCCGCAATATCGAGATCCCAATTCAATTACCCAAAGAGTTGGCGGTGTGGTTTTAGATGCGTTTACCAAGGTAACACACAAACAGCAGATGTTGTCCTTAAGCAATGCTTTTAATTTGGAAGACTTGCAGGCTTTTGACGAACGTGTGCGCAGTATCGTGCCAAAGGTGAGCTATGTGGTAGAATTGAAAATGGATGGACTTGCCATTTCTTTACATTATCACGATGGCCGCTTTGTACAGGCGGTGACCCGCGGCGATGGCTTTGTGGGTGAAGATGTAACCAATAATGTTCGTACGATTGCTTCCATTCCGATGCACATTGAACGCATGGGCGATGTGGAGGTACGTGGAGAAGTCTTCATGCCAAAGAAAAGCTTTGCGGAACTCAATGCGCAACGTGAAAAGAATGGCGAAGATGTTTTTGCGAATCCCCGCAATGCGGCAGCTGGCAGTATTCGTCAATTAGATAGTAAAATTGCGGCTAGTCGAAAACTGGATGCGTTCTTATATTATTATGAGGATGCTTTAGGCGCTGGGATACAGACACATGAAGAAGCGTTAGAAACAATGGAACAGCTGCATATCAAGGTGAATCCATTACGTCGAGTATGTAACAGCATGGATGAGGTATGGAGCTTTATTCAGGAAATGAGTGAGCAGCGTAATGATCTTCCATATGAAATTGATGGTATGGTCATCAAAGTGAATGAATTGACAGCCTGGGAACAATTAGGTACGACCGTGAAAGCCCCAAGGTATGCCATTGCCTATAAATTTCCGGCTGAAGAAGTTGTCACTAAGCTGCTAGATATTGTCTTAACCGTAGGAAGAACCGGTCGGATTACCCCCAATGCGGTGTTGGAACCGGTTCGTGTAGCCGGTACTAGTGTATCAGCAGCACAGCTGCATAATGAGGATATGATCAAGGAAAAAGATATTCGTATTCAGGACGATGTTGTTGTGCGCAAAGCCGGAGATATCATTCCGGAAGTTGTACGGCCATTGATCGAGCGTCGCAACGGAACACAGGCGCGTTATGTGTTCCCTAAGGAATGTCCGGTATGCGGCAGTGCGTTAGTGAGATTGAGCGATGAAGCAGCGCATTATTGTATCAATCAGGATTGCCCGGCCCGCGTTGTGGAAAGTATTATCCATTTTGCCAGTCGTGATGCCATGGATATTGATACCTTAGGCGATAAAAAAGTCGAATTCTTCCATAAGGAAGGGTTGTTAAATACGATCGAGGATATTTATCATTTAAAAGATCATAAAGAAACAATTTTACAGATGGAAGGCTTTAAGGAACGTTCTTATCAAAAACTTATTGATGCTATTGAAGCAAGCAAACAGAATCCTTTAGAGGATTTGGTCTATGGCTTAGGCATTCGTCAGGTTGGCAAAAAAGCAGCCAAAGTCTTGGCAAAACATTTCCTTACGATGGAGAAACTTATGGCCGCAAGTGAAGAAGAGCTGGTTGCTATCAAAGATATTGGCGATATTACAGCGCAAAGTATCGTGGCCTTCTTCCGAGAACCTAAGAATGTGGAATTGATTGATCATCTGCGTGGCTTTGGTTTACGTATGGATAGTGAGGAAGAAATCATTCAGGAAAGTATGTTCACTGGTAAGACCGTTGTCTTAACTGGAAGTTTGCAACAGATGACACGCAATGAAGCTAAGGAGCTTTTAGAATCCTTAGGTGCTAATGTGAGTGGCTCTGTATCAAAAAAGACAGATCTGGTCATTTATGGCGAAGCTGCCGGCAGTAAACTGACAAAGGCGCAAAGCTTAGGCGTTGCGACGATGGATGAAGCAACCTTTTTACAGGAGGTGAAGACATCATGAAACATAAAACAACAGGATTACTTGCCTTAGCGGCTATCCTAGTAGTAAGCGGCTGTAACAGTAGTTCCAATAAACCGAAAAAAGATACAACCAGTGAAGAGACCACAGTCATTCATGAAGGTGACTATGCGGCTTTACTGCCCTTTGAGGCAAGCAGTTCACGCATCAAACATGCCTATACGACCAATTTGAATGAAGCGATGATCATTGGGGTAGGAATGATGAACCTTTCCAAAGAACATTTTTCACCGGATGATTATGCTTATAAGGAAAGTCAGTTTTTGAGCTATGATGCCTTAGATGCGACAGGACTTGATCGTGTCGGTTTATTAGGCAGAACGAGTGAAAAGAATCCGAATGGTATGAATCCGGCAATCGGTACCGAAATTGATACCAATAACGGAAAGAAAAAAATTGGCAGTCAGGATGTCTTACTTATTGATATCTATGAGCTAGACTGGTATGATGGTAAGGATTTAGAAGGGTTATCTTTAGGTATTGTCCTCAATGATGAAATTGGTGACAGTGTCAATCCAGACATCGTAAGTGATGCGAAATTACGGGCGTATGGGGAAGAGGTAGGCCGTAAGGTTGTCAGCTACTTGCGTAAGACCCATCCGGAAATCGGCCAAAAGACACCAATCTATGTAACCTTATTTAAGGAAAGCGGTGTGAATACGACCTTACCGGGAACCTTTATAGAAGAAGCCTATTTTGAATCCAAGACGATTGGTGAATACAGTAGGCTGAATGAAGCTTGGGCCTTATTCCCAAGCAGTGCCGCAACAAAGCTAGACAGTACCAATGCGACTTACTTTGATCGCCTGGTAAAAGAAATCAAAAATTTCTTCCCGGAAGATACTGCCGTGATTGGTACCGGACATTTCAAGGATAAGGAATTAGCATCCTTAACAATTGATATTTCCATGCATGCGAAGACATGGCCGGAAGCCAATGCGATGATGCAGAAGGTAAATTCATCGCTGTCAATTTTCTCTAGCACTAGCTTTGCAATTAAGGTGCGTTTAAAAAGCGATGATGTCTTAATTGGCGCAATGCAAAGAGAAAAAGGCAGCAGTAAGGTAACCGTTATACAATTAATGGAGTAGGAGGAACATATGGAAGCGTATAGTGCAGAATATTTTAAGAAACTGGCGCATGATATCATGTTTGATGTCAGCGATGATGAAGTCGTCGAGCTGCAGGCAGAGTTTAAAGAACTGCTGTCACAGATTGATGTACTAAATGAAATTGATACCGAAGGTGTGGAAGAGATGATCTATCCATTCGAAGCAGAAACAAAATTCCTGCGTGAAGATGTGGTCGCAAATGTAATCTCTCAGGAAGATGCTTTAAGCAATGCGAAAAGCGTAAAAGCAGGACATGTACATGTACCAAAGGTGGTGAAGTAAGATGGATTTTGAAAGAGCGAGAATCGAAGATGTCGAAACACGTGTAAAAAGCGCTGTTGAAAGAGCAAAAGAAAAACAAGAAGAGCTCAATGCTGTTGTAAGCTTTGTCGATGTGGATAGCCAGTTAGCTGATTTAGCGAACAAAGATCCACATGCTCCTTTGTATGGCATGCCAATCGTATTAAAAGACAATGTGAATATGAAGGGTGTTAGAACAACTGCCAGCTCTCGTATACTGGATAACTATATTCCTGTATATGATGCACATATCAGTGAAAAACTGAAAGAAGCCGGTGCGATTGTCATTGCCAAATCTTCTATGGATGAGCTAGGCATGGGTGGAACGAATAAGAATGCCTATACCGGCAAGGTTAATAATCCTTGGGATCCAACGCGTATTTCCGGAGGCAGTTCCGGAGGTAGTGCAGTATTGGTTGCTAGTGGAGTAGTACCTTTTGCCATCGGTACCGATACCGGGGACAGTGTACGTAAACCAGCTGCTTATAATGGCATTATCGGTATGAAACCAACCTATGGTAGAATTTCTCGTTACGGTATCATTCCTTATGCGAGCAGTTTGGATCATGTGGGATATTTTACCACAGCCATTGAAGATGCTGCTGTGGCATTGGAAGTATTAGCAGGAAGAGATGATCGTGATATGACCAGCTCTTATGAACCGGTACCAAACTATGCAAGCGATATCAACAGTGATATCAAAGGCAAGAAGATTGCGATATTGGATAATGTACAAGAAGCCATTACCAATGCTGAAATCAAAGAAAACTTTGATGCGCTGATGAAAAAATTACAGGCTAGAGGAGCCATCGTTGAGCATGTACGCTTTGATGATAAGCTGATGCGTGCGATGCTGCCGGTCTATTACATCATTGCCAATGCCGAAGCTACAGCGAACCATTCCAATTTAGATGGTATCCGCTTTGGTATGCGTGAAGATGGGGCAAGTGTGGAAGAAGTCATGATCAATTCCCGTACCAAAGGCTTATGTCCTTATGTACGTAAACGTTTTGTCATCGGCAGCTACTCTTTATTTGAAGAAAACCAGGAAAAAATCTTCCGTAAGGCACAAAAAGTACGCCGTTTGATCGTTGAAGAACTGAAAAAAGCATTAGCTGGTTATGATATCGTGATTGCGAGTGCATCCGGCATGATTGCGCCAAAAAGTGAAGACAGCCAGGATGAACACCTAAGCAAGGATGTCTTGGTTGCCGAAAACTATATGGTTATGGGGAATTTCTCCGGCTATCCAAGCATGAGCATGCCAACCGGCTTTGTGGAAGGTATGCCAATCGGTATTAATATGACCGCAAAACCATTTGCTGAACAAACCTTATTTAATATCGGAAAAGCTATTGAAGAAGAAACCGGCTTAAAAGGAAATGATGTGGAGGTGGACGCATGAAATACGAAACAGTCATTGGAATTGAAATCCACTGTGAATTAAAAACGAAGACAAAAATGTTCTCCTCAGCACCTGTCGCTTTTGGAGAAGTTGCCAATACCTGTGTCAATGAAGTGGACTTAGGTCATCCTGGAACATTGCCATGTGTCAATAAGGAAGCCGTAAAGCTCGCAATTAAAGCAGCTACAGCATTAAAATGTGAAATTGATCCACTCGTAAAATTTGACCGTAAGAATTACTATTATTCTGATTTGCCAAAAGGCTTTCAGATTACTCAGCAGTTTCATCCTATCGGAAAAGGTGGCTGCATTCATATCGAAACCAAGGATGGCGTAGAGAAAGACATTCGCATTAACCGCATCCACATGGAAGAAGATACCGCAAAACAGTTTCACTCAGAAGCCGGTACATTGATTGACTTTAACCGTGCCGGTACGCCTTTGATTGAGATTGTCAGTGAACCAGATATCCGCAATGGGGCAGAAGCTGCCGCTTATGTCGAAAAGCTGAGAACATTATTGTTGTATTTAGGTGTTTCGGATGTAAAGATGGAAGAAGGCAGCATGCGTTGTGATGTCAATGTATCCATTCGTGAAGCAGGTAGTGATACCTTTGGCACAAAGACGGAGGTCAAGAACCTAAACTCTATTTCCAATGTGCAAAAAGCCATTGATGCGGAAGTAGAACGTCAGATTGCACTTGTCAGCAAGGGTGAAAAAGTTGTACAGGCTACACGTCGTTATGATGAAACGCAAAAGACGACGATTCTAATGCGTAAAAAAGAAGGCGATGTGGATTATAAATTCTTCCCTGAACCAAATATTCCACCAATTCGTTTAGATGCTGCATGGATCAAGGATATTCAGGAACATATGGAAGAATTACCAGATGAACGTAAAGCACGTTATATGAAAGAAAATGGTTTAAAGGAATACGATGCCAGTGTTCTGGTTGCCAATCGTGACTTAGGTGATTTCTTTGATGCCGTATGTGAACATACGAAAAACTTTAAGAAAGCAGCAAACTGGGTCATCGTAGAATTGCCGGCAGCTTTGAATAAGGACAATATCAAATTTGCCAACAATCCATGTGAGCCAAAGCATTTAGCTGCTATGATCAATATGGTAGAAGCCGGAGAAATCAGTGGCAAACAGGCGAAGATTGTCTTTGAAGAAATCATGAAGGGAAAAGATCCAAAAGTCGTTGTGGAAGAAAAAGGTATGAAGCAGATGAGTGATACCGGTGAACTGTTGGCAATGGTTACCAGTGTATTAGATGCCAATCCTCAATCCATTGAAGACTTTAAAAACGGAAAAGACAGAGCCGTTGGTTTCTTAGTTGGTCAAGTCATGAAGGCCAGCAAAGGACAGGCAAATCCGGCTTTAACGAACAAACTTATTCAGGAAGAATTAAAGAAAAGATAGCTTTTTCCAATGAAATTTAGTACAATGAATATTGTCAGGAGTGATAATATGGCGAAAAAAGGCAAAAAACAGACGACTGATAAACAGACGACTGGAAAAGCAAAACATACGAAAAGCAGAATTCTTTATTGGATTGCCGCTGTGGTAATTCTGATACCGGTGTTGCTTTTAGGTTATATTTATTTAAGTGCCAAAGAGAGTGCCGGCACGCCAACGGTTGGAAGTCGTTTTGACAATTCCCTTGATCCGGCAATCACAGAAGAACAATTAACAAAGGTAAAGGATGCTTTAAAATTTGATGGTGCAGAAAATGTGGAAGTCAATTTAAAGAGTGCTACCTTGCGCATTACTATTGATTTAGATGATAAAGCAGGCAGTAGTAAGGTGAAAAGTGTCTTAAATGATGCCTATGATAAGGTTGTTAAAATATTACCGGTCAAGACATATTTCACTAATCAAAAAGATGTGAGAATGTATGACCTGGATATTCATGTGTACAATTTCATCCCGGAAGGTGATGACACAAGCGGATGGGTGTATAAGGAAAAGGTGAAAAACGCCTCTGCGAAGAAAGCAGTAACCGATACCTTAAGCAGTGCCCGTAATAAGAAACAGGCAAATAAACTGTTGGAAGAACAGAAAAAGGATAAATAACAGAAAAGGGCGTAATGCCCTTTTTTAAGGAGTATGGGTATGAAGAAGAACGAACATGTATTTGGTGTATGCAGCGGCTATACAAGTGATGGGCATGGGGTTGTGAAAATTGATGGCTTTCCACTGTTTGTCAAAGGTATGATGGATAAAGAAAGTGGCGAGCTTGTTGTTACGTTGGTAAAAAAGAGTTATGGGTTTGCGCGTTTATTGAAGCTGGATAAGGTGAATGAAGAACGTGTAAATCCAGCTTGTCCAATCGCAAAACAATGTGGTGGCTGTCAGCTGCAGCATATGTCTTATAAAGAACAACTGGCATTTAAGAAACAGAAGGTGCAGGATGTTATTGAGCGCATTGCGAAATTGAATGTGCAAGTGGAAGATGTCTTAGGTATGGCACAACCTGATCATTATCGCAATAAGGGGCAGATACCGGTAGGTGTTGTAAAAGGACAGGTCGTAACAGGGTTTTATCGTATTAATTCCAATACGATCATTGATACGGATAGCTGTGGCATTCAAAGTGAAAAGATCAATGCGGTGTTACAGACGATGCGAAGCTTGTTTAAAAAGTATGGAAATGCCGGTGTATTCCGTCATTTGTTAATTAAACATGCCTTTGTGACAGGAGAAGTCATGGTTGTATGGATCGTGCGACAGAAGAAGTTTGCACATAGGGAAGAAATGGTGCAGGAGTTAGTACAAACGATACCGGAGATTAAAAGCGTTGTGTTGAATCTGAATACACGTGAGGACAATGTGATTTTAGGGAAACAGGAAGAGGTACTGTATGGGGAGTCGTTTATTACGGATGAAATTAACGGATTGAAGTTTCATATTTCCGCGAAATCGTTTTATCAGGTGAATCCTGTGCAGACAAAGGTGCTGTATGGAAAAGCGTTGGAGTTTTGTAATTTAAAGGGAAATGAAACAGTCATTGATTTATATTGTGGCGTGGGGACTATTAGTATGTTTTTGGCGCAGAAAGCTGGGAAGGTCATCGGTATTGAAATCGTTGAGCAGGCGGTGCGTGATGCCAGAGAGAATGCGGCCTTGAATGGCTTGGATAATGTGAAATTTGTGTGCAGTGATGCAGCGGCGTATGCGAAGAAGATGAGTGAGCAAGGGGGAAGAGCGGATGTTGTGGTAGTGGATCCACCGAGAAAAGGGTGTGATCAGGTGACCTTGGGTAGTATCGTGCAGATGGCACCAGAGCGGTTGGTGTATGTGTCGTGTGATCCGGCAACGTTGGCAAGAGATTTACGGATTTTGGAGGGGAAAGGGTATCGTGTTGAGGTGGTGCAGCCGGTGGATATGTTCCCGTGGACGCATCATGTGGAGACGGTAGTACTGCTTTCAAAACTTAAGACGAAAAAACATGTCGACATAGAATTGCAAGCCGATTAGTTGGATTTAACTTCTTAAGAGTGTAAAATAACTTACTATAATATAAAAC
>PPYF01411777.1_pt1 | contig 10866 bp, 9 predicted proteins | sample 1559871 | NCBI WGS metagenome assembly PPYF01 (sample SAMN08240021, study PRJNA423297) | Human gut metagenome, whole genome shotgun sequencing project.
GGTATATCCTTATCTGGATTAGTTTTGGAATCGCAAGTATCTCTACTTTCCCTTATATCTATAGTAGCCAAATCTTCTTTTATCAAAGACTACTCGAAATCAAACGCAGAAAAGTTTAATGCCAGTTATTAAAAACCAGCACCTTCCATTGAAAGTGCTGGTCCTTTTTATTTCAAGAAAAGAATACTCAAAAGCGTTAAGATTGCCGGTCCACCTTGCTTTAGAATGATTTTTTTATCTGCTGTTAAGGCACCATAAGTTGCTGCTCCTATGACAAACAATACAAAGATTGTTACGATTTCTAAGCTATGTGAGAAATAAATTCCGTAAATAAGAAATACTCCAATCAAGGCATTATAAATTCCTTGGTTTTTAAACAATGAGGTGACAGATGGTCGTGCTAATTCTTCCTTGTTCATGTTAAAGACACGGCTGGTTGCATCTGATTGGGTTGCCATACTTTCCAAATAAAAGATATAAAAATGCTCGAGGGCAACAAGGGTTGCTAAAATAGTAGTAATGATTGACATCGTTTTCTCCTTAAAATTCTATTTTTTCTAAACCTGAGACTAGTTTAGTCAGTAAAGCCGTCAGTTTTTTCTGTTCGGCTGTCGATAAGATGCTCTCCATCTGCTCCTTCACTCGCAAGTGATGTTTAGGTGGATTGACCAAGAGTTGATTCTTGGCTTCTTGGGTTAATTCAACTAAGACTTCTCGCTGATTGAGCGGATTCCGATTGCGACTGACATAGCCCTCTAACTCCAGTATCTTAAAATGACGAGTCAAGGCTGCTTGATCGATTTTCAATTTCTCCTGAACGGCAATTTGGTTACATGGTGATTTTTGCAGTAAAAACTGCAGGATTTGATAGCGGGTCAAACTAATTCCCAATTGTTTCTCAAAAAGTTGAGTAATCGTCTGATCCACTAAATGGAGCTGATAAAGCAATTCATGCATTTCTGACATTGTTCTCTCCTTGTTAACGATTGATTTATCAATAGTTGACTTATCAAGTATACTACAAATAAATTGACTTTGCAAGTCTTTTGCTTACTCCGTTAAATTAGTATCCTAGCTACAATCCCAGAAAACTATATTCCCAAATTTTATATCTGGATTTTATTTACGTTATCTGAAAGTTTGAAAACATAAAAAAGCAGAAACTGAATTAGTTTCTGCTTCTTATTAATCATTAGTTCATAGATACGTGAACGTGGTCATAGTGGTTTTCTGTGACGCTACCACGATCTGGCATTGGATTCCAAGTGTAAGCTGGTCCGTATTTGCTTGCGTATGGTGCGTAGAAACGTTGTTTCCAGATGATGTAGTTGATACCACGGCTAGCCATATTTTGGATAGCATAATCCGCAATTTGGTCTCCGAGAGCTGAACTTTCTGGAACCATAAAGTCAATGGCAAGACCTTTTCCGTGGTCTCCACTGTCACCAGGACGGTAACCACTAAATGATGTGATACCGAACAAGTTAGCTACTTCCTCTTTAAAAGCAGCAGTTTGTGGTTGCAAACCTGCATTTTCTGATTTTGTAGCTGCGATACTTGCATAATCAGGCGCTGCTGGTGCTGCATAAGTTGTTGATGCACCTTGGCTAGTTTCCGCTTGGTAAGTTGATGGCGCTGACTGTGCTTCTGTTACAGCTTCTGTTGTTGCTTCTGTTGTAGTTGTTTCAGCAACTGTTGTGGTTGTTTCTTCCACTACAGGTGCTTCTGTTACTGGTGTTGCAGCCTCAGTAGTAGCTTCTGTTGTTGCTTCTGCTACAGGCTCTGCCACTGGTGTTGCTACTTCAGTAGTTGCTTCTACAGCTGTTTCCTCAGCTGGTACTGCAGGTTCTGTTACAACTTCTTCATTAGCTTGTGAATCTGTTGTTTCTGCTACAACTTCTGTTTCTTCAACTGGTTGCGTCAAATCTTCAACTTGTACAGTTTGGTCATCAACAGTGACTTGGTTATTTGTCAAATCCGCTGTCGCAGTTGTTCCTTCGCCACCGTTTTCTTGAGGTGTGTATACTTCAACTTCTGTTACTTCTTCATCTTCGTTAACAGTTGTAGTAAGAACTGTATCAGGGAAGATAAGATCAACGTTAAAGATTTTGTTCAAGTTAGCGAGAACATTCAAATCAATTCCTAAAGCCTCTGCAATCGTGCTCAAAGTATCACCATACTTGATAGTGTAACTTGTTTTATTTTCGCTTTTTGAAATATCATTTTGAATTTGCTCAACGGTACGTGGTGTCCACGCTACTTCTTGCGCTTGAGTTGCCAAGGCTGGCGCAAGTGATAAGGCTACTGTTGATGCTAAAATAATTCTTTTCTTCATACTATTCAAACTCCTCCTTCAAATGTAGTACCTTTCTATCATAACATAAAGGAAAAAGAAAAAAAGCCCTTTGAGGGCTATTTAATAAAACTGTCCACGCTCTGTAATAAACCACATTAATTGAAATAGTTTGTATGAAATTTGTCATACAGCTGACATATTTCATTTCATGAGCCCTTCAAAAACTCAAAGAAGAAATCTCCTCTAAATGGGAAATCTGACGATTGCAAACCGCTGGAGATTCAAGGAAATTAATGCTCTGAATGCCACTATTTTGAGCAAATTCGATATCCAAGGTTCTGTCACCTATATAATAGGTCTGTTCTGGTTTTAAATGGTATTTATCGATAAGGTAAGTAGCTGCTTCTGGACTTGGTTTACGAGCAAAACCACTCTGATTAGTTAAAATTTCTGTAAAATAAGAATCCAATCCTAAATCACGTAAAATGGTAAAGGCATTGTCTCCTTTATGAGTATAGACAAGTTGCTGAATTCCTTGCTTATCCGCCCAGGCTAGAACCTCACGTGCACCTGGCATCAAGACGACTTGAGCATTTTTTTCAGCCAAGCTCTGAGCACGAACTTGATTGAGAAGCCCTACATCTAGTCCCCGCTCTTTTGCCACTTGCTCCAATAAATCCTGAACAGAATATTTCAAGATAAAAGTTCGAACTTTTTCCTTATTATAAGGAATGGAAAACTGACGATAGGTTTCCTCAATTCCTGCTAAGATGGCTTCATAAGAATCCAGTAAGGTTCCATCTAAATCCCAAATAAAAGCTATTTCTTGCATTTCTTATCCTTTCGATATCATATAAACTTGGTAACGATAACGTAGGAAAATCCAACGGAAACCATTATCCAAAAGCGTTCCTGCCCAAATACCAGGCAAGCCCCAACCAAGAACAATTCCCATCAGGTAACCTGTCCCGATACGGATACACCACATTCCGATACTTGTTGCATAAAAGGGAAGGCGTGCATTTCCCAAACCCTGCCAGACAGCTGTATAAATGACTGTCCCCGTCGTCATAGGAGTCCCTAGTAGAGAGAACAGCGTCACCAAAACACTGGCTTTAATGGCTGCAGAATCACTGGTGTAGAGGTAACTTAGTGGGGTTCCAAGAGCATAGATACTAAGCGTTAAAGGCAACATGAGAAAGAAGGACAGCCAAAAAGTTTGCCTACTGAGCTTGTCCACCCTTGCCCAATCATTCTCCCCTACTGCTCGTGCCACCTGCATGACTGTTGCCGTCGCGACACCAAAAGCAGGCATGTAGTTAAATTGAGTCAAGACTTCACCAATCGCGTTTCCCGCAACTGCCTCTGTCCCAAAGGAAACAACCAAGGCAATAATGACCACATCTCCAGCTCGCATCATGAGACGCTCTCCCGCTGCAGGTAAAGCTAAGGTCAGCAAGTCTTTATCCAGTCCAAACCTTGGCCTCGTATATGGAAGTTTTAATTGTGACCACAAAATCACAACCCCGACCAAACGAGATAGAATGGTCCCCCAAGCTACACCAGCAATGCCCATATCAAGGATAAAAATAGCGATACTTGAAAAGACAATATTCAAGGCATTGGACAAGAGACTCACATAAAGCGGAAGTCGAGGATTATGAGTAGCACGAATCAAGGCACCCAGACTAGTCATCAAGCCCAAGAGGACAATTGTCCCACCAACTAAAGCTAGGTAAAGTCCTCCACTCTCAGCTACAGCCGTTTCTGTCCCTAAAAGGCCAATCATCTCTCGTCCTGCAAAGATGGACAAGCCCCCTAAAACTAAACTCAGTAGTAGAGTAATCTTGAGAGCTTCTGTCACATGGTAGGCCAGTCTAGACTGGCTCTTCTGCCCCAAACTTTTTGAAATGACGCTGGAAATAGCCGCTCCCAGAGCAATAAAAATCGCCTGGTAAATGGTGATAATATTGCCCGCTACAGATACACCCGAAATGGCTATCAACCCCAGATTAGCTACCAAGTAGCTATCTACCATCCCCATGAGCATCTGCAGGAAATTTTCACCCATGGCAGGTAAAGCTATGTTGAGAATATCCTTATTTTTCTTAAACAATCCTTCCTCCTGATGAAAAGAAACTCAGTTAGTTTCCCAACCGAGTTTACTTCCTCTCTTTTAAAGTCCTAGATAAGATTCTACTGCAGCCTGCATATCTGCTGCTGCAACAGTTGTCTTGTGACGAACCGGAGCTGTTTCGAGACCATCAACTGCTGGTGGCACTGCTACTCCTGAAATTTCATGTAATTGAGCCAAGGCCTCAAAGTCACTAAGACCTGACTTCCCTGTTACAGCTTCTACTGCAACTACTGGGAACTTGTAAGGACTAGCTGTTGATGCAATTACGGTCTTGGCCGCATCGCCTGTCGCTGCTTGGTATTTTTTATAAACTGCTGAAGCTACTGCTGTATGAGGATCCTCAATGTAAGAATCAGCCTCAAAAACACGCTTAATTTCTGCTGCAGTCTCTGCTTCTGTCGCATATTCTGCTGCAAAGAGGTCAAGGATCTCTGCATCAAAGTCTGTCAATTCATACTGACCTTGAGTATTCAAGGCATTCATGAGTTCAGCTGTCTTTTCAGCATCATTTCCCAAAAGATGGAAAATCAAGCGCTCCAAGTTTGAAGAAACCAAGATATCCATAGACGGGCTAGTGGTTACCTTAAACTCACGCTTCTTGTCATAGACACGAGTTTTGAAGAAGTCTGTCAAGACATTGTTGTCATTTGAAGCACAAATCAACTTACCGACTGGCAAACCGATTTGCTTAGCGTAAAAGGCAGCCAAGATATTTCCAAAGTTTCCTGTCGGTACAGTGAAGTTAACCTTGTCACCAGCCTTAATCTCGCCAGTTTTAACTAGCTGAGCATAGGCATAAACATAATAAACAATCTGGGGCACCAAACGGCCGATATTCATAGAGTTAGCTGATGAGAACTGGAGCTTGTTAGCTGCCAATTTCTCACGAAGAGCCACATCATTGAACATATGCTTGACGTTGGTTTGAGCATCATCAAAGTTTCCATCAATGGCGATGACATGAGTATTGTCCCCAGTTTGAGTAGTCATTTGCAACTCTTGCACCTTGCTCACACCATCTTTTGGATAAAAGACGATAATTTCAGTTCCTGGTACATCCGCGAACCCTGCCATAGCAGCTTTTCCAGTGTCTCCAGATGTTGCTGTCAAGATGACAATCTTGTTTTCCAAGCCGTGTTTCTTAGCAGCTGTTGTCATAAAGTATGGCAAGATAGACAAGGCCATGTCTTTAAAGGCAATGGTTGAACCATGGAAGAGTTCCAAGTTGTATTGACCATCGAGTTTAACAAGAGGGGCAATAGCTGGTGTATCAAACTTGCTGTCATAGGCATTGTTGATACAGTAGTCCAACTCCTCTGCTGTAAAGTCATCCAAGAAGGCTGACAAGACAAGCTTGGCTACTTCTTGGTAAGAAGCGTCTTTTAATGTGTCAAAATCCAAATCTACCTTTGGATAACTTACTGGAGTGAACAAGCCTCCATCTGTTGCCAATCCTTGCAAAATCGCCTGACTGGCTGTTACGGTATTTTTCGCATCACGCGTTGATTGATAAACTAATGTCATAAATCTCTATCCTTTATCTATAGTCTCATCCATTATAACATGATTTTTCAGAAAATTCTCCCTTTATAAGAAAATTATAAGGTCATTTCTTCTTTTAAAGGCTCTAAGTAAGTCATTTCACTTTGACCTCTCATCTCAAGTCCTTGCTCTGCTATAGCCAACAAGTCTTTGGAGAATCGTACAATTCCAGCTTTCTCCTCGTCTGTGAGCTGTTTCTTAGAAAATTGTCGTCTCAAAGACTTGTAGTCACGACCAAAGTTTTCAAAGAAAGAAGCAGTTTCTAGATAAGCTTCAAGCTTGTCTAGATTTATCAACAAACCAAGATGAAAGGCTGCTGAAGCAAAGGTACGGTCTAGCAGTTGCGTACAAACACTACGGAATTCAATCGTCCCTCGAGTTGTTAAGTCTTGATATTGGTAGCTACGATGCGTTTGAAAATCCTTCTCTTGAGGAACCAGAAGAGTTTCTTTTCCATTTAGAGTATAGGCAAGAATTTCATCAGTAGTTAGGTAATCTCTAGCTCGAATCGGAGAAAAATAGTAGGTTTCTCCATCTCGTTCTGCTGTAAAAATCGCAGAGCGGTCTAGATAATCAAAGAAATCATCCTCATCTTTGAAGAGTTTTGCATTGACACCGACATTCTCTGGATAAATTCCATGCATGGAGTCTTCCCAAAAGATATCTCGTGAAATCTGAGTATCCCAGTCTGCTCCCGAAAACTCAGAATTGGCAAATAAGTAAGCTTTTGCTGCTTCAATCTGAGTGAAAGCATTGATGACACGTAAGTAGTTAGCAGTTGATACATCCAACTGAACTTGACTCCCACAGATAAAGGCTCCATATTGTGGGAAGTCATGCAAATTAAATCTCTCTTGGCGACTTCCCATATGTAGGTAATCCATCAGCATCTGGTAGCGTGGATAAGCCACCGGTCGATTGTCATTCTGATCCCAGTTTGGATGAATCCCCCACCCCTGGATAGCATGATCCTTTTGGCCTAGTTTTTCCTGAATGACTTTCATATAAGCTTGAAATCGTCCTTCGACCTCTTGGATTTTCTGGGCTCTGCCAAAGGCAAACTCCAAGGTTGTGTAGGAAACCTCAAATAGAATCCGATCCTGACTTTTTGGTTCTACAAGTTGAATCGGATTTCCGTCCTGGTCCTCTTTTTCAACTTCCAGGCTGAGATTATCCACTAAAAATCGCATCAAGTCCTTGGTGACTTCAATATCTGTAGGTTTCCCTTTCGTATGTACGATAGGAAACTCCAACTCAATACCAATGTAGAGTTCTGGATTTTCTTTGATATTTTTTAAATAACGGCTTTTCAATATCTGAATAGAAGGGGACATACATACCTCTCACTCTAAATACTCTTACTAGAAACATCAATTGCTTTCTATATTATACCAAAAACCCTTCGAGAAAGAACTCAGAAAATTTGCTGGTAATTTTGGGAAGTCTATACATACCAAACTATTCTCAGGTTTATAGGTATTCCTTCTCTTGTACTCCAATATTTATTGTTCAATTTTCACAGTCTTATCAACTGGTTAAGCGATTACATAGTTTTTTACATAAAAACCATTGTACTATAGTAAGTATTGTGATATACTTCACATGTAAATACATGAGAGGGCAGTTTAAATCTGACTTCCTTGAAAAATTTTCAAGCAAAGCCCCTTTACCTCTGCGCCTCAATAAATCATCAAGGAGGATAGCTATGAAAGCTGTTGTTGTAAATCCAGAAGGTACTGGTGTTGCTATTGAAGAAAAAGTGCTCCGTCCACTCGAAACTGGGGAAGCTCTTGTAGAAGTTGAATACTGTGGTGTCTGCCACACTGACCTCCACGTTGCCCATGGTGACTTTGGTAAAGTTCCAGGACGTGTTCTCGGTCACGAAGGTATCGGTATTGTCAAAGAAGTCGCTCCTGATGTTAAAAGCTTAAAAGTTGGCGACCGTGTCAGCGTGGCTTGGTTCTTTGAAGGTTGTGGTATGTGTGAATACTGTACAACTGGTCGTGAGACTCTTTGCCGTTCCGTAAAAAATGCGGGCTACTCAGTTGACGGCGGTATGGCTGAACAATGTATCGTAACTGCAGATTATGCTGTTAAGGTTCCAGAAGGTCTTGATCCAGCCCAAGCTTCTTCAATTACTTGTGCCGGTGTTACTACCTACAAAGCAATCAAAGAAGCAAAAGTTGAGCCAGGTCAGTGGGTTGTTCTCTATGGTGCCGGGGGTCTTGGTAACTTGGCTGTCCAATACGCTAAAAAAGTATTCAACGCACACGTTATCGCAGTTGACATCAACAACGATAAACTTGCCCTAGCTAAAGAAGTTGGTGCAGATATCGTAATTAACGGTCTTGAAGTCGAAGATGTTCCAGGACTCATCAAAGAAAAGACAAACGGTGGTGCTCACTCAGCTGTCGTAACAGCTGTATCAAAAGTTGCCTTCAACCAAGCAGTTGATTCTGTTCGTGCAGGTGGTCGAGTAGTTGCTGTTGGTCTCCCATCTGAAATGATGGACCTAAGCATCGTCAAAACAGTTCTTGACGGTATCCAAGTTATTGGTTCACTTGTAGGAACTCGTAAAGACTTGGAAGAAGCCTTCCAGTTTGGTGCAGAAGGACTCGTTGTTCCAGTCGTTCAAAAACGCCCTGTAGAAGATGCTATTGCTGTCTTTGATGAAATGGCAGCTGGAACCATCCAAGGTCGTATGGTTCTAGATTTTACTCATTAAGATAAAAAAATAAGTACAAAATCGAGGTAGGGATTAAATTCCCACCTCTTTTTTATTCGCAGAGAAATTTTGACATAGCCACTATCCAATCGAGATAAGTTTTTTAACACCCAAAACTCTATCAATGAAAACCTCTTTGCCCTATCCACACTCTTCAAGCAACTAGTGGATTATTGAGTTTCGAGGTTAGAATAAGTAAACCAAGACACTGTTCATCGACCTTTTTATATTAAATTTTTTTATCGTTCGATAGATAGCTCCAATAAAGGTTGATATATCAATATCTTTAAAAATGGATTTTTCTTTCTCTTTTTAGCATTTATTATAAGTAGTTGATTTTTTGCTGAAAACGGTTTATACTTAAAGAGTCTTAAAGTTTTCTTAAACTACAAGTCAAGCAATTTATAAGGAGGAATGACAATAATGAGTATCGGAATCATTATTGCGAGCCACGGTGAATTTGCCGCGGGTATTCATCAGTCAGGATCTATGATCTTTGGTGAACAAGAAAAGGTTCAAGTTGTAACCTTTATGCCAAACGAAGGTCCAGATGATTTATACGCCAAATTCAACAATGCTGTGGCTGCATTTGACGCAGAAGATGAGGTTCTAGTCTTGGCTGACCTTTGGAGTGGTTCTCCATTTAACCAAGCTAGCCGCGTAATGGGAGAAAATCCTGAGCGTAAATTTGCCATCATCACTGGACTTAACTTGCCGATGTTGATCCAAGCCTACACAGAGCGCCTCATGGATGCTAATGCTGGAGTGGATAAAGTCGCTGCGAACATCATTAAAGAAGCCAAAGATGGCATCAAGGCTCTTCCAGAAGAGCTAAACCCAGCTGAGGAAGTGGCACCTGCTGCAGCTGCTCCTGTAGCCCAAGCTGCTATCCCAGAAGGAACAGTTATCGGAGACGGTAAATTGAAAATCAATCTTGCTCGTCTTGACACACGTCTTCTTCACGGACAAGTCGCAACTGCTTGGACACCAGATTCAAAAGCAGACCGTATCATCGTTGCTTCAGATAACGTTGCAAACGACGATCTTCGTAAAGAATTGATCAAACAAGCTGCTCCTAACGGAGTAAAAGCTAACGTTGTCCCAATCCAAAAATTGATTGAGGTTGCAAAAGATCCTCGTTTTGGTGAAACACACGCCCTTATCTTGTTTGAAACACCTCAAGATGCCCTTCGTGCTATCGAAGGCGGTGTGCCAATCAAGACTCTTAACGTTGGTTCAATGGCTCACTCAACTGGTAAAACAATGGTCAATAACGTATTGTCAATGGACAAAGACGACGTTGCTACATTTGAAAAAATGCGCGACCTTGGCGTTGAATTTGATGTACGTAAAGTACCAAACGACACTAAAAAAGATTTGTTTGACTTGATTAGCAAAGCTAACGTTCAATAATTAACATTAAATAGAAAAGGAATAAAACCATGTCAGATATTTCAATCATTTCTGCTATCTTGGTTGTAGTTGTTGCCTTCTTCGCAGGTCTTGAAGGTATCCTCGACCAATTCCAATTCCATCAACCAATCGTTGCATGTACCCTCATCGGTCTTGTAACTGGTAACCTCGAAGCAGGGGTTATGCTTGGTGGATCACTTCAAATGATTGCCCTTGGTTGGGCTAACATCGGAGCTGCCGTAGCTCCTGACGCTGCTCTTGCCTCTGTTGCTGCTGCAATCATCATGATTAAAGGTGGTAACTTTACTACTGAAGGTATCGCAGTCGCAACTGCAACTGCAATCCCTCTTGCCGTAGCTGGACTTTTCTTGACTATGATTGTTCGTACAATCTCAGTTGGTTTGGTTCACACTGCAGACGCTGCTGCTAAAGAAGGAAATATTGCAGCTGTTGAACGCGCTCACTACTTTGCTCTTGTTCTTCAAGGTCTACGTATTGCGATCCCTGCTGCCTTCCTTATCGCTATCCCTGCTTCTGCTGTTCAAGATGCTCTTAAATTGATGCCAGACTGGTTGAACGGTGGTATGGCTGTCGGTGGTGCCATGGTCGTTGCCGTTGGTTACGCTTTGGTTATCAACATGATGGCTACTCGTGAAGTATGGCCATTCTTTGCTATCGGTTTTGCTCTTGCAGCAATCTCTCAATTGACTTTGATTGCCCTTGGTGTCATCGGTGTTGCCCTTGCCTTCATCT
>PPYF01028746.1_pt1 | contig 10865 bp, 6 predicted proteins | sample 1559871 | NCBI WGS metagenome assembly PPYF01 (sample SAMN08240021, study PRJNA423297) | Human gut metagenome, whole genome shotgun sequencing project.
GCTCCAAGCTTATTATGCAAAAGACCGCTCAGATAGAGGGCTTGAACAGGAACTTGGACTCAAAAATTCTTTTGCTCTTAAACGCATTAAACTCGGCATGCAAAACTATAATGCCTTCAAAATCATAGAAATCATTGATGCAATCCGGCAATACGACGCTATGAGCAAAGGCTCGGGTTCACGCCAGGACCCATACAAGATGCTGGGCGACCTTCTCTTCCACATAGCCACAGCGCCCGGCAAGCTTCCCGTGTAAGCAAGATAACGTATAAATAGACTCCCCGAATGCAATTCGCTTACATTCGGGGAGCTATATTTAATATCGTATTTAGAATCAATCGAACACACCTTCCACCGACTCTTCTGCCGTCTCCGGTTCTTCCGGTTCATAGAATCCGTTGTCACACAGGTTGACATCGGCCGGGAAAGTAAAACGTTTCGACTGGTCATAAGGCAATTTTGGGTCGGCATATACCTTGGTCATATATTTACCGTAGATTGGAAGTGCCATTGAGGCGCCCTGTCCCTCGGCCATAGAGTTGAAATGGATATAGCGTTCGTCACCGCCTACCCATACACCTGAAACGAGGTCGGGAGTAAAGCCCATGAACCAACCGTCGGCATTGAAGTTAGTCGTACCTGTCTTACCGCCAGTCTGGGCTGTAATATTGAACGGAGGACGGCGCAGGCGATTACCGGTACCGCCGTCAACTACATTCAGCAACATTGACAGAATGCGATAATATCCTTTTTCGGTTATAACCTCAGTCTGATTGGGCGTAAAGTCGGAAATTATGTTACCGTTGGAGTCTGAAATTGCCGTTACAAACATAGGGTCAGTACGCATACCCTTGTTGGCAAAAGCACTATAGGCCGTAACCATCTCCTTAACCGAGACTTCACAGGGACCGAGACACAACGACAACACGGCGGGAATCTTGTTAGTGATACCATACGAGTGCATGCGCTTGACAAGTTCTGCCGGAGACAGCTGTGCCATCAGGCGCGCAGAAATCCAGTTGTTGGAGTTAGTAAGCGCCCAGCGTATATCTACCATTTCACCCACTCTTGCACTGCCGGAGTTTCGCGGTGACCACGGGCGGCCGTTTTCGTCATAGAATGTAGGCTGCTCGTTGAGCAATTGGTCGCACGGAGTGAAATCGCTTTCCATCGCATAGGTATAAAGAAACGGCTTTATTGTCGAACCTATCTGGCGACGCCCGGTAGACACCATGTCATATTGGAAGAAACGGAAATCTGGGCCACCTACATACGCCTTCACAAACCCGGTAGTCGGGTCCATGCTCATGAATCCGGTGCGCAGGAAGCTCTTGGTGTACAATATTGAGTCACGCGGAGTCATCGTAGTGTCAACCGGGCCGTCATAACTGAACACCACCATATCTACAGGAGTGTTGAACTGTTGCGCGATCTCGCTTTCCGACAATCCGGCAAGCTTGGCCACACGATGGCGTTCACTCTGGTTTATAGCGGTCTGTATGAGCTTCTCGCGGGTCTTCGCATCAAGTTCGGCCGGATTTGAAGTATATGGAGCCGTGCTCGACTGACGTTTTTCCCTGAAAAACTGCTGTTGAAGCTTGCGCATGTGTTCGTTAACCGCCTGCTCGGCATATGTCTGCATACGGGAGTCTATAGTTGTATAGATACGCAGTCCGTCGCTGTAGATATCATATTTTGTACCATCAGCCTTTGGATTCTTGTCAATCCAGCCATACAGCGGATTAGTGGCCCACTGAATGGAATCATCAACATACTTCTGCTGGTCCCACGAAGGATAGTTGGCACGTTCGGGCTTGTGCGCGGTAAGATAGCGACGCAGCTCCTCGCGAAAATAAGGTGCCATGCCTTCCTTGTGGTCAACCCTGTGAAAATCAAGATCAAGCGGCTTTGCCTGTAATTCAGTCATTTCTGCTTTCGACAGCATACCGGCCTTCTCCATCTGCTCAAGCACCACATTGCGTCGCTGCCTTGTGCGTTCAGGACGGCGTACAGGATTGAAATACGACGGATTCTTAACCATTCCAACAAGTGTAGCCGCTTCATCAACAGTGAGGTCTTTTGCGTCTTTGTTGAAATAAACCTTTGCGGCCGACTTGATTCCTACAGCATTGTAAAGGAAGTCGAACTGATTAAGATACATTTTCAATATTTCATCTTTTGAGTAGAATCTTTCAAGCTTCACCGCAATCATCCATTCTATAGGCTTCTGCACGGCACGAGAGAAAAATCCGTCACTTGGGGGTGTATAAAGCTGCTTTGCAAGCTGTTGTGTGATGGTAGAGCCCCCACCGGCATTCTTCTGCCTGAGCAATACAGTTTTTACTACTGCACGTGTTATGGCCCTCATATCAATGCCGGAATGGTCAAGAAAACGGGCATCCTCGGTAGCAATCAGGGCGTTGACCACGTTAGGTGATATTTCATCAAGGTCTGCATATACCCGGTTACCGGAGTTACGGAAATAACGCCCCATCTCCTTGCCGTCGGCTGTATAGATGATGGATGCAAACTTATCCTGAGGATTCCGAAGTTCCTCTACCGGCGGCATATAGCCTATCACACCATTATAAACAAGCACAAAAAACAGAAGCAAAACGACAAATCCGATTCCGAACACCCACCATAAGGCACGCATCACACTCCTGCCCCACGAACGTCGACCGGTCTTTGGACTACGCTCATTATTATCTTGATTATATGTATTGTTGTCAGTCATATTAAGATTGCATTTAATATCAGTTATGGCAGCTTACCATATTAATGTGCAAAGTTATAAAGTTTTTGTGAAATTATGTCAAGCATAGAATTAAATAATCAAAAATGTCTTTAAACAAGCGACTTAAGACAATTTAATCAGTGATAAAGCTATAATATCAGGTTAATATATGTTAAAACGCTTGCGTCGTATTCTCAAAAGTCGTAACTTTGCACTCGAAAAATCGCGGGATAGAGCAGTGGTAGCTCACTGGGCTCATAACCCAGAGGTCGTCGGTTCGAATCCGGCTCCCGCCACAAAAGCAAGACGCATTACCTTGAGTGATGCGTCTTTTTTCTTTGACAAAAAGGACACCTTAAAATGGGGCGAACGCAAGACCACCATATAAAAGTTTATAGGCCGAGAGAGGAACTGAAGCCATACGTGCGCTACTACTATGTGCTTGAGTCAGATGTACCAATGCGCACATTGACATTCCCAATTGGCTGTCCACAAATGATATTTCATAGAAAATGCCCTCTTTACATCCCAGAACTCGAAAGCAGCCAAGCAGTGTTTACCATAAGCGGACAGGTTAACTTTGCGGCACATGTAGAATGCATACACCCGACAGAGATGATTGTCGCAGTCTTTCATCCACATACCATCAGCCTGTTTATCGACACTCCTCCCTGCGCATTCTACAACCAAGAAATATCCGGTTTCGACATAGAGAACAAGCCGCTAAATGAACTGGTATATAGGATAATAGAGATGAAAATGGCAACTGATGCAGTAATTGTGCTTGAGAATTGGCTAATGACCAAAATCAGACATTCAATAAACATTGCCAGAATGCAAGCTTCGGTTACTGCAACCTTCCGGAATCCGTCATTATCTATAAATCAACTCGCAGAAATAAGTTGCCTCGGGAAAAAGCAGTTTGAAAGGGTATTTCGCGAACACATCGGATTAAATCCTAAAGAGTTTGCCAGAATTGTTCGCTTTCAAAGGGCTCTAAGGATGATGCAGCTCGGTTCACAAAACTATACCGACATAGCTTACGCCAACGGTTATTCAGACCAGTCACATTTCATCCGCGAATTCAAGCAATTCAGCGGCCTTACTCCGAAAGCCCTCGTTGAGTACCAGACTCCGTATTCCGACCTGTTCACAAATCCGTCATAATGTCTCTTTTCTTCTATCGTCTTCCGTAAAACGGCAGTAATTTTGCGGTAAAAAATGAAAGAAGTAGACCCAAAAACGACCTCCAGGCAATATGCCTTTGAAATGTGGATGAACGCACCTATGCCTATGGTCACGATGTTCAAGACTCTTGATGTCACTAAACTCCGTAATTTTGCAAAAAAGCGTGGTCTAAAATTCAATATGCTGATGTGCTGGTGCATTGGCCGCGCCGCCTCCAAAATAAAGGAATTCTACCTGCTACCGGTCGGCGACAGACTCATGGCCTACGATACAATCGCCGTCAACACCATTGTTGCAAACTCTGCCGGAGAAGTGAGCTCTTGCGACATACCCTTCTCCGATGATATCAATAAATTCAATGACGACTATCTACGTCTAACAAACCAAGTTGCTTCCTCGTGCGTAAACCACGACATAACAGACAGCATGGTGATTGGTACATCTGCTTTGGCTAAATATGACATTGACGGAGCAGTCGGTATGTACAGCGGCGTTTTTAACAATCCATTCATAATCTGGGGACGCTATAACAAAAGCTTCTTCAAAACTCATCTAACGGTGTCGTTTCAGTTTCACCATACCCAAATGGATGGTGCGCATGCCGCCAAATTTCTTGACTTACTCCAAAAAGAGACCAAGCTTCTGAAAGCATAAACAAATTAGTAATATTGTCCATCTATTATACTTCTTAATCCATTGCAGACTAAGAGAATGTGTCCTAACTTTGCAGAAACTAAAAATCTAAAACTACCATGTCATATTTCTCACTCAAATCTATCATTTATAACACTTTAATTGTTTATGTTTTGGCAACTGTCATAGGTACTAACTCGGCATTTGCTAAAGACCGTCTGGTTTCCGACAAGGGAAAATGGGAACTTGAAGTAACAGACCAAGGTTCTATTGAATCATTGACAATGACCTTTGGAAATCAAAAATCTCAAGTTCCATGGCACTCCGAAGGACAATATTCCGGGCCTAATTTCGGGCAACCGATGAAACGTATTGGATTCATGTCTTATGAAAGCAAAGAATGCAATCTAAAAAAATCACTTGATTTCAAAGATGAAGAAGGGATACTAACAATCAATGTATCCATAACGAATGAAGCAGACAAAGGATTAAAAATCGATGCTCTTTCTTTATGCCTCGGTATAAATCATATTATGCATGATCCAAAAACATATTATTCAATACTCTTTCCAACTATGTTGCGCTGTGAAAAGACACATTTATGGGGCTACTTTCAATCTCCTGAAGGCAAAGTTCTGGCAATAACTTGCAGTGACAGTGTAGCTTCATGGCATATTAATTACATAGGAAACGGACATAGAATAGCAACCTCAAGCATTGACCTTCTACACAAAGGGCCACTGCCTTCAAGACACCCACAATTTCTCGACTCCATCGCACCTAAAGAGAAAAAAGAATGGAAATTCAAATTATTTCCCCTAACAGACATTAACGACATTCCGAAGACTGTATCTCGATATTCCGAAATCCCTATTATTTTCTCAAACCAGACCACTGTCGCACCAATGGAGAATGTCTCATTCTCTGTCGTTTCAAGCGATTCTATTTCCGTAAAGTTAATAATGCCAAATGGCAAAATATTACCGGCTGACTCTATGACAATCAAAAAGGATACCGGTGAATATTTCTTTAAAGCGCCCTCACAACCCGGTCTTTATAAAATAATAGCTTCTAACGGGAACTACATTTCAGAAGGCGAGATTTTCGTGCGGCAACCATGGAGTTGGTATCTCCAAAAAGCTCGCGATGAATCTATGCGAATGGAGCAGAAGAGTGCTAAGCACAGAGAAGCCTGGATGGGTTTTTTCAGTGAATACTGGTCACAGGTGTATAATCCCGACAGCATAAAATTAGCACAGACCGAAGCTCGATTCAATAAATTCTACAATACGATGGTTGATCCCAAGACAGGATTCTACTACACCAATAAACAGACATGGCATACCCGGCCACAGAATACATCATGGATGATTGGTGTACTGACGGCACGTTACGCCGCTACCAAAAACAAGAATAATCTCGTACTCGCAGCAAATTGGGCGGATTATCTGATAGACAAATTCCAACATCAGGACGGAGCTTATGAAGGGTATACAGCCTTAACTATGGGCGCGAAGTTCTTGCAGGATCTTCTGTGGCAAGAACATGAATTGGCAAAAACAGATTCTGTATGGCAAGAACGATATGACCGTCACAGCAGGTCTATCATCGCAGCAGCTAACAATCTCCTGAAAGTAGGCGATATGGGCGAAACAGAAGGAGAAGCCACTTATGAAGACAGCCAAGCGGGAACTGCGTGGTCTCTACTCGCTATGCATGCATTAATACTTAAATCCTCAGGGGATAATGAATATCTTAAATACCTGGAAGAAAGCATGAAAATAAGAAACCGCCATGAATGTCTCACCCAAGCCCTAATACCCGACGGACGCATGAGAGGTGGCACTTTGAGATGGTGGGAAGCTCAGTACGATGTTCTTATACACAATAATTTCATGAATTCGCCCCATGGATGGACGATGAGATCCCAATTTGGCTCTTTATACCTATATTTACTTACGGGTAAAGAACAGTTTCTCGACATAGCTTTTAATGCAATGGGAGCATGCGTCCAAGCCATCGACAACAATACCGGAGAGCTGCGATGGGCCTTCGTGCCTGACCCTTATATAGCCACAGAAAGATTTGTTCAAGATTATCAAAATCCTGGAGAAGGTAAATATGTAAAAGAGGTTTTAGGAGAACAATGGATTCCAATGATAAGCTCATGGTGGCGTGTTCCTGAAAATACTATCCCGGGGAATAGACAAAAAGGGTGGTCATGCGACAACGACGTACATGAACATTTCCGATTCCTGGCGCAGGACTATATTCCGAATGCTTTTGTAAAAGAAATGCCTGACGGTTCTTTTAGAAGTTGGAATTGTTCTGTCGTTATCAAAAACGACACCTTGACTGTAATTCCTTCGGATGTCTATGTAAGCAGGATTCATTTAAATCTCAGAAAACCTTATGATACAAGTATATCATTCTCTTCCGGCAAACGCAATTATAAATTAATGAATGGGATGAATTGGGTTGGTCCGGGTGTTAATGATATGCGAGTGCCGGCTATATACTTGTGGAAAGAAAATATCAATAATTAAGCTAAACGACTCACAATAATGAGCGACTTATTGATTTACTGTGAGTTGCTTAATACAAAATAATTTTTAGGCAACTAAGCAGGGATATTCAGAAAATAGCCAACAGATTGGCTATTTTCTGAATATCCCTGCTTAGCAAATTCTTGTGAGTTTCAAAGCATCTGAAATAAAAAATAAAAGATGTCATTTTACCACAGTTGTGTCTTTTGACAAAAAATCAAGATTTTTATTACATGGAGACTTTGATTTTATATTATTTTTGTAATTTTGCAACGAATTTCCAAGGTCATTTTAACCGAATTCATCTATTTCAATCCAATTTCTAACTTAAACGTACAATAGAAGAATATGTGTGGTATCGTTGGATACATAGGCGATAAACAAGCCTATCCAATACTCATCAATGGTTTGCACCGCCTCGAATACCGAGGTTATGACTCAGCCGGCGTGGCACTGCTTACTGACGATAAACATCTGAACATCTACAAGGCACAAGGCAAAGTAGCCGACCTTGAATCGTCGGTAGAATCAAAAGACCTGAGCGGCACCTGCGGAATAGCCCACACCCGCTGGGCCACCCACGGCGAACCGAGCGTTGTAAACGCGCATCCCCATTATTCGGAAGACCGCCAGATAGCTATCGTTCATAACGGCACTATCGAAAACTTCTCCGTGCTTAAGGAAGCACTGGAAAAGCACGGCTACAATTTCACATCTGAAACCGACACAGAGGTTCTCGTACAGCTAATCGAATACATCCGCACTACTTCAAAATGCTCACTTCTCGAAGCCGTACGCACTGCCCTGCAACAAGTGATCGGAGCATACGCCATAGCTGTAATCGACAAGGCCGACCCCGACACGATAATTGCAGCCCGCAAAAGTTCGCCATTAGTTATTGGTATCGGAGAAGGCGAAACGTTCTTAGGTTCGGATGCCACCCCACTCATAGAGCACACTAACCGCGTGGTGTATATGCGCGACAACGAAATCGCTATCATCTCACGCAACAAGCCCCTGCAAATCCTTACCGAAGAAAATATTCCGGCTGAAATTGACATACAGACCCTCAAGCTCACTGTTGCCCAGCTTGAAAAAGGCGGTTACCCGCACTTCATGCTAAAGGAAATCTTTGAACAGCCGGCCACATTGCACGACTGCATACGCGGCCGTATAATCAACGGCGGCTCGGAGGTGAAACTTGCCGGCATCCAGGACAATGCCGAGGCATTCAAAAAAGCCACACGCATAATAATTGTAGCGTGCGGCACATCGTGGCATGCCGGACTTATCGGCAAACGTCTCATCCAGGAATTCTCACGCATTCCGGTTGACGTGGAGTATGCCTCCGAATTCCGCTACAGCAATCCTGTAATCTTCCCTACCGACATTGTCATAGCTGTAAGCCAGAGTGGCGAAACCGCCGATACCCTGGCCGCCATCAAGCTTGCACGCGAAGCCGGCGCAATGGTTTACGGGGTGTGCAATGTCGTAGGCTCATCCATAGCCCGCGAAACTGACTCAGGCACTTATATACACGTAGGCCCGGAAATAGGTGTGGCCTCTACCAAAGCCTTTACCGGTCAAGTGACGGTGCTGGCCATGATAGCCCTCGCCATCGGACAGCTGCGCGGCACCATCGACCACGACAAGGCCGCCAAGGTTGCCAAGGGAATCAAGGCCCTCCCTAAGCTCATCACGAAGACACTCAAGGTAAATAATCAGGTTGAAAAGCTTGCACCGGTATTCACATACGCCCACAACTTCCTCTATCTCGGCCGTGGATACAACTATCCGACAGCACTCGAGGGGGCGCTGAAACTAAAGGAAATATCGTACATCCATGCCGAGGGCTATCCCGCAGCCGAAATGAAGCACGGCCCCATAGCACTGGTTGACACCGAGCTTCCGGCAGTGGTCATAGCTCCTAACGACGAACTGCACGAAAAGATAGTGAGCAACATCCAGCAGGTAAAGGCTCGCGGAGGGAGCGTAATTGCTATCGTAACCCGTGGCGATGAAACCATCAGAGAAATGAGCGACCATGTGATAGAGATTCCTCCTGTTGAGGAATGCCTTTCACCTATTGTAGCCTCTATCCCCCTGCAACTCCTGGCATATCACATTGCCATCATGAAGAAGTGCAATGTCGACATGCCGCGCAATCTTGCCAAGAGTGTTACCGTTGAATAGCTTTATAGACTTGACGGAACAGCTCAGGACGGATATTCGATTTATTGAATGCGCTGTTATCGCGTGTGGGATTCACCCTGTTGTTGAGGAATATGAAAATCAACTCCTCGTCAGGATCAACCCAAAATACGGTACCGGTAAATCCTAAATGACCATAAACCCCGGCTCCCGCTTCATCACAGGTAGGCGAATAGTCGGGGTTTTCCATATCCGGCTTGTCAAAGCCGAGGCCGCGGCGACAGGTAGGACTCTTTGTGGTGGTAAATAGCTTCACAGTCTCCGGTTTCAAAACCTTAGCGTCGCCGTATGAACCACCGTTGAGCCACATCTGACACAGCTTGGCTAAATCGTCGGCATTGGAGAACAATCCGGCATTGCCGCTAACACCTCCAAGCATGGCAGCCGTCTCGTCGTGCACATATCCGTGCACAAGCTGTCTGCGCAGAAAAGCATCTTTTTCAGTTGGAGCAATTTGTGAAAGCTCATGGTACTTCAATGGCTGATAGCAGGTGCTATACATGCCGAGTGGCGCAAATATACTATCATGAACCCATTTGTCGTGGCTTATACCGGTCAGCCGCTGTTCCATATCCATAAGCAATATGAAATTCAGACAAGAATAGTTGTAACTCTTGTCATCGCGCAAGGGTATATTATAGATGTGGTTAAGCACTGTGTCGATGGTATTCCGACCCACATAAAATCCTTGAGCGGCCTCAATCGGGAAAGCATCTTTTTTAGTTGCAGATGTTATATCGCGGCGCAAACGGGCTTTATTATTACCCCACCAGTTTTTCATCTGAAATATGGTATGCCGCGCATCGCGTTTGCGGGTGTAAAGCTTACCTGTATAGGTAGTGGAGTCCATCATAAGAGGATAGACGTTGATGGATGCCGGCATGCCGGTTTCATGAAAGAGCATTTCACGCGGTGTAAATGTCTTATCAGCTTCTTTCAACTCGGGGATATAAGTATATGCCGGGACATCAAGGTCAAAAAGGCCAAGCTCGTAGGCTTTCATTATTCCGGGGAGGGTGCCTGCAGCCTTTGAAACTGATGCGAGGTCATAAACCGTTTTGTCCTTAACCTTCGCTCCTCCGGCAGTGAGAGTGCCGAATGATTGGTTGTACACCACGTTGCCATGACGTGCCACGAGCAACTGCGCCCCGGGGAAAGCACCGCTCTTTAGAGCGTCCCAGACAATACGGTCAAGGGAATCGGTCAATTCAGGAGCAAGCCCTTCAGCCAACGGAGAGGAATACCCAAGACGGGTCTTTGGCAACCGCAAACCGGTACCGATTGGAGCTACCCGGGGAAGGTCAACAGGGAGACGTCCGCTGACCTCTATACCCCCGAACAAGGCCATGGCAGCGGCTGAGCGCGTTTCGGTCAGATTGTCATATCCAAGCAACAGAGCCTTGCAGTGGCCCAAAGAAGCACTGAATTTATTCATCTTATAAGGATTCACCATGAATACACCCACGAGATTTTTCAAACCGTCAAGATGAGCGAATGCGGTGCGACTCGATTGTTTGTCATCGTACACCACAGCCACAACAGTATCATAC
>PPYF01242838.1_pt1 | contig 10863 bp, 12 predicted proteins | sample 1559871 | NCBI WGS metagenome assembly PPYF01 (sample SAMN08240021, study PRJNA423297) | Human gut metagenome, whole genome shotgun sequencing project.
GAATAATGGACGAAAGAATTCAGAAATATGAAGAAAAAATGAAAAAAACTCTGGTTGGATTTGAGGCAGAGCTTACTACAATCCGTGCAGGAAGAGCAAATCCGCATATTCTCGATAAACTTACAGTAGAATATTACGGAACTCCGACACCGCTTCAGCAGGTGGCAAACATTACAGTTCCGGAGGCTCGTATGATCCAGATCCAGCCGTGGGAAGCAAGCCTTATCAAAAGCATTGAAAAAGCGATTCTTGTTTCTGACCTGGGATTAAATCCAAGCAACGACGGAAAAGTAATCCGCCTTATTTTCCCGGAGCTTACAGAAGAGCGTCGTAAAGAGCTTGTAAAAGACGTTAAGAAAAAAGGTGAAGGTGCAAAAGTTGCAGTCCGCAATATCCGCCGCGATGCAAACGATGCTTTCAAAAAACTGGCAAAAGAAGATGTATCTGAAGATGAGATCAAAGAGCTGGAAGAGAAGGTACAGAAGCTGACAGATAAATTTGTGAAAGATATTGATGCAGCAGTAGAGAATAAATCAAAAGAAATTCTGACTGTATAAAAAAGAGTAAGAAAGAGAGCTTTCTTTTGGAAGCTCTCTTTCCCTATGCCGGAATTTAAAACAGATACAGACAGAAACGGAGGAAGAGAAATGAACGTACCGAATCATATTGCAATCATTCTCGACGGAAACGGGCGCTGGGCAAAGAAAAAGGGAATGACAAGGAGTTACGGTCATGTGAAGGGCTGCGCCAATCTGGAAACCATATGTGATGATATGAAGGAGCTCGGCGTAAAATATCTTACGGTCTATGCTTTTTCCACAGAAAACTGGAAGCGATCCAGGGAAGAAGTGGAAGGTCTTATGAAGCTGTTCCGAAACTACCTGAAAAAATGCATCAAGATTGCGGAGCGAAATAAGATGCGCGTCCGGGTAATCGGGGACATCACTGCTTTTGATAAAGACATTCAGGAACGGATCGCGTATCTTGAGGAATTTTCAAAAAAATATGACGAGCTTCATTTTCAGATCGCATTAAATTATGGAAGCCGCGATGAAATTACAAGAGGAATGCGCCGTCTTGCACAGGACGCTGCCGAAGGGAAAATAACCCCGGAAGAGGTAGATGAGGAGATGGTGGAGAGCTATCTCGATACAGCGGGAATCCCGGATCCTGACCTTTTGATCCGCACAAGCGGAGAGCTTCGCCTTTCCAATTTTCTTTTATGGCAGCTTGCGTACACAGAATTTTATTTTACGGACGTTGCCTGGCCAGATTTCAACAGGGAGGAATTAATCCGCGCCATTGAGAAATATAATGCAAGAGACAGAAGATACGGGGGAGTAAAGGAGGAATAGAGATGTTTAAAACCAGATTGCTAAGTGGGATCATGCTGGTCATCATTGCACTTTTTACCATTATAAGCGGAGGATACATTCTGTTTTTTACTCTTCTGGCAGTGTCACTGATCGGAATGCGCGAACTGTTCCGCGCGATGAAGGTGCAGGACGAAAAGGCAAACATTCTTGCAGTTACAGGTTATGCCGGAGCTGTGATTTATTACGGAGCGATTCTTCTTGGATTTGAAAAATACGGAATGATGGCAGTGATCTGCTCTCTTGTTTTGATCATGTTTGTGTATGTGTTCACATATCCAAAATATCACGCAGAACAGATCATGGCGGCATTTTTCAGTGTGATTTATGTGGCGGTAATGCTGTCCTTCATTTATCTTACAAGAAACCTGCCCGATGGAAAATTCCTTGTATGGCTGATTTTTCTCTGTTCCTGGGGCTGCGATACCTGTGCATACTGTGTGGGAATGCTCATAGGAAAGCATAAAATGGCTCCTGTATTAAGTCCGAAAAAATCTGTGGAGGGAGCTGTTGGAGGCGTTCTTGGCGCTGCTCTTTTAGGCGTGGCATATGCGGCGGCAACAAAAGGACCTGTGATGGAATACGCAGTCATCTGCGCTGTGGGAGCGCTGATTTCTATGGTGGGAGATCTGGCTGCTTCTGCAATTAAAAGAAATCAGAATATCAAGGATTATGGAACTCTGATACCGGGACACGGCGGGATTCTGGATCGTTTTGACAGCGTGGTTTTTACAGCGCCTGTCATCTACTTCCTTTCAAAGCTGGTTCTCGGAATTTGATAAAGGGGGCTTATGATGAAAAAGATTGCAATTTTAGGTTCGACCGGCTCCATTGGAACACAGACGCTTGATGTAGTCCGCAAAAACGGGGATATTCAGGTTCTCGGAATCAGCGCCGGAAGAAATATCAAAATGCTGGAAGAACAGGTAAGAGAGTTTTCTCCAAGACTTGCTGCCGTTTGGGATGAAGAAGCTGCAAAAGAGCTGAAAGACCGGATTTCAGATACAGAGACAAAGGTAGTTTCCGGTATGGACGGTCTTCTTGAGCTTTCCGCAATGCCGGAGACAGAAATCCTTGTGACGGCTATTGTGGGAATGATCGGAATCCGCCCTACCATTGAAGCAATCCGGGCGGGAAAAGATATTGCTCTTGCAAATAAAGAGACGCTTGTGACAGCAGGACATCTGATCATGCCTATGGCAGAAGAATACGGAGTAAAAATCCTCCCTGTTGACAGCGAGCACAGTGCTATTTTCCAGGCGATACACGGGGAAGACAAAAAGGAAATCAAAAAGCTTTTGATCACAGCTTCCGGCGGTCCGTTCCGTGGAAGAACAAGAGAAGAACTGTGTCACGTTACGCTGGAAGATACCCTGAAACACCCGAACTGGGTAATGGGACAGAAGATCACTGTAGATTCTGCTACTCTTGTAAATAAAGGGCTGGAAGTGATGGAGGCAAAGTGGCTGTTTGGCGTGGAGCTTTCTGATATTCAGGTCGTGGTACAGCCGCAGAGCATCATTCATTCTATGGTGGAGTTTCAGGACGGAGCGGTAATGGCGCAGCTTGGAACGCCGGATATGCGTCTTCCGATCCAGTATGCGCTTTATTATCCCCAGAGAAGATTTTTGGACGGAGATCGCCTTGATTTCTGGAAGCTTCGGGAGATTACGTTTGAGGAGCCGGATATGGAAAACTTCCGGGGACTTCCGATGGCGATGGAGGCGTCCCGTGCAGGCGGCACGATGCCAACCGTATTTAATGCGGCAAATGAGCTGGCAGTACATAAGTTTTTACAGAAAAAAATAGGTTTTCTGGATATTTATGAGATTATCGGGCAGTCTATGGAAAGACATAAAATAGTGGAAAATCCTGACCTGGAGGAAATCCTGGCAGCAGAAAAAGAGACTTATCAATGGATTGAAAGCAGGTGGTAAATTGAAAATAATCATAGCAGTTGTAATATTCAGCGCAGTGATCCTGATACATGAGCTTGGACATTTTCTTCTTGCGAAAAAAAATAAGATAGAAGTAATTGAATTTTCCCTGGGAATGGGTCCCAGACTTTTAAGCACTGTGAAAAACGGCACAAGGTACTCTTTGAAGCTGTTTCCTATTGGAGGCTCCTGTGCTATGGCAGGAGAGGATATGGACGATGACAGTCCGGGAACTTTTAACTCTGCATCTGTGTGGAGCAGGATTTCCGTAGTTGCAGCGGGACCGATTTTCAACTTTCTTCTCGCATTTATCCTTGCTGTTATTATTGTAGGAGCAGTGGGGTATGATCCTGCAAAGGTGCTTACTGTGACAGAAGGTTCCAATGCGGCGGCAGCAGGCTTAAGAGAGGGAGATGTGATCACAGACTATCAGGGGTATCACATTGACCTGGGAAAAGATATGTACGTATATTCTTATCTGAACCCCCTTCAGGAAGAGCCGGTGCATTTGACTGTGGAGCGCGATGGAAGGGAGCTTGAACTTTCTTTCATGCCGGACGTAGAGGTACGGTATCTTCTTGGGCTGAACCGGAAAGATACAGAATCTATGGAGGTGGCGTCCTTAATACCGGATATGCCTCTTGAAGACGCAGGAGTACAGCCGGGTGATGTGATCACTTCCATAAACGGAGTGAAAATTCCAGATGGGGCGGCTTATGAAAAATATATCGAAGAAAATCCGCTTACAAGCGAGGAGGTAACAATCACGTACTCCAGAGACGGTCTGGAATATGAGGCAAAAATTACGCCGAAAGAGTACAGGACGCCGAATCTTGGTTTTGTATACAATGTATGGGCTGAAAAAGCAACTGGATTTGATGTAATAAAATATGGCTTCATGGAAATGAAATACATGGTGAGAACTACGATATTAAGCCTTAAGGAGCTTGTGACAGGAAGCCTTGGAGTGAAGGATTTAAGCGGTCCGGTAGGTGTGGTAGACGCCATCGGCGATACGTATGAGTCAAGCAAAAGTGAAGGAACGCTGATGGTATGGATGAATATGCTGAACATGGCAGTGCTTCTTTCTGCAAACCTTGGCGTTATGAACCTTCTTCCTCTGCCGGCGCTTGACGGAGGACGTCTTGTGTTCCTTCTTGTGGAGGCGGTGCGCAAAAAGCCGGTAAACCGTCAGATAGAAGGAGCAATCCACTTTGCGGGGCTGATGCTTTTGATGGCGCTTATGGTCGTGGTAATGTACAACGATATTTTGAAGATATTCTGAAAACGGGCAGTAATAAAAGAGACATGGGAATCGAAATCGATTCTTCGTGTCTCTTTTGCGTTACAGAAAATTTGAGTCTTATGCGGCAGACGTTTTTCAGCGAAACAGTTTGCGGATCTGCTTTTTGTCAATGTCGGTAATTCTTTTTAAAGGGATTCCGGCAGCAGCAAAGGCTTTGTCTTTTAAATGATCCCGTTTTCTGGCGTCTCTTGTCTCGTGTGTGCTGTCGTCCAGCTCGATGGCAAAAAGCACATATAAATCTTTATCGCAGATTACAAAATCCACATGCTTCTGGGCTATTTTATGAAAATACTTCATATATTGCTTTTTATCCGTTACAGCCAGAAGATCTTTTACTCCGACCTTAGGGCAGATGATATAGTGATATTCGTCTGCCGCTTCTTTTAAGAGAAGATAAAAACGGTATTCTCTTTTTGTCAGAAGATGCCGGGCTGCGTAAGGATAATAATTTTTCCTGCGGTACAGGATAAAAAGCAGGATAAGTAAAAAAATACAGATAGCGGGAATATAAATTATGGGATTCATCTGCAGTACCTCCGTAAACAAAGATGTAAATAAAATAAGAGAATATACGTTCTGAATATTTTCTATTTTAAATGGTTTTGCAGAAAAATGCAAGAAAATCTCTCTTTTACAGAAGTGCTTAGAAAAGAGCGCAGGCTGTATATGTGATTGTTTTTTCGCCGTAGTAGTAGGAAAGTCCGGCATCGCGGCAGACCTTTGTCACAAACAGGCCGTAGCCCTCCATACTGGACATGGCTTTTTCAGGAAAACGACAGCTGTCCGGGTAGGCGCATTGTTTACAGATTCGGCAGCCGCCGGCGCCAAGGCAAAGGGCGTTGGGGTAAGACTGGCGAAGCTGCCCGGCAAAAGCATACAGATTTTTCATGTGCCGCTTTTCTGTTTCCCGGTAACATCTGCTGTCGATAGTTTTTTGCATATGTCCCACAGTTTGAAGAAGAATCCCGTTTTTGTAGCTGTGCATCTGAATCTGACATTCCTCAAGGGTGCCGCATGCAGGCGGGCATGTCCAGTTTTTTCCGTATGCACTGCAGCGGTCAGAAGCGCATATGGCGCGTACATCTTCTCTTGATTTAAGTATATGCGGATCAAAAAGAACTGCTTTATCAAAGCCGGTGATTTTTGCCTGCTGTATCCAGTGATTCATGGAAATACCTCCCGGAAATTCATAGATTTTGCAAATGTTTTTGGAAATTCCTCCAGACTGGCAAGTTCTGTAAATGTAATGTTCTTCGCAAGCTGCTGTGTGAGAGGCAGCAGGCGTTTGTTGCAGGCGAGCATTTTTGCGCCGCTTCCCGCAGCATTTCCAACAGAGGTGATTCTGGAGAGGAGCTCTTCCGGAAGAAGACCGATACGGCAGGCGCTTTCCGGTCTTAGATGGCTTCCGAAAGCTCCGGCCAACAATACTTTCCGAATATCTGTTATATCCAGACCAAGCTGTTTTGTCATCAGGGAAATTCCGGCATGGATAGCGCCTTTAGCCAGCTGGATCTGTCTGATGTCATCTTGTGTAAGATAAATGTGCGGCGTGATAAAAAATGTATGCGATTCGTTCAGAATCCGTCCTCGCCTGTTCAGCAATCCCATTTCAAGACCGGCGGCAACGGCATCGATAATGCCGGAACCGCATAGCCCGAGGGCTTCTCCATCTCCGATTACCGAGTATGCAATATGACCGTTTTCGAGCCAGACATGGTCAATGGCTCCGTTTGTTCCCCGCATACCACACTGCAGATTTGCGCCCTCGAGAGCGGGACCGGCTGCCGTAGAGCAGGCGACCATCTGATCCTTATTTCCAAGTACAAGTTCTCCGTTGGTGCCAATGTCCACCAGAAGAGTCGTTTCATCTTTCTGGTAAAGTTCTGTAGCAAGAAGGCAGCTCATAGTATCTGCTCCTATATAACCGGATATGTCCGGCACGATCAGAAGGACTGCGTTGGGACAGATTGTTAAATACTTCTGACAGGAAACGGCTTTGGCTTCTGTCAGAACAGGAGAAAATGGGATTTCTGTCAGATTGAAAGGAGAAATTCCAAGAAAGATCTGCTGCATGGCAGGGTTTCCAACGACAGACACAACTCCGATTTCTTCAGGAGTAATCTGCGCATCGCGGCATACAGTCTGGATCAGAGAAGACATTCCCTGACGGATTGCTTCTGTTTCCTGTTCCAGGCTGCCGTGAAGCGCAGACTGAATTCTGGAAATAACATCTGCTCCAAAAGTAGTCTGAGGGTTCAGCAGGCTGCTTTTGGCTAATTCTGTTCCGTTTTCCGGATCCAGAAGGAAGCAGACAACAGAGGTTGTTCCGATGTCAAAGGCAATCAGGTATCCGGGAGCTTCCGGGTCTATTTCCTGTTTTTTGCAGATACCGTCCTGCAGAACGTGAAGAGCGGCAGTTTCGGGAAGTTCTATAGTCATGTCACGGTCAACAATGGTCCGACAGGCAAGCACTGTTTTTCCGTTTGCAATTACCTGGCATTTTTTACAGGTTCCATTTCCGCCGCAGGGAGAGTCTAAAAATATGTGATTGCTTCGCAGAGCTGCCATGATCGTGGAACCGGGCAAAACATGGCAGCTGATGCAGTGTGGCAGAACTGTTAGCTTATACATGGCATTACCTCCTATGGAGTATGAAAAGACGGGACCGCCGCAGATGGATACATTCCTTTTGCGGCAGTCCCGGAAAACAGGCTGGATTTATGCGCTGAGTTCTGCTGCCCACTCTGAGCAGACTTTCACAGTTTTTTGCGGACTGTATGCCCACTCGTCTGCGCCCATAGATTTTGCGGCATCTTCTGTGACAGGACATCCGCCAATGATGATTTTTACATCGTCCATACCGGCTTCTTTAAATGCGGCAATGGTTTTGCGCATGGAATCAAGAGCAAGTGTGAGAACACCGGAAAGAGCAACGATGTGGATATTTTCTGCTTTGGCTGTCTCGATGATTTTTTCGGGAGCAACATCGATACCAAGATCCAGTACTTCAAAGCCTCCTGCCTCCAGCATGGAACGGACTATATTTTTGCCGATGTCGTGCAGGTCGTCTTTGACGGTACAGAGAATCATTTTTGTTTTTGTTCCGGTGCTTTCTGAGGAAGCAAGAAGCGGTTTGAGAACCTCTACTGCATCAGTCATAAGCTCGCCGGCAAAAATCAGATCACCTACAAAGTATTCTCCTTCTTCAAAGAGTCTGCCGACTGTATTCATGCCTGCCTGACAGGCTTCCATTGCCTGATTGGCTTCTTCGGCTGTAGTAACCGATCTGACTTCTTCTTGAACAACATCTTCATCAAGTTCTCCCATAGCATTTGCCAGTTTATCAAAATTAATCATATATGAAATCTCCTTTACAGTTTTTTCTGTCCGAATTTTCCCTGACGATAAGCGCGGTTGTATTTACGACCGCCCCGGTCTCTGCCGCACAGCGCTTCGCAGGCATAAATGGTTCCCATCATATCCTGAGAACAGGGATCTATGATAGCACTGTCCAGACCGGCTTTGATTGCGTAGGCCATACAGTTCATATTGACATATTTTCTGGCAGGCATTTCGAAGCTGATATTGGAAATTGCGCCGGTAATTTTTACTTCCGGTGCATAAGAGTGAATATCTTCAATACAGCGGCAGAAATCCTCCATAGCGCCTGGCATGGTTGCGAGAGCCATAACACAGGGATCGATATGAAGCTGATTCAGAGCTACACCATATTTATCTGCTTTATCAATAATACGTTTGGCAATATCTGCTTTTTTTACGGGATCGGCGGGAATTCCGTCCTGGTCACATGCCAGTCCGATGACCTCCCACGACGTACCGGCAATCAGGGGAAAGATTGTTTCGCATTTTGTTCCTTCTTCATTGACGGAATTTACCATACCCGGTTTTTTTACATGTCCCTCTTCCAGAATCCGTGCCAGAAGCGCGGCATTTGGAGAGTCAATACAGAGAGGCACGTCGGTGCAGTCCTGCATGAGGTTGATCAGCCATACCATAGTGTCGTATTCGATTTCTGTAGCTGTAGAGGGCGCGCAGTCGAGAAAATCTGCGCCTGCCTTTACCTGAGCCAGAGTCCGTTCACGGATCAGGACTTCGTTCCGGTCTGTGATTGCCTGGCGTACAGACGGAATTGCACCGTTGATTTTTTCACCGATGATAATCATTTTACTGCCTCCTTCTGTTATAATCCCAACAGACCCCACTCCAGATTATTCGTAAGGAAAATACGGAGCTCAGGAGGCAGTTCCCATTCGGTATCCTCCATCAGTTCTGCTGCGATAGAATCCAGATATTCCTGATTTGTCATATGAAAAACCTCCTTTTGATTATTTGCTTGAATATTCGTGTGCAAAGTTAAAGCATTCGACTAAGGTCGGGTTTATATCGCCCGGGGTTACGAAGTTTTTATCTGTGGAGAAGATAAATCCGCCTCCGGGAGCGCAGGTATCAATAACACGTTTGATGCTGTCTTTAATATCGTCAAATTTTTTCAGACGGGTATCCGCAAGCTTCAGACCGCCGCAGATAATCTGATGTTCTCCGAGCATTTCGTGAACCTTGAAAATATCGTCGTCATCCACAGCCAGTACAAGGGAATCCTTGGGAGCGTCCAGGAAGCAGTCCATAATATTTTCCCATCGTCCTTCCATAATAAGGAAAATTTTTCCTCCTGCAGAGGATACCCATTCAATCAGTCTCTTTTCATATGGCCAGTACAGTTCCCGGAACTGCTTCGGGCTTAAATATGCCGGAATGTGGCATGGCTGGAACGGAAAGCCAAGAGAAGCGTTATACGGAACGGCTGTCACAGGGGCATTTTTGTATTCCCAGATAGCATCGAGTGCAACCTGAACCTTCTCCGGCTGGCGGCGCAAATCTGTAAGAGTACCCCGGAATCCCCGGAAATAATCAAAAAGATGATCAAGCGGTGTGTTTCATACAGCCCATATTTACACAATTATAAACGCCGTAAACTTCTGTAAGATATTTATGAGTATGATTCATCTGCCCGACAAATCCATTTGCCATTTCCTCTGCGTAGGTTTTTCAAATTTCTTTTGTCTTTTCACGGCTTTCATAGAGATAAGGATATTTTCTCGGGAGAAGCACATTGGCAATGAAGGATTTCGGGTTTTCAATAAGCTGATCGTATTCTTCCGGTTTCATCATAGGATTTTGAAGATGGGTCAGCGTACCGTCTGCCGCGAAACGGTTTTCTGAGGTAGGAAAGACCGTATTCAGGCGCGGTGTTGTGGTCAGACCGGACAGGACATTGGCGTCTACCCACATCTCATCAAGAAAAGAGGTAATTGCCTTTGCGTATGCATCGGGATTTCCTGCCACATCAAAAACAGTTTTTCCGTCCCAGAACAGACCGCCGCCGTTATTTGTTATAGCGGTAGGCACGTAAGGACCTTCCTGGCGGTTGACAGCCTTTTGAAAAGCGTCATATTTTTTCTGATACAGTTTGTTTGTTTCCATACTATTCCTCCTTTGTACGCTGAGACTGTCCGGAACGGAAAACGGTTCTCGGAAATCTCAGTGGAAATTTTAGATGAAAAGACGGTTTTGAAACCGTTTGATTGACCTAATGTTGATAATATGCTACAATATAAGCTGAAAAAAGTCAATAAAAACTGGTTATATTGCATAAAATCAAACAAAAGTATTAATTTGTTGGAATTTATTTGAGGTATAAAGATGGGACATTATGAAAACGGAATGTTTACGCGCAAAGGAATTATACAGGTATGTAAGCGGCTTTTTTACGAACAGGGATACCACGAAACTTCTTATTCTGACATATGCCGCCTTGCTCATGTGAATCGCAGCACTTTATATTATCATTTTTCGTCAAAAGAGGATATGCGTTATGAAGTGCAATGGGAGTATATAATTGGTTTTAAAAATATTGCGCAGCGGTACTGTATAGAACCGCAGTATCAGTATCTGCTGGCTATGTGCATTTTCTGGAAAAAAATTCATGAGGACGAAAAGCTGCGTCGTTTTCAGCTTCAAATATGTATGGATTACCCGGTATACACCGGAAAAAAGGACATGACGTATTTTTATTATACCATCTACGAAGCTATGTGGGGGTGCGTTCTGGGAAAAAAAGAATATTTCACAGCTTGCCTTTTCTTCTGCCTATGGTTTTGTTACCGGGTGTCTGCGTATGATGTGTGAGTATCCTGAAAAGTATAATCCGGTAGATATGTTTATGCAC
>PPYF01546080.1_pt1 | contig 10863 bp, 4 predicted proteins | sample 1559871 | NCBI WGS metagenome assembly PPYF01 (sample SAMN08240021, study PRJNA423297) | Human gut metagenome, whole genome shotgun sequencing project.
TTTCACCCCTTTTTAGCATATTAACTTCAGAGGCCGATGAATATAACTTCATAAGCCGATGAAGTTAACTTCGTAGGCCTCTGAAGTTATATTCATCAGCTAATGAAGTCAACATACTTTTTTCGGGCAAAAATAGCCGTAAATAGCAAGAGGCGGCAGAGGTAGATGAAATCCTGGATTAAAGTCCGTTTTTCTCCTTTGCCAGGCGCAGGTATTCCGACGGATTCAGACCCGTATGCTTCTTGAAAGTGGTGGTAAAATTGGATCGCGACTTAAACCCGAGATCCCTTGCGATGCTCTCGATGGTATAGCTTCCGTAGCGTTGCGGATCGTTGAAGCGGCGGCAAGCCTCACGGATGCGGTAGCGTCCGAGCAGCGTGTTGAAGTTGCACTCAAAGGTCTCGTTGATGACCTGCGACACATACTTTTGTACCGTACTGATGTTTTGCGCCAGTTTTTCGACCGTGAAGTCGGGCTGTATGATGACCTCGGTCTGTTCCATGACCTGCTGCACGAGTTGTGCGATACGGTCTTTGTCCGCATCGGAGAGCGTACTGTGGTGGTATTTGGAAGAAGCTGTAGCCGCACTGTTCTCCTCCACGGCGGGTGCAGAGACTGTCTTTCGCTGTTTTCCTGCCATTTCATCGCTCTTCAGCACCTCCAAGCTTCGGTGGTAGAGAGCGAGGTTGCGGCGGCGCAACTCCCGGTTCTCGCGCATCACGACGAGCAGGATGATGACGAAGAAAAGCGTAGTCAGTACGGCCACGATGAGCCAGATGCGGTGCTGCGTCTGACGCTCCTTCATGCCGTCCATCTCCTGGTTGAGCTCGATCACCTTCTCGTTGAGACCCATGTTAAACACGTTGGATGGCAGTGAGTATGCCTTCAGCGAGTCGTTGATCTGGTAGTATCGGTACATGCTGCGATCGTAGTCGGCCTTGCGCCCCATGTCCTCATAGAAGATGGCGTAGGTCTGATAGACGCTCTGCATGCCGTCGCCAATCTTGTATTTGACATAGAGTTTCTCCGCCTCCGCCACGAAGGCCAGTCCTTGGTCGAAGTGGTGCAAGAGTCGTTGCACCTCCGCGGCCTCCACAAATGCCAATGCGCGGCGGCGGCAGTTGCGCTCCGTATCGGGCACGATGTCGATGAGCCGGCCGTAGGCCTCGGCAGCCTTCTGAAGCTGTCCTGCTATCTTCAGTTTTGTGCCCTCGTAGAGGGTGATGTTATACTTGTAGTGCTCCGTGTTGCGCTTCGTGTGTGCCTTGCGATACAGGTCCCACTCCTTCTTCGTGTTGGCAAACTCTCCCACCACGTCGGCGAGTGTCGTCATGTTGGTGAAAGCCATGTCGGCGGTGGGCATATCCTTCTTCGCCAGGGCCAGGCGCACACCCTTCCGGTAGCAGTCCAGGGCCTTGCTGTAGAGTTTCCACTGTCGTCCCTGTCCTGCCACAAGCTGGTACATGGATCCGAGGTTGAAGTAGAGTGCGGCACTCGTCTCGCCCAGTTCTTTCGAGATAGTGTGGGCGCGGAGCAGGTTTTCGTAAGCCTTGGGATAGTTGAGGTAGGTGAAGCTGTAGATGAAGTAGTTCATGTTCAGTGCCTCCACCACCTCTCTCTTCTCCTCTGCACTCATGTTGGGCGTGTAGCGTCCTGCCACGATGGTGAAGAAGAGCAGTGCCGAGTCGGGCTTGTTCTTCCTGAGGCGGTAGTCCTTACCGATGCGTATCAGCTCCTCGGAGGGTCGCGACATATATTTTTGGTAGAAGTCGGAGCGTCCGCCCTTGGCTGCATGCGCCATCTGGGCACCCGCAGCGAGGGTCATAAGTATGACAAAAAGCATCCGTATGGAACGGATACGGTAGTTGATCATTTTTTGAATTTTCATTGATAACAAACTGGGTTGTCCCCCCGTTGGGGGCGAAACGGAGGCCGACGAGTGCGCAAGGCGTGTCCGAAAGACCATGTTTCGGATGCAAAAGTAATATTTTCTGCGCAAAAACCTAACAAAAATAGTAAAAAATGAACACCGACGCTTCATCTTTCTTCTAGTTCCTCCTAATCCGCCACATTTTTAGCGGTTATTCTTTGCCGTGGATGGATCGCAACAATCATAGGCGATCCCCCTCAACCCTATCAACGAAGAACAAGTGGCGGCCTACAGTCCCATGCGTTCAAGCACGCGGTTGACGTAGTTTTGTGTTTTGCGGATGCTGTATCCGATGCCACCTTTCCAGATTCGGATGGCGCGCTCGATGGAGTTGGTCGGGTTGTGGTGCGACTGGATGATGGCGAACATCTCGCGCGATTTCTCCGCGTTGTAGCGGTCCTTGAGGGTGTAGCGCTTGCTCTCTCCGCGCGCCTTGAGGATATTGTTGCATTCGCGGACCAGCACCGGTGAGATCTGCAGCAGGCCCACATACTGTCCGTTTACGGCGCGGGCGTTGCCCTTGCTCTCGAAATGGGCGATGGCATCGATGAGTTTGTTCCAGTCAAATCCGTCTCCATTGCCTGCTGTCTCCGTTACCTCGGCGGGTAGTGCTTGCTCCGTCGTGGCAGCATGGCCGAAGACGGGCAGCGCAATGAGGGTGAGCGTGATGATGACTTGATAGACAATGCTCTCTAATTTGGTCTCTTTTCTGTATTGCTTCATAAAATAAGGTTTTGAAACTTGGCCGAAAACCCGACAAAAGGGGGTGTCCACCATAGCGCGTTTCTATCCAGGAAAACCGCTCCTGCAGCGCCTTCGTTTCATGTTCGTGATGCAAAGGTAGTAAAAAATAGGGCTGAAAACCAGCCCGTTAATATTTCTTCACATTCTGCAAAAAACCGCTCCCCTACCCCAAAATCGCCTCGAATTCCCCATGTAACGGGAGATTGTGTGCGCAGACGCTCAAACAATCTTTTAGGACAATTTAGGAAAATAACCACCGATTTTCGTCGCACTTTTTCACATAAAATCCCTCTTGCGTCTCAAAACCACCTATTCCGACAGCCATTGGATCCTTGCAAACCAGCCTCGGACTATATTCACGAATTGAGTAGATGTTTTCACGATGGGAAAGCTATTATGCGTTCGTTCACGAAGGAAAGCGCGTGGTTCACGAAAAGCAGAATGGGATGATAGATTTGGCAGTAAGAATTTCTCTATTTTTGCAGTGGGACGGAGTTACTTCCTTACCAAAACGAACATTAACAACTAGGAGATACTACCATCTAGTAGATACTAACAAATAAACAACGTAAACGAAATGGAACACAAAAGCAATATGTGTCTCATCCTCTGTGGTGAGATTTATATGCTCAATCTTGATGACGCTTTGCTGTTTGAGGCTGATGACCACTACACGGAAATACACAATCTGTATGGCAACAAGATCATGGTGCCCTTCTGCCTCGGGGAGATAGAACGGGAGATTCGGACGAGGTTTCCAGACCACAACAATTTGGTCAGGATGGGCCGGAAATACATCATCAATAAGAACCGGGTCTTCCACATGAATGCCCTCAAGCAGACGGTGTCGCTCTACGGCTCCAATGGGCAGGTGGTCGTACTCAATGTATCGAAACCAGCGCTCAAAAGCTTGATGCAGGACGCGCGTAGCTCTTATGCGACGCTGCCGTCGGATGAGCCCGACGACCCTGACCTCGATCCTGACGAAGGAAAGGGGTGTGGATTTACCCCCCCCATCCGTGGATTGAATGGACATTTCCCATAGTGTGAGATGGGAGACACCCTTTGTGGCGTATTTTCATTCACGAAAAAAACACGATGGTTCACGAAAAGGACCATTGCGGTTTCGCATGACTCCATGGATTATGTATAATTTTGTACACGATTGCACTGACAAAAAGTGGTCTATCAAAGTCTCTTTACCTTATTATATATACGGGAAGAGCTGCTGAAAAGAAAATAATTAATTTGTACAATTAAATAAGATTATGAGAAAAGATGTACTGATTTCTCTCCTTGCCATCACAGGCACCCCCGTTGCAGCATTGGCCGACGCCGATGTTGTGATCGACAAGACCGCATGGACAGGAGATGATTTGACCGTATCGGAAGACGGTTCCGTGACCGTCTCCACCGGAAAGGAAGTTTCCATCGAGAAAGAACTGGCTCCTGGCGAGTATAAGCTGCAGCCAGCCACGTTTACCGACAATGCCAAGATTGTCGCTGTCTATAAGGGCAAGGAGTATGCCCCCGGCGTCGCTTTTACTATCGATGGTGACGCGCCAGCGAAAGTAAGGGTCAAGGTTCGTGCCGTGACCCCGGGCGAATTCAAGTTCTCCGGTGTCAAGTTTACCTTGATCTTCGACTTCGCCGCTTCGGTGAAGGAGCTCGGTGCGCAGCTCGGCGAGATAGTCAGCGGCACCAGCGATTATTTCCGTACGACCGATGCCTGGAAAAAGGGCAAGGACGGAAAGCCCAGCCTGGAGATGCAGGTGGCCGACTATGCCAGCCAGCTCGACATCATTGAGAAGGGTGATTATGAAGTCTATGTGAAGAACCACCTTTGGCAGGGAGAGGACAGCCCCGAGCTTCTTGCACTGAAGAATGGTATTGTTGCCCTTGCCGATGTCGTAGAGAAAGCCAACGTCAACGAGAACTCCTACAAGAGTGCATGGGATGCCTATACGGATGCAAAGCGTCAGTTTGATGGTTTCTACTGGACTTGGTATTATACGGATAAGGCCATGAAGGAGACCTATCAGGCTGACTATGACAAGATAAAGAAAGATATTGAAGACTTCGGTACGCTGGCGAAGCAAAAGTACAACGCAGGCGTGGCCAATGAACTGAAAACGGATGAGTTTACGGAAAACTTCAGCTGGCAGTTTAATACGCTGAAGGCCAATATCGGTACTTCTGGCAACGCTTGGCTCAATATCAGTGCTACGTATCAGGATGGTTTGAGCTCGTTCAACGCCGCTCAGGAGGAGATACACACCCAGATGCCGGACGACGGCAACTATGCCGATTGGAACGAAGAGGCTCTCAACGCCATGCGTAAGGAATGGAAGAAGGTGTCCGACCTGTACAAGACTATCGATGCCGACAAGACGAAGGCTTCTGAGGAGGAGGAGAACTTCCGCACACTGAAGGAAGCACAAGTGGAGGTCATCAACGCCACGAAGAACAAGTATCTCGCCAACTATGCCGATGCCGAAACCAAGAAGGCTGCTGCCGACCAGCTCCTTGCCGATCTGGAGGACGACTTCCAGTATCTGGAGAAGAGCGAGGATGTGAACCTGAAGTATGCCAATCGCGTCAAGGAGATTCGTACCGCTATCAATGCCCTCAAGGACAAGGTGACCACGGACTACAAGGCACCCCACAATATCCGCACGGCCAGCTATGATGCCGACCGCGATGCCATCCAGGCCAAGATCAGCAGCTTGCGCAGCGATGCTGGTGCCATCATCCAGAACTACGAGAACTATCAGAAGTTGCTCAAGGCGCTGGGCACTGAGACGGGCTTGCAGAAGAAGCTCGACGACGCCAAGGCTGCTGTGGCCAAGATGAAGCCAGCCGACGAGAAGGATACGTATGATGTGGCTGCCCATTTCCAGAAGACGGCTGCCGGCCTGCAGAAGACCATCGACGAGATTAAGGCCGCCGTCGAGAAGAGCTATCAGGAGAAGACGCTGACCGAGACGGTGCGCGGGGACTTCCAGAGTCAGATAGACGCTGCTGCTATGGCCGTCGTCAAGTATCAGGATGACGCCACGGCTGCCCTGGACCGCTACGATGCGGTGAACACCGCCATCAAGGACTACGAGGACGCATTGAAGACGCTGCGTACGACTGTCGGCCCGAAGACGCTCGTCGTTGCCACTCCGGCCACGGAGGTCACGGGCAAGACCTACGGAGAGCGCATCACCAAGCTCCAGACAGAGATCGACCGTGTGGCAGGCAACTTCAGTGCCGCCAAGGAGAAGCTCGATGCCGAGCACCTTGCCGCTTTGCTGGCCGTACAGCTCAAGGAGACCATCCTCACCGATGCCCAGGCCCTCAATGCTGCCTTCGCCAAGGACAAGGACAATTCCGACAAGACTGCCAAGATAGAGGCTGCCAAGGCGATGTATGATGCTGCCAGCGAAATCGTTGACGCCATCAAGGCCGACATCGACAAGTACAAGGGCGTGCCCTATGAGTATTACAATGTGACGTGGACGGAGGACAACCTCGGACTGAAGTATGACGAGTTGCTCCAGGATCTCAATGATATCGAGGCCAGCACCAACACGCAGAAGGCCAAGATCCAGGCTGTAGCAGCCACCAAGGACGACATCACCGAGGACAACGCAGTAGAGGCTATGTCCTTGTTGAGCGTCATCAAGGGTGACGTTGACGCCATCAACGACGCTCTGAGCGAGTTGCTGGGGCGTGTGGACGAACAAAAAGCACATGTCAATGCGGAGAACCAAGCATATACCGACTTCATCGGATATCAGTCTTATTATTACGCGACGGGTGCTGAGCTGGTCAGCCGCACGCTGACGGAGGCAAAGAACGCATTCGTTATCCCCGGCGAGAGCATCGACCCACAGATCCAGGCTACGACCACCAAGCTCGAAGCACTGAAGGCGGAGGCTGCTACGGCGCGCGCCAAGGAGATCCTCCAGGAATCATGCAAGGATAGCTATGATGCCGAGGGCCATGTCGTCAAGGGTATCACCAGTCGTCTCAGCGACTTGCAGCTGGAGGCCAATGCGCTCAAGGCAATGGCCACCGACTCTACGGCCAACTACAATGCCTACCAGAAGCTGAAGGAAAACTTTGACGGACAGAAGATAGATATTTGGAACTATACCTATGGCTCTGGCTATTACGCGAGAGAAGACTATTCCACGCACTATGGCTTCGTCAGTGCTTTCGATGCGGTGAGGACGCGTATCAACCAAAAGACGGATGGTACCAACGCAGACTATTACCGCGGACTGCTCGCCTATCCCGACGGCGTGCACTTCAAGGAGCGCGAGGCTATAAAGCAGGCCATCGAGGATGCCTACAAGGCAGGTAAAGCCTGGACAGGAACTTTAAAGTATAATAGCTACACATATAAGTATGAGCCAGTGCTCAATACGGAGATTGTCAGACGCATGACGGATCTTTCCAACGTGCTCAAGATGCTTCCCAAGCAGGCTTATAATGACAAGACCAACTATTATACTCAGGTGGACGAAGGTAACAAGTGCCAGACCCTTTGGGACGAGGTGAACGGTTTGTTCAACGCTTCCGATCTTCGTCCTGAGACGCTGAAGCCCTATCTCAGTAAGCTCGGCGATCTCCTGAAGCGCATCAAGGAGCAGAAGGCGCTGGTGGAGAAGTACTATGCCGAGGGTCTGACCACCACCAACAACTCGGATGTCAGCGAGGCTTACCGTTCCATCAAGCTCGAACTCGACGGCTTGAAGGCCTTCATTGAGGGCAATAGCGAATACAACGCTGTCATCGCTGGAGACAACCTCGTCCGTTATAATACCTTCTGTGCCAAGGTGCAGGAGACGGAGAATAAGTATGGTGAGGGTACGGCCCAGATTGCTGGCTACCAGAATATTTCTACCGAGGAGCTCAAGGAGCTGGTCAATGTGGAGAGCATCATCGCTGCCCAGGAGAACATCTATAAGTATGCCGCCCTCATCAAGGACTTGAAGGACGAAGCCGCTGACTCCTATGCGAAGACCACGTCGCCCGCTCTTTGGGATATCGCCGAGGCCAACGCCAAGAAGGCTCAGAAGTACACGGATCAGATCGAGGCTTACAAGAAGGATCTCGACTTGGCAGTCAATACGGCCGTAAGAGCCAAGCTGGAGGAGATGTTGGCCAACCTCAACGACAACCAGCTCGCTCCCGCCAAGGAAAAGGTGGCTGGCTTCGACAAGAACGTACGCGACAACGCCTTTGCGAACGTACAGGAGTTCTACGACAGAGTCAGTGCCGACGACTACAAGAAGTCGCAGTTGCTCGTGAGCAACCTCGATGCCGACTGGAGTTTCTTTGGCATGGTGCCTAACCTGCTCGTCGCAGACCTGGAGCAGGCTGCACAGAACGAGTGGAAGGCCCTCTACGAGGGTGTCTATGTCGGTGTGGACGGTACGCTGACAGAGGGCGACGACCGCTACGCTGGTGCCAAGGCCGACAACGAGAAGTGGCTTGCCGCCCTGGAAGGCTTCGCCTATGAGGGCAAGGATGACGATCTCAAGTCTTACAAGGACCGCGTCGCCAAATACCTCACGCCGGCCACGGAATTGGCTGCCAAGGCTGCCGACGGCACGTTCACGGGCAAGATCACTGATTTGCAGCGCTATATCGATGCGTTCTACGCAGAGGCAGGTGCTGTCTATACCAGCGCCAAGGCCAAGGCTGACGCATACGATGCCAATATCAAGAACTTCGACCAGCTGACCATCGACTACAATACCGTCACGGAGCGCATCAAGGCTGCGCAGGACTATTATGGTGCATTCAATGTGGCAAGCAGCCGCATCGAGGCCAACATCGCTTCAGCATTTAATCAGGTGAAGCGTTGGCAGGCTGACCTCACACGCCAGAACGCTTCGCAGGAGATGAGCAAGCGCGTCTATGGCCTGACTATCGGCGAGGACAAGCAGTGGTACGACTGCCACAGCATCAAGATTCTCAGCATCGACGGCATCTACAACGCGGCCAACCGGGCCGAGGTCGATGCGATCAAGGCCGACATCGTTGCCATCGAGACCCAGAAACGCGAGGCTTTGGACAACCTCACGGGAACGGCGGCTGACGAGGTCAAGGCATACTATGACGAGCACTGCAAGAACCTCGCCAAGGAACTTGACGATCTGCTCAAGGAGTTTGACGAAAACGCTACCCCGGCAGAGGCGAAGAAAGACGCTGGCTTGCTGGCATTGGAGAAGAAGGTGGCGCAGACTCGGATGGGTCTTATCAAGCTCGTGAATGCCGAGTTGATCGAGGGCGTAGCCAGCAGTTTGGAGATGCTGGTATCGCAGGCCGAGTCGGGATACAGTGCTGTCAACAATACCTACGAGGGAGTATATACGCCCGTGAAGGTGGAGTACAAGTCTGCACTGGATGCTTGCCGCAACGAACTCGATGGCGTGAAGAACCTCATCACCTCTTATGGCGACGAGATTGTGACCTACAAGACGAAGGTCATCCACCTCCTCAACGGGTTGATAGACCGCATGGGTACTACCCGCATGGATATCATCGAGGCCAACAAGCCCTATGTTGCCCACGCCAAGGCAATGAAGGACCTTCAGGACGCCTATGACGCTCTGGTGGCTGAGCAGACCAGGGTGAAGGAGCTGATAGCGTCTTACCAGCATGTCTCCACAGTGCTTGGAGAGTCATCTTGGCAACAGGTAGGGGGTGAGGTGTTCGTGTTTGAGAGCGACAAGTCCTACATGGAGAACTACGAGAAGCTATTCTTCAATGTGGCCAGTGAGAAGGCCAAGGAGGTCAGCGGCGTCCTTGAGCAGGCTGCCAAGACGCTGGAGGAAGGCCCTGTGTCGGCTATTCTGACCGATAGTCAGGTGGAGTCGTACAAGGATGGTTGCCTTTACGATGCTTATGCGAAGCTTGCAGTGGCAGAGGTGTTTGGAGCTTGGTATGAGACAACGCAAGTGTATCAGAGCAATGTGTGGGGCGCTCGCAGCGCCATGGAGAATTCGTTCTATAAGTCAGGAACGAAGATCTATGACGAGGACGGTGCGCTGCGCGAACAGTTTGATAACTTGAAGCTCGCTTGTCGAAACTTCGACAATTATCTCACCAGCGAGAATGGCCGAATTGATCTTATCCTTCCCACGAAGGACATCAACGGAAATGCATGGCTGAATCCTGATGGTAGCGTAGCTTGGGTAAAGGCGATAAACTATCCGAAGGACGAGGAGTATGGCGTGAAGTTGGTCGCTGCTACGTCTGAGACTTTGGTCGAGTCGATGAATGCTCTCAGAACTTCCATCGAGGAGAATACGTATGTGCTCGGCGACGTCACCGAGGACGGCGTTGTTCTGACCGACGACTACCTCGCCGTGCTCAACGCTTTGCTCGATCCGGAGACCCTGGAGGGTGGCAAGGTATTTGCCGCTGCCGACGTCAACCGCGACGGCAAGATCTCCATCGCTGATGTGACCCTCATTGCAGCCAAGGTGACCAATGGTCTCTGGCCGTCGCTGGGTGGCAGTCTGAACGCTCCGATGGTGGGATCCGAGAACCTCACCGTCTCGGCAGAAGACAACAACGGCGTACAGCGCATCGCTATCAATCTCGAAAACCGCAAGGACTATGTGGCTTGCCAGATGGACATCATCCTGCCCGCAGGCATGACGGTGGTGGGTGAGAGCGTGGGCAACCGTGCCAACGGTCACGCACTCTACTCCAAGGACATCGACGGCGTACACCGCGTGGTCATCTCCACGATAGAGAACAACAGCTTCACCAATGGCTCCGCCATCCTCTACCTCGACGTGCAGGGCGGCAGCATCGACAAGGTGGCGCTCGACAAGGTTATCTTTGCCGAGGCCAATGGCCGTGAGACGACGATCACGGGCAACGATGCGACCGGCATCAACGGCATGGAGGCCGAGGGCAGCCTGAAGCAGAAGATCTATACTGTGGGCGGTCAGTTGCTGGATAAGGTGAAGCAGGGCATCAACATTGTCCGCAACGCCAACGGCAAGACCCAGAAGGTTACTGGTAAATAATCATATACATCGGTAATTTTTTCTCAATTACGAGGGCGTGGTTGCCACGTATGTGACAGCCGCGCCTATTTTGTGTGTCGGGCATGACACTAACCTAACTGGTTCAAATCCAGTCGCAGGTATTTACCGCCAAGCGAAGCGAATGGC
>PPYF01546081.1_pt1 | contig 10863 bp, 9 predicted proteins | sample 1559871 | NCBI WGS metagenome assembly PPYF01 (sample SAMN08240021, study PRJNA423297) | Human gut metagenome, whole genome shotgun sequencing project.
GATGGGAGAAGGCTGGCTTCTTCCCGGCGAGGCGGCGGAGCTGATTGAGAAGGGCTACACGAACATCATCTGCGCGCAGCCGTTCGGGTGTCTTCCCAACCACATCGTCGGCAAGGGCACAATCCGGCGTCTGCGCGAGCTCTACCCCAAGGCAAACATCTTCCCCGTCGACTATGACTCCGGCGCGTCGAAAGTCAATCAGGAAAACCGCATCAAGCTGATGCTGGCGATGGCAAAGGAGGAACGGCATGAAACAGCTCGGGCTTGATATCGGTTCTACAACGCTCAAATACGTTCTGCTGGATGAAGAAAACCAGCTTTTATCCTGCAAGTATCAGCGCCACGGCGCAAAGATCGGCGAAAAATTAGACGAAATTCTCTGCCAATTTGAAACAGATTATCCCGGCGAAGAGCTGATTCTCACCGTCTCCGGCTCAGCAGGTCTCGGCTTGTCGGAAAGCCTGGACCTTCCGTTTGTACAGGAGGTCTTCGCCGAAAAAATCGCGGCGCAGCGCTTCTGTCCGGGAACGGATGTCATCATCGAACTCGGCGGCGAGGATGCAAAAATCCTCTTTCTTACCGGCGGCTTTGAAATGCGCATGAACGGCACCTGCGCCGGCGGCACCGGCGCATTCATCGACCAGATGGCGTCGCTCATGCAGATCACGCCGCTGGAACTCAACGATCTTGCCGCCAAAGCCCAGACCATCCCGCCCATTGCCTCGCGCTGCGGCGTGTTTGCCAAATCCGACATTCAGCCGCTTCTCAATCAGGGCGCAAGGCGTGAGGATGTCGCGGCAGGCATTTTGCGCGCGGTGGTCAACCAGACCGTCGCCGGGCTTGCGCAGGGGCGAGAAATCACGGGAAAGCTTCTCTATCTCGGAGGTCCCCTGACGTTCCTTCCAGAGCTGCGCCGAAGCTTCGACGAGGTTCTGAACACCACGGGGCTTTGCCCGGAAAACTCTTTGTATTTTGTCGCATACGGCTGCGCCCTGGCAAACGTCGGGCAAATCGTCTCGCCCGCAGTTGTCCGCGAACGGCTCGCTCTGCGCGCCAAAACCAGCACCTACCGTCACCAGCCGCCGCTGTTTGCCTCGAAATCGGACTACGAGGCGTTCTCCGCGCGCCATCAGAAAAATTCCGAAGGTATCGAAACGCTTACCAAGCCAAACGGTCCCATGTACCTCGGCATCGACGCCGGCTCCACAACCGTCAAGGCTGTGCTCTGCGACCAGTCGGGAAACCTCTTTTACCCGACCTACCAGCCGAACCGCGGCGACCCCGTGCGCATCATCCGTGCATACCTTCTGGACCTCTATCACGCCTACCCGGATATTCAGATTGTGGGCAGCGCCGTCACCGGCTACGGCGAAAAGCTGATGCAGACCGCCCTCAGCGTGGACCACGGCATCGTCGAAACGCTGGCGCACTACACAGCGGCAAAAAAATTCCGCCCGGACGTCGACTTTATCATCGACATCGGCGGGCAGGACATCAAGTGTTTCCAGATCAAAAACGGGCTCATTGACAGCCTGTACTTGAATGAAGCGTGCTCGTCCGGCTGCGGCTCGTTCCTGCAGACCTTTGCCGATACGTTAGGGCTAACGAGCGCGGAATTTGCAAAGCTCGGCTTATTTGCCGACGCACCCGCGGATTTAGGCAGCCGCTGCACGGTCTTCATGAACAGCTCCGTCAAGCAGGCGCAGAAAGACGGCGCCAGCATCGAAAACATCGCGGCAGGTCTTTCCGTCAGCGTCGTCAAAAACGCGCTCTACAAGGTCATCCGCTGCGCCGACGCGCAGAAATTAGGACGGCACATCGTCGTCCAGGGCGGTACCTTTTATAACGACTGCGTCCTGCGTGCTTTTGAGATGGAAACCGGCCGCGAGGTTATCCGCCCGAGGTTTGCCGGTCTCATGGGTGCCTACGGCGCAGCACTTTACGCGGCAAACCATCCGGGTCACGGCGTTCTCAGCCGCGAAGAACTCGAACGCTTCGAGCACAAGGTCAACCGTACCGTCTGTCAGGGCTGCCAGAACCACTGCAACCTGACTGTCAATCTCTTCCCTGGCGGCAGGCGTTTTCTCGCCGGGAACCGCTGCTCGAAGCCCGTGCGCACAGAAGCCGCCAAAGCGCCAAGGAATTTGTACGCAGACAAGCTTTCTCTTCTGGATAACTACCGGCAGGACGCGCCGGACGAAGGAAAACAAACCATCGGCATTCCGATGGGACTGAACTTCTACGACCTGCTGCCCTTCTGGTATGCCTTTTTCCATGCGCTCGGCTTCCGCGTGCTGGTCTCCCCCAATTCCACGCGCGAGCTGTATGCCGCCGGGCAGCATACGATTCCGTCCGACACCGCCTGTTACCCTGCGAAGCTCCTGCACGGGCACATCGAGTGGCTGCTAAGCCGGAACCCCGATGCCATTTTCTACCCCGACATGAGCTATAATGTAGACGAGCGCCTCGGAGACGACCACTTCAACTGCCCCGTCGTTGCCTATTACCCGCAGGTATTAAAGCTCAACATCCCCGGACTCTCCCAAACCCGCTTCCTCTCCGACTTTGTCGGTCTTCACAGCAAAAAGCAGTTTTGCAGGCGGATGCAGGAAATTCTGGCACAATATTTTGCGCCGTTCTCCAAACAGCAAGTCGCAGAAGCTGCCGATGCCGCTTACGCCGAATATGAAGCGTATCACAGCGCCGTGCAGCAAAAGGCGCAGGAATACCTTGCTGCGGCAAAACACGAGCATCAGCCCGTCGTCGTTCTGTGCGGCAGACCCTATCACGTCGACCCCGAGGTCAGCCATGGCATTGATAAGCTCCTGTGCGACCTCGGCGCAGCGGTCATCACCGAAGACAGCCTCAGCCCGTTTGCGGAGAAATTCCGCGCAGGCGTGCGCAACCAGTGGACGTATCACGCAAGAATGTACGCGGCAGCAAAATACGTTGCCGAAAGCCCTGACGATCTTCACGTCGTGCAGCTGGTGTCCTTCGGCTGCGGCGTAGACGCGGTCACAACGGACGAGGTGCGAGCCATCCTGGAAGCCGCCGGAAAAGACTACACCCAGCTCAAGATCGACGAGATCACCAACATGGGCGCGGCATCCATCCGTCTGCGAAGCCTGTTTGCGATGCTCGACGAAAAAAACGGGAAGAGGTCTTAACCTCTTCCTGTTTTGTGCATTTATGCCAGCACGCCGAGATCCTGCAGCAGAATCACAAGCCCGATGCCGATCAGCACGATGCCGCCCGTCAGCTCCGCCTTGGACTTATACTTTGCGCCGAAGCGGTTGCCGATCCAGACGCCTGCCGCCGAAAACAGAAACGTCGTCAGACCGATCACCGGAACCGACGGCACCAGCGGCACCTGCCGGAAGGCAAATGTTACGCCGACAGCCAGAGCGTCAATCGAGTCCGCAATTGCCAGTGGGAACATGACCTTCGGCGAGAACGACGCATCGAGCTTTTCGATCTTTCCCATCGACTCGCGGATCATATTAACGCCGATAAGCAGCAGCAGCGCAAACGACAGCCAGTGGTCGACGCTCTGAATCGCCTCATAAAAGCTTCCGCCCACAAAATAGCCGATGATCGGCATTGCCATCTGCGAGCCGCCGAACCAGAGACCCGTAATGACCATGTGCCTTTTTTCGAGCTTTTCCACGGACAATCCCTTACAGATGGATATCGCGAACGCATCCATCGAAAGACCGATTGCCAGCACAATCAGTTCCGCAAAATTCATAGTTTTCCTGCAACCCTTCTGTTTGATTTGCCGGCATACAGACAAAAAAACAGACCTATCTGCCCCTCTTTGCAGATAAGTCTCGTCATTTCAGACGCGACCAGAGGAAACCCTCAGCCTGTTGACCGCGCCGCACAAGGTGCCGACTACTCCCTTATTGACCTCCATTATACAAAGCGTCCGCGCAATTTTCAACCGGAATTTCCAAAAAGGTTCCGGTCATTTTGCCCCGAATGTCCAAATTTGCGGGCGCTTTCCGGACGCCAAGGCTCTCGTTTTCGTTTGCCGTCATTTTGCACAGTTTTACACGTTTTGTGTTATCTATTTTCACTAATTCCAATTGTGGATTTCTCTTGACTTTTTTCCCATGCAAAGACTATAATTGCTCGGAACTTGAAACCGATTACTTTTCTGATTGCCAGAAAGGACGCTGTTTATGCCGAAAAACACTGCCCCGAAGGGGCTTCCTGCGCTGTTCCAGCCGATTGACCTGACAGAAGGTCCGTGCTGGAAGACCATTCTGCGCTTTTCCTTCCCGATCATTCTTTCGTATCTTCTCCAGCAGGTCTATTCCATCAGCGACGCTGCCATCGTCGGGCAGACGCTCTCCGGCGAGCAGGTCGCGGGTGTCAACGACATTGCCCCGATTGTAAACATCTTTCTGCAGTTTGCCTTCGGCGTGTCGGCAGGCTTCTGCGTCATTACCTCCTGCAATGTTGGCTCTCATAACCAGCCCGGAGTTCGCCGCTCGCTTGCCACACAGATTGTGCTGTCCGCCGTTTTAACGCTTTTGCTGACAGCGCTGGCGCTGGCGCTTTTAAATCCGATGCTCGCGTGGATCAACGTCACCCCGGACAGCGGCGCTGTCTATACGGCGGCTTTTACCTACTGCGCCATTATCTTTGCCGGTATCGGCGCGCAGCTTTTTTATAACTTCATCTGCTCGTTCCTGCGCGCGATGGGTGATTCTGTCACGCCTCTGATGTTTTTGCTGTTCTCCACGGTTCTGAATGTCGGTCTGGACCTTCTGTTCATTCTGTCGTTCGGCTGGGGCGTCGCGGGCGCGGCGATTGCAACGGTTCTCGCGCAGCTCATCAGCACCGTGGCATGCTTCCTCTACGCCTTTTCCAGATATCCCGAGCTGCGGCTTCACCGGGAGGACTTCGCCATCACGAAAAGCGACCTTTCCCAGCACATCGCACAGGGCGTTCCGCTGGGGCTTCAGTTTTCGGTCCTTTCTGTCGGTATTATCACGATGCAAAGCGTCGTCGTCCAGTTTGACATGCAGGCAGGTCTTATTGTTTCAAATGCCGCGCAAAACGGCTTCGGTGCAGCAAACAAGCTCCACATGCTGACCATGACGCCGCTCAACGCCTTCGGCACGGCACTGACCAGCTTCACTGCGCAGAATCTCGGCGCGGGCAAGCACGAGCGCATCCGCCGCGGCGCTATACAGGCTTCCATCATCATGGCGCTTCTCGCCGCACTCAGTGCAGGCGCAGGTCTTCTGATGACGATCGGCGATACCTATTTCCACGTTTTCCTCAGCGCCGACAAGGTGACGCCGGAAACCATCCGCTACGGCAATGCGTTTTTATACGTCGACTACGCGATGTATCTGCTGCTGGGCGGCATTTTCCTGATGCGCAACTGCGATCAGGGCATCGGCAGATCGCAGTTCACTCTGGCAGGCGGCGCGGCGGAGCTGGTAGCAAGAATCGCGGTCAGCTCTACGCTCCCGGCAGCCATTGCAGGAGGCGTTGTGAGCGCGTCCGCACCCTCCCTTGCCTTCTATGCGCTCTGCGCGGCAGATCCTGCAGCGTGGCTGGCAACCGATATCATCCTTGCCATTCCGTTCATCAAAAACATTCTCCGGCAGGATTACCGGTATCTCTACGGCGAGCATCACCGCCGCAAGGCAGAAAAAGCGTTGTGAGCATCCGAACGGAAGGACTTATGAAACAGCCATCCTTTTTTCAGCGTGTCTACTCCCTCGTCCGGCAAATTCCGGCAGGCGCCTGCGCCAGCTATTCGCAGCTGGCATATTTGCTGGGCGCGCCCCGCGCGGCGCGGCAGGTCGGCTGGGCGATGCGGACGTGCCCGGATGATCTTCCGTGGCAGCGCGTGGTCAAAGCCGACGGCTCGATTGCGGGCGGCGGCTACGCCGATCTGAGAAGGGCGCTTCTGGAGGCAGAGGGCGTCCCCTTCCTGCCCGACGGCAGAGTCGACCTTCGCACCTGCCAGTGGCAGGGTCCGAAAGCAGTCTGAAAATCAAGCAAAAGCCCCCGTGCGCCAATCGCTGCGCACGAGGGCTTCCATTATTTTCGGCCCGGACCTAATGTCCGCAGCCACCATGGCACGAACCGTGCATGGAGCAATGACCGCAGTCACATCCGCAGGAGTTTTTTCCGTCACGCTTCTGCCGGATCAGATACTTGATAATGGAGATTACAATTACGATTAAGAGGGAGGAGATCAGAATAGTTGCAAGGTTTGCCATAATCCAGCTTATCATAACGTTCACACTCCTTGGGATGATACTGGGTAAAGGGATGCCTTAGGCAGCGCCGTGTAATTCGGCAAGCAGGCTCGGCGAGAATTTTTTTCAAACCGAAGCATTGGCGGAAAAGATCCGCCGAGACACGAAGCCGCAATTGCGCGGTGCTGCCTGAATGCTTAGACCTTGGTGGAGAGCTTGGTTGCTTCCTTGTAGGGCTTGACGAGCATGTAGACGATAAAGCCCAGGCAGAGGGCAGCTGCAATCAGACCGAGGACATTGATATTGCCGGTGAACAGACCGCCGAACTGGTTGATCATCAGCGCGATGACATATGCAAAGCCGCACTGATAGCCGATGGCGAACCAGGTCCACTTGGCGTTGTTCATCTCGCGCTTGATCGCGCCGATGGCCGCGAAGCACGGAGCGCACAGCAGGTTAAACACCAGGAACGAATAGCCGGTGATGCCGTTGAAGGCATTGCCGATTGCCTGATAGGCCGTGCCTTCGCCGCCGCCGTAGAGGATGCCCATCGTGCCGACGATGTTCTCCTTTGCGACAAGACCGGTGATGGACGCAACGACTGCCTGCCAGTTGCCCCAGCCGAGCGGTGCAAAGATCCACGCAATCGTGGAGCCGATGTGACCGAGGATGGAGTAGTCGATTTCGCTTTCGTCGAGCATCCGGAATGCGCCGTCAACCCAGCCGAAGTAGGTGGTGAACCAGACAAAGATCGTCGACAGCAGGATGATCGTACCTGCCTTCTTGATGAACGACCAGCCGCGCTCCCACATGCTGCGAAGAACGTTGCCGAGGGTGGGCCAGTGGTATGCCGGCAGCTCCATAACGAACGGAGCCGGCTCGCCGGAGAACATCCTGGTCTTTTTCAGCATGATGCCGGAAATGATGATTGCAGCCATGCCGATAAAGTATGCAGAGGTCGAGACCCATGCGCTGCCGCCAAACAGGGCGCCTGCGATCATCGCGATGAACGGCACCTTTGCGCCGCAGGGGATAAACGTGGTGGTCATGATCGTCATACGGCGGTCACGCTCGTTTTCGATGGTACGGGAAGCCATAACGCCAGGGATGCCGCAGCCGGTGCCAATTAACATTGGGATGAAGGACTTACCGGACAGACCGAACTTGCGGAAGATACGGTCCAGAACGAAGGCAATACGGGCCATGTAGCCGCAGGCTTCCAGGAACGCCAGAAGCAGGAACAGCACGAGCATCTGCGGCACGAAGCCGAGAACCGCGCCGACACCGGCGACAATACCGTCAAGGATCAAGCCCTGCAGCCAGTCCGCTGCGCCGGCAGCTTCCAGTGCGTTGCCGACCAGAACCGGAACGCCGGGGACCCAGACACCGTAGTTTGCAGGATCGGGCTCGTCAAAGCCGTTTTCTTCAAAGTAGCTCACAGCGTCGAGATAGGACATCTGCACAACAGCTTCGTTTTCTTCTTCGCTGGCGGGAACTTCGGAGTAGTAGACCGTCATATCGTTGATGGCAAGGGTCTCTTCGTCTTCAACTTCAATGGTCGCGGTCTCAGCGTCGGGCGTAACAGCCTTCATGTCAGCCAGAGCTGCGTCGGCGTCGAAGTCTTCGGCTTCGGTGTCGAGCTCATAGTAGCCGCTGACAGCGTCGCTTGCTGCTGCATATTCATCGGACGCGTCTGCGTAAGCGGAAGAACCGATGCCCAGCAGATGCCAGCCGTCGCCGAACAGACCGTCGTTCGCCCAGTCCGTCGCAGCGGAGCCGACGGTCACCATGGAGATGTAATACACCAGGAACATGACGGCTGCGAAGATCGGAAGACCCAGCCAGCGGTTGGTGACGACCTTATCGATCTTATCGGAAGCGGAAAGACCGCCCGCGTTCTTTTTCTTGTAGCAGTTCTTGATCAGCTGCGCAATGTAGACATAGCGCTCGTTGGTGATGATGGACTCCGCGTCGTCGTCCAGCTCGGTCTCCGCCGCCTTGATGTCCTGCTCGACATGCGCCATGACGTCTGCCGGAACCTTGATTCTCTCGAGAACCTTGTCGTCGCGCTCAAAGATCTTGATCGCGTACCAGCGCTGCTGCTCTTCGGGCTTGTCGTGAACGACAGCCTCTTCGATGTGCGCAATCGCATGCTCGACCGGACCGGAGAACGTGTGCATCGGGACGGTCTTCGTGCCCTTTGCCGCGCGGATTGCCGCCTCGGCAGCTTCCATGATGCCGGTGCCCTTCAGCGCGGAGATCTCGACGATCTCGCAGCCCAGCTCACGGCTCAGCTCAGCGGTGTTGATCTTGTCGCCGTTCTTGCGGACGACGTCCATCATGTTGATGGCGATGACGACCGGAATGCCAAGCTCGGTCAGCTGCGTCGTTAAGTACAGGTTGCGCTCCAGGTTCGTGCCGTCGATGATGTTCAGAATCGCATCGGGGCGCTCGGTAATCAGATAGTTACGCGCAACGACTTCTTCCAGCGTATACGGGGAAAGGGAGTAGATGCCGGGAAGGTCCATGATGACGACGTCGTCATGCTTCTTGAGCTTGCCTTCCTTCTTTTCGACCGTGACGCCCGGCCAGTTGCCGACGAACTGGTTCGAACCCGTCAGCGCATTGAACAGCGTTGTTTTGCCGCAGTTCGGGTTGCCCGCAAGGGCAATTTTGATTTGCTTTTCCATATCACTTCTCCTCCTTGTTTCAGTTCCCTAATTAAAATTAGAGTCATCAAACAAGCATTCAAAAAAATTTAATACGATGTAATTACTGAACCTCAATCATTTCCGTATCCGCTTTGCGGAGCGAAAGCTCATAGCCGCGGACTGTGACCTCCATGGGGTCTCCGAGGGGCGCAACTTTCCGGACGAACACTTCCGTGCCCTTCGTAATGCCCATGTCCATGATACGGCGCTTGACAGGACCCTCGCCCGTCAGCTTCACAACCTTGACGGTTTCGCCGATTTTGGCGTCTTTCAATGTTTTCATACCTCTGTCTCCTTTTTCTTACGCCGTTTCCGGCGCATGATCGATTAAACCATGATTTTGCGCGCCATTTCCTCGCTGATTGCCACGCGCGCTTCCTTGACCTTGACGATGACGTTGCCATTCAGGGACGAAACGACAGTGACCAGTCCTCCGGCGACAAAGCCCATATCCTCGAGGTGCTTTTTCACCTCCGGCGAGCCGCCCACCTTATGAATCATCTGTTCTTCTCCGATATTTGCCAGTGTCAACGGCAGCATATCCAACACCTCGCTGTCTCGGTTAGTCACAGCTAACCGCTGTTCTGAAAAAAATGGTTTGGAGGACAACGCAGCAGCGCTGCGGTTAAGCCTCCCTAACCAGCCCATAGTTTAGCACCTCTAACCATGGTTGTCAAGACCTTTTTCCGCACTTTTTTCCTTTTGTTTTCCATGTTGACAGCCCCTCTTGACTTCTGCCTACCTTCGCGGTATGATATGAACAAATCAAAGCCCCCGGCAGGCTGTTTTTTCAGCCGTTCGGTTAGTCTCGTCTAACCATCTGCTTTATATCGCCTGCCGCCGCGCATCAGGAGGTATTTTTATGTATCAGATCACGCTTTCCATCGACGGCATGGCGTGCGGCATGTGCGAAAGCCACGTCTGCGACACCATCCGCAGCAAGTTCTCCGTCAAGAAGGTCACCGCATCCCATTCCAAGGGCGAGGCAGTGATCCTGAGCGAAACGCAGATTCCGGAAGCCGAGCTGAAAGCCGCGCTCGACCCCACGGGCTACCGTCTGCTCCGCTGCAGCTGCGAGCCGTATGAGAAAAAGGGCGGACTGTTCTCCTTTTTGAAAAAGTAACGCCTTCCCCTCCCGCGCCCGGCATGGACCTCCATGCCGGGCATTTTCTGCGCTTTTGCGGTTTTACACCGATTTTACAAAACCTCGCTTTTCCATTTTACGTGCCAGACGTATGCTGATAGGCGTAAGGACAAGAGATCCAAAGAAAAAGAAAACACGAAATAAAAGGAGATTTCAAATCATGAAAAAGCTTATCAGCATTGCACTTGCAGTTTTGTTCGTTGCGGCGCTGTTCGCCGGCTGCGCAAAGCAGGTCCAGGGACAGGTTGCCACCGACGGCTCGACGTCCATGGAAAAGGTCATCGGCGCGCTCGGCGAATCGTTCATGTCGGCAAACGCTGGCGTCACCTTTACCTATAACCCCACCGGCTCTGGCTCCGGTATCCAGGCAGTCTCTGAGGGGCGCTGTGACATCGGTCTTTCCAGCCGCGCGCTGAAGGACGAGGAAAAGGCTTCCGGTCTTGTCGGCACCACGGTCGCACTCGACGGCATCGCCATCATCGTAAACCCCGAAAACCCCGTCTCCGATCTGTCTGTCGACCAGATTGCTGCCATCTACACCGGCGAAATCACCAACTGGAGCGAGGTCGGCGGCAACGATGCAGAAATCGTTCTGATCGGTCGTGAAGCAGGCTCCGGCACAAGAGACGGCTTTGAGTCCATCACAAAGACAACGGACGCCTGCCAGTACCGTCAGGAGCTGACCTCCACCGGTGATGTGATCACCACGGTCTCCCAGAACCCCGACGCCATCGGCTACGCTTCCCTCTCCGCCGTCAAAGACAGCGTCAAGGCGCTGACC
>PPYF01103522.1_pt1 | contig 10862 bp, 3 predicted proteins | sample 1559871 | NCBI WGS metagenome assembly PPYF01 (sample SAMN08240021, study PRJNA423297) | Human gut metagenome, whole genome shotgun sequencing project.
GTGATTTGTCAAGTGTTTTTTGGCAAAAAAAGTGGGTGATTTTTAAAATATGGACTCTGAAAGCCTTATAAAATAAGGGTTGAAGATTCCGAGAAGATATAAGAGAAGTAAGGAGGAAAAGATGAGAAAGAAAAAAATCTGGATAGCAACAGTAACAGCGGTGGTGATGATTTTGGGAAGTACTGGTTTGGCTTTATATTTTCTGGGCAATGTGCAAAAAAATGATGTGAAAGAAACAGAAAAAAGCGTACCTAATCAAGTGGCAGAAATTGAAACTATAAATTCAAGAGATAATGTCGTAGATGAGGAAAGTGTTTTTAAAGGAGAAACTTCTTTAAGAACTGAGAAACAGACAAAGAAAAAGGCAAAAATAAAAGAAAATAAACCTGAAAAATCAGAGAAAGAAAAGAACGGGAATCATCAGGAGACAACAAAAGACTCAGAGACAAAAACAGAGGATCAGGAGATGCAGGAGTCTACAGAAGACAAACCCGATGGAGAGGAGAAGCCGGGTACTTCAGACACACCAGGTGCGCCAGGGGAGCCGGAAGTACCACAAGTGCCAGAGACACCTGAGGAGCCTGAAACACCTGGGGAACCGGAAACGCCGGATATACCAGATACTCCAGATACAAAACCGGTGCTACCGGTTATAAAGGAGCCAGGTTGGATTATGGGTATTTATTAAGACAATATGGAAAAATGAATGATAAGAAGAAGTTATTGAGGAAGGGAAAAAGAATGAATTGGAAAAAGAGATGGATAGGGCTACTGATGCTGTTTTTATTCTTTGTCAGTCTGTATCAGAAGCCGGTAATGGCCCAAGAAGATGTGCCGGAGATTCAAGATGTGAACTTACAGATGATAGGCGGACAGATTCGAGTGATTGAACCTATGGGACTTCGTGTAATTGGGTGCATTAAAAAGTCGTATATTGCGGAACTAGAGCAAAGCGGAGCTTCTGTAAGTTATGGAATTGTTCTGCTCCCGAAAAAGTATTTAGGTGACGAGGAACTGGAGATAGGCGGAAAGTACCTTCATAATGGAATTGTTTATAAGTCTGCCAAGGTTCCTGCTTTGAAAAAATTTAAAGAAGATGAGGACAGAGTTTATTTCACAGCAGTATTAACGAATATGGCAGAACAACGGTATCAGGATGATTATGCGTCTAGAGCTTATGTGGAGATTACAAGAGAAATAGAGCAGGAAGATGGTACCACAGAGAATAAAGTAGAGACAATCTATAGTGAAGACACTATCCACAGACAGGTTTATGAGATTGCGAAGACCGCGGTAGAAGGAACAATAGAAACAGAAGAAAATAAGCAGTGGCTAATAGACAATATTTTAAATCCAGTGGAGGAACCACAGGAACCAGACCAAGATGATAAGAGTATTAAATTTCAAATGGGAAAGGTTAAGGGAGTAACATTATATCGCAAGATAGACAACACTTCTGATTCAAGTGTAGAAGAAGTCTCGCACTTTGCAGTACAAGGCTTTAAGAAAGAGGACTACTTGGTTAAAGTAGAAGTAGAAGGTCAGCCGGAAATTTTCAGTACCATTGATCAGGTGATTACATCCGAAAATCAAAAGATAAGCTTTCGGCTCAAGTTAGATGATTATGTGACAAATGTAAATGGAACGCAACAGGAAGGGGCTATTGTAGAGTTCGGTACAGTGAAAGATGGAGAAGCCACTACACAGTATATTACTATGCAGGAACTGATAGAGAAAATGAAAGCTGATCCAGCAGGGACATATACCCTTCATCATGATATTGATGCCAGTATGGTAAAGGCAGATGATGAACTGGTTACTACATTTACAGGTACGTTAAATGGAAATGGGCATAAAATTACCGGATTGACTACGACACTGTTTGGAACTCTTTCTGGAGGAAAAGTAGAAAACTTGATATTGGAGAACATCTCCATAACAAAAACAGGGGGGCAAGATAATACCGGTGGTGGCACCATTGCAGACAAGGCAGAAAAGAATGCAGTAATTGAAAATGTACATGTAAGTGGAACATTAAAAAGTCCGGCTAGTCGGCAGCTTTTGGGTGGAATTGTAGGAAGAATGGATATTGCAAAGGTAAGCAAATGTTCGGTTAATCTGCAGATCAGTGGGACTTTTAATACAACAGGTGGAATTGCAGGACAGTTTTCCAATGTAGAAGGTGGAGAAAATGTAATTGAAAACTGTTATACAGTTGGAAGTATCAGAGGAAATAAGACAAATGGTGCAATCGGTGGTCTTGTCGGATGGCATAATAATTTTAAAGGATTTATAATCAAAAATTGCTATACTGCGATGGAGTTGGATGTTAATGTTACTGGAGGACATTCATATCAAGCTGGAGGTATGATTGGATACATGGGAAATTCTGATGATACCGGTATTATGCAAAATAATGTATCATTTAGTACGGGAACGAAAGGATACAAATTTGATGGAGGATCGGAAGCACAGAAGATTCAGAAGAGTGGTTATAAAAATAACTATACATTAAAAGAGAGTGATTTAAACACGGACAGCACTCGTTTAGGAGAAACAGCTGTCAATGGAAGAATTACGGAAACGCCGGTGAAGGAGCTCTGCAAACAAGAATTCTATATTAATATGGGATGGGATTCTCAAATTTGGGATTTTTCACCACTGGCAAATGGAAAGACGCCTATTTTAAAAAATGGGGTTCAAAATGAGTCGGCGACACTTCCAGTGCCAGAGGGGCAAACGGAGGTTGCAGAGATATCAGAGGATATGACTCAACAAGAAATTGCTCCGGAGGAAACAATAGCATCTGTAGCCCAAAGAAGCACAGAAGAAAAAGCGGCTTATGATTCAATGGAACATATAGAAGGCTATCAGGCGGAAAGAAAACAATTGTATGAGAATCTGAAATTATTTATGCCATTTTATACACCAAAGCAGATCGTTTTGGATGGAAATAAGGTGGACAGCAATCATGTATTAAATAAAAAACAGGTTCTGTCAGTATATCCGATGGATGAACGGGGCAATCGTGTCATTGCTGCCAGCACAAAGACGGTTCAGGATATTAAGAAAATCCGAATTCAGTTTACGGATAAGACAACAGCACTCATTTACAATATTTCTTATATTGATACGAGATCCAATATTGCTTCTTACAATGTTTCACAGATTCCGGTTCATTTTAACTTCGGAAAGTATATAGTAGATACGACTACATCTCAGTTTCAGAAACTTTTGACAGAGGGCGTGGGTTATACTTTCGACGAGGATATCAAGACGCAGGTATCTGCACAAGACCATGATTCAGTTTTGAATGTATACCGGACTAATTTTGACAATGTAGTCAAAAAGGAAATGGAGCAAGTACTGATATCTTTCACAGCAGGAAATACTCAGTATCCGATTAACATCAACAATCCTATTGCGGAGGCTATGGTAACAGATACATTCATTACAAAAGAATACTTAAAAGATTTCCTTTATGCTTACAACTATGTGGATCGTTGGTATGATTTTCAAATTGGTGGAATCAATCTCAGAGATGTTGTTATTTTTGACAACTCGATTCTCTATACAGGAAAAAGTCCAAGAAGTCTGGCAACAGAAATTGTACAACTGAGCAGTGTTGATGGACGAAAAGGAAACAGCACACCATCTTTCTATCAAAATAGAATCTCTGCTTACACTGGAATCGATAATGTTGCTTCTTTTGTAGAATATTTTATGTCAGCATATGCAGGATATGAAGATGTAAATGACTGGATTATTGATAACTTCCAGGGTGGGTTTATTGTGGAGGCAAGAGCCAATAATCCTAAAATTAACTCAAGACTCTGGAGAATTCTTAAGAATAATACGGTACAGAGAAATAATGAGTTGATTCTTCCGGTGCTGTCTTATAAGACTTCAAAAAATCTGTATCTAGCATCTTTCCCGACTGCTTTGGTTTATGGCAATTTGCAAATTTATTCCGACTATCAGGATACAGATGAGTGGAGAGTTAAAAAGAAGGCAGTGGTAGATAACCAGTTGAATCAATATAAGAATATATATGATAATTTTGTGGAAGTGGCTGCAAATGGGGCCGATTCTGTTAATAAAAGTAAATTCTTGATTGTAGATTCATCTTACAATAAGAACCATAACCAAGATGTATTCAAAGAGTTTTATAGACCGCTGCAGACTTTGTGGTCTAATAGAAGTGGTGCGGTTGCCATTGTCTTTGGAAATCCAAACTATGACTATATTTATTACAATAGTTCTAATTTCATCGGAGATATGACGGTACTCAACCATGAAATGGGACATGTGACAGATATGTGGATCTGGATGGAAAACAAAGGAAAGCGTCCAGGGAGAAATGGTGAAGATTATTCGAATGGGTATGCAAATCAGGCAAATGTGGATTACAATATGAACTTTATGAGAGAGTATCCAAGGGACAGCGACAAGCTGACCAATCTTACGCCGGATCGAATCAATACGCAAGAAGAATTTCAGAGCTATTACAAAGAAGTGTTCGATGTGATTTATACGCTGGACTATCTGCAGGGATTGGCATATTTGCAGCTTACACCGGAGCAGCAGGCCAAGATTACTTCACAGCATCGGTATGGTTTTATGAACAAATACCAGGAGGCTAACAGTGCAAACAGTACTTGGAGAACGTTAAGTGCACAAGAACTGGAAAATATGAATTTAAAGACATTGGATGATCTTTGGGAACATCAGTTGACGATTCGACCTGGGCACCGATTTGATCTGAAATCATTTAATGAAGTTGGTGTGAACAATTATGGTGCTTATCAGATTGACAGGGTAAGCTATTCCAGCTGGTATGTGCCTTATGTAAACGGTGGAACACCAAATGCACAGACTTTCCGCCGCAATGGATTTGAATTAGCGGGAATGTATGGGTACAGCAATGGTCTGACCAGATATCTCAGTGGACAGACGAAAACCGGTGATCTAGAATTCTATAAGACGATGACAGGAAACGAAAATTTTTCCTTTGAAGCTTACCGAAAAGATAAAAATGTAGAAATACAGAATAAAATTGCTACACAGAAGGCACAGGGAAATGCATACTTTGATGAGGAGGCATTGATTGCCTACTTTAAACAGAATTTGATCAATTATGGAATTGATATCAATGCAGGAGCTAGTAATGGAAATGTTACTTTGCAGAATATTAAGGGCTCCAGAGAGAATGTATTTCGTTATCTTCAGAGAATTACCAATGAATTCAGGACTCCTGTATATGGAGAAGCATCAACAAGAAATGTAGTGACGATTTCATCAGGAGCTGAGTTGGTGCAGAAGCTTAAGGAAAATGCAAATGGATTCTATGTGTTGGCAAATGATATTTCTATGAAAGATGTGCAACCTTCTTCTGATGTGTACGTTAACGCAACATTTATAGGAAAGATTCAGGGCAATGGATATAAAATTACAGATGCACAGGTACCACTGCTTTCTAAAATTTCCAATTCGTATGTGTCGGATTTGACAGTTTTGGATACGGATGGCAACGAAAAAGACTGGGTTGCAAAAAACAAACAATACACCATCCTGGTAAATGAGGACAAAGAGGAAACAGTAAAAGAAATTACCTCTGTTGAAGAATTAAGACAGTTAGGTACCAACCAGTATTCCAAATATATTTTGACAAAGGATCTAGACGTGTCTTCAGTAAAGGATACAGCTATAATTAAAGGAACTTTTAAAGGAATCTTTGACGGGCAGGGGTATAGTATTACCGGGCTGAAAGCACCATTGTTTGAGATGGTGAGTGAAGGTACTGTGAGAAATGTGAAGATCAAAGATGTCAATATTACAGGAAATGAAAGCAATCAAGGTGCGGTGACGAAGAAGTCAAATCGAAGCACATTTGAGAAACTAGAATTAGAGCAGATTGTCATCCAGGGAGAAAGCAATAATGCGGTAGTTACAGGATATGACTATACAAGTTCTATTTTCTCCGAAATTCAAATTCGCAATGCAGAGATTACAGGAAACAAATATTACAATGCTGTATTTGCAGGACGTGCGTCAGGCTCGCAGATTTCCAATGTTGCGGTACTGGAAAGTAAAGTTGTCATAAGTGGAACAGACAGTGGGGGATTTATTGGTTCTGGGAAAAATATCACAGTTGATCATGTATTCAGTGATGCAGATGTGGTGATGAAAAATTACACGGATTCTGAAAATCGTACACGGAGTGCTGGATTTATAGGGAACTTAGAAGGAAACAACCGACTGGAGTATGTGTTTGCAGCAGGAATTGTGGACAATCAGACAGAGTATAAGTTTTATAACTTCCTCGGGACACCGGATGTTATAGAGCAAAGTGTTTTCCATTCTTTTGTATCTGCGAATGCAGGAGGAGAATCAAATATCAAAGAGGGATTGACGGAGTGTTTGACAGAAGTTAGTGCAGAAACACAGAGAATTTTGGAATTTTACCAGACACAGATGAATCTCGATGAGAATATTTGGATGCTGAATCTTGTAGGGCTCAGGGGGTATCCGGAAATTCGTGGCATGGATAAGAAGGAAGTTGTTAAGATTGAGACAGCAGAAGAGTTTATGCTTATCAATCAATATCCGGATCAGGAGTATCTGTTGGAGGCAGATATTGATCTGACAGAGATGGAACAGACCGAGTCAGTTATTGCTACATTTAGTGGTGTACTGAAAGGAAATAACCACGTAATTCGTGGACTCAAAGTGCCGCTTTTTGGAGAATTAAAGGGAACCGTGTCTGACTTAGCTTTGGATCAGAGTGAGGTGGCAATCAATACAATTGCATCAGGAGGTGTTTTTGCAAACACAATGAAAAATGCAGTTGTAAATAAGGTTATGCTTCATAATGTGGCTTTACACAACATGGGAGGTTCGGGAGCCGCTTTTGCAGGCACTATGGATGAAACACAGTTGACAGATATTTTTGTGAGCGGAAGGGCAGAAGCTTCCGAAACTGTTTCGGGATTTGTTGTGACTGCTAATGATTCTACTGGGACAAATATTTACACAAATGTAAGGATCAATGGTACTCAGGGGGCTGGGTTCCTTGTAAACGGCACAGGTGAAAGTAGCTATAAGAATGTTCTTTCTGTTGGAAATGTGGAAGAGAATATGCCGAAGCTTATGGAAGATACTTCCATTTTGAGCAATGCACATGAATTTGCTGCAGCAGATGGTATCAGCTCGGCAAAAGAAGCAGACGAGGTAAAAGAAATCGGTAAGGAAATTTGGAGTAAAGATTTTTACACGACAGTACTTGGATTTGATGAGGAATCATGGAATATAAAGCAGGTGGAAAAGATAGGTTACGCAGTATTGAATGGATTTGAAATTTCGTTAAGTCCAATGGAAATCGCTGTGGACAGCCCGCAAGATATTGAAAAGTTGAATCGGGTACCAGAAGGAAGATTTGCCCTTACTGCAGATGTAGATTTTACAGGATTTGGTGGAAATCTTGTGACCAAGACGTTTACAGGGACTCTGAATGGAGCGGGATATACAATTAAAGGAATCAGCGGTCCGATGTTCCAGAAGTTGTCAGGTACAGTGAAGAATCTAAATTTCCAAAATATTTTTGTAGAGAATACAGATGCAGGTGCAAATGTACTTGCAAAAGAAACTAATAAGGCTAATGTCAAAAATATATTTTTTAATGGGATTACTTTAAAAGGAGGCAGTTATACTGGTGTCATCGGAATAGAGCAGGGTTCTGTATTCAGTCAGATTGGCATTCAGAACATGCATATGACTGCCAATAGCGATTATGCAGGTGCTTTAGCAGCGAAAGCTTCAGAGTCAAATATCACAGATGTGGTAATTGCAGAGACTAAGATTATGACAGAAGGTGAGTTTGTAGGTGGCTTTATAGGGAGCGTAGAACATGCCGCAATTCAGAATGTTTTTGCGGACGCAGAAATACATATGCCATATACAAAATCTCCAAGAAATACAGCAGCCTTCATAGGTGCTACTGTGGGAGAACAGAGTAACATTACAAACTGTACAGCAGCGGGAGGAGTGTATCCTGAAGACAAAAGTATAAATCGGTACAAATTACTGTATATGAAAGATTCTCAAGATTTGTCAGAGTTGGATTCTTTCACAAGATGTTTTGTAAATACAGACACACCTGGATTTGCAAGTATTGGAGCACAGGATCCGATTGGAGTGACTCAAGCGGAAATGTTGTCAGGTGATTTCTATCAGTCAAAGATGCAGCTGAATGCAGAAGTATGGGATTGGTCTAAGGTGTCTTCAGAAGGATTTCCAAGATTGAAGGATATGCCAACAGAAAGCATAAGACCGCCACATACAGAAGGAACGCAAGAAGAGGAGATACCACTTCAGAGCATAGCACCAGAGGGATATACGGAAATCCGGACTCCGGAAGAACTTCTTGCTATCAGAGGAAGTTCAGGGAAATTTATTCTGATGAATTCGATTTCCTTATATGGATATAGACCGGAGAATTCATCATTTCTGGGAGATTTCAGCGGAGAGCTGGATGGTAATGGTCTGACGATTCGGGAATACAGTGGAGCGCCACTTTTTGCTACGTTTGGTGGAACGGTAAAGAACCTAAAAATTGCTGATGTTAAAGTGGAGACGTGGACGTTGAATGCACCATCCAATGCGTTTGCAATGGCATTGAGCGGAGCGACGGTAAATAAAATGGCATTTTACAATATTCTGCTGGCCGGTGGAAGATTTACAGGGACACTGGCAGGGACAGCGGAGAACTCTCAGGTAAGCGAAGTGTGGGCAGAAGGACTGAATATTAATCCATACGGACCTGTGTTTAAGGAAAATACCGAATATGTAGGCGGGCTTGTGGCACATATAAAATCAGGAACTGTCATAGAAGACTGTTATGTTGGAGGTGAAATGGTTGCTGAATGGGATTTCCAGGGAGGTGTGTTTGGAGGCAATGAATTTGTTGCCGAAGCCAAAGCACGAAATATTATTTCTAATATGAGAATGAAAAGTTCAGTGGAAGGAAATGCGAAAAGAAGTGGATTCGTAGGTGCACTTACATATGTTTATAGTCCATGGCTTAGTAACAGTCTTTCAATTGGTGAGGCAGGTACAGATGCTGCTGCAGGAAGTACACAGCCTAGCTATCGCTTTACCGGAACGACAACCGGAAGTGGTCTGACTAGTGGTGTGGAAAATTGTTATGAAGGAAATCAGAGTGGTATGAGCAGTGCTTATGAAGGTATCATTAAGGAAGTGACCAAAGAACAGTATGGTGTACGAGGATTTTATGAAAATACACTAGGCTTTGATTCTGATAAATGGAATTTGGCAACTGTGGAAGAAAAGGGATACCCTTCTATGGTGTGGATGGTAGGAAAAGAGCCGGAAGAACAGTTACCGTCGTTGCCGCAGGGATCTGAAGTGACAGAGCACCCTCTGAATATTACGAATCCATCTGGATATATAGAGATTCGCACACCAGAACAATTTATGAAGATTGCAGATAACCCGAGTGGAAAATATATTTTAATGAATAATATTTCTCTTGAGCAAGTTCATTTAAAAGGTGCGACTTCTTACATTATGCCAATATTTACAGGAGAGCTTCATGGAAATAATCAGGTAATCCATGGATTACGTGCTTCTCTGTTTGATGAGGTTCAGGGAAATATACATGACTTACGGATTCAGAATGTATTTGTAGATGCTGAACTAAAAAAGGATGGAATGACAAGGGCAGAGGCAAATGGTTTGGCAAGGATGGTCTACAATGGAACGATTGAGAGAATCTATATGAATCATGTCCGTTTGAATGGCGGAAGTTATACAGCAGCGCTAGCCGGAACTTTAGATGGAAAGTCATTGGTAAATGCCGCACATCTGGAAGGTCTTAGTATTAATGAGTCTATAGAAGGAACAGAAAAATATATTTCTGTAGGTGGAGCAATTGGATACATAGGAAATTACAATTCATCATTTAAAAATAGCTATGTGCAGGGAAATATTGTGATTAATAACATGTCTCAAGGTGGAGTTGTTGGAAGCTTATATAATGGTTTGATTCGGTATGTAGTAGGAAATATGATCTGTAGATCCGTATCCGGTCCAAATGATTTTCAGTCGGGATTTGTCGGTAAGACTGCTGGCTCAAGCTGGAAAGTTGAATGGAGTATATCTATTGGTAATGCAGGAAATAATTTCAAATTTATTGGAAGTGATATTACCACGGCATCAAATCACAGAATATATAAATGTTATGAATTGTCAACCGCTACCGGTGTGAGCAAAGTGACAGATGCTACGATTGCGAATAATAGATTACTTGCGACAGATAACATTTTTAATAGTGATCTATATGAAAACTTGATGGATTTTAAGAAAGATGGAGCATGGGATTATGGATCTGTAGCAGAGAGGGGGTATCCTACATTAAAATGGCTTCTAACATCTGACGGCATTCCACTGACGCAGACAGAGAAAACATCTAAGTAAGAAGAATTATAGAGGAAATATCGGGATCTCCTCAGGGGGGATTTTCGGCAACTAGAAGAGAATTATATCAAGGAGGAAGAGTAAAATGAAACAAAAATATATATCACCAGAGATTGAAATTTATGAATTTGACACAGAAGTACAGATGACGATGAGTGGTATAGGGAAAGACGAAAATGATAATGATGTTGACGAAGGAGATTTGGGATGGGGGCTGTGATGAGTCTGTAAAGTAGATAATGGAAAAAATATAAAGTTTTTGTGTTGCCCGGTATGTGCCGGGCAACATTTTTTGGATTAAGAAAACCACGCGATAGTCGCGTGGTTCCATGGAAGCTTTAGCGATGTATTCAGTTATCTTTGCTCCT
>PPYF01158774.1_pt1 | contig 10862 bp, 9 predicted proteins | sample 1559871 | NCBI WGS metagenome assembly PPYF01 (sample SAMN08240021, study PRJNA423297) | Human gut metagenome, whole genome shotgun sequencing project.
CCTTATGGCTCACCTTTTTCAGTGCAATCTCCTCTTCCGCCACTTTAATAGTAGGATTGTCGCTCAAAGCAATCTCTATGGCTTTGGCAAGGTTCAGGGTCAAAGTATCTTTCGCCCCTTGTGCTCGTGTATAGCTGCCAACCAACATTATGGCAACGGCCAATACCCATTTCTTACCCACAAAAAATCTCTGCATCTTCATAAAAGAATTAATCGTTTTCTATTTGTTCTCTGTCTCGCTATTTCCGGAGATTATCTTTTTGCGGTATTCCCGGATGAACACCTCCAACTCATGCGCCCCTTTCTCCGTAGAAATTCCCCGGAGGAAAGTGAACATGATAGACTCATAAACTTCAAGGAACGAATACTCCTTGCAAATATCCGTATTCATCAGCACGTCAATCTGCTCCCTTACCAACAGATTGATAATGACAAAATTCACATCATCGCGGAAGATGCCCTGCTTCACGCCTTCCTTGAAAAAGTTCACCGTTTCTTCCGAGTCTTGATCATGCCGTTTGGTCATCAGCTTATAGGCTTTGGGATACTTCTTGATGTCCTCAAAAAACTTCTTGTTGGTGGCATGGAACTTTTCGATACTGCGCTGGTAGCATTTCAACAGGACTTCCAATACATTCTCGGATGTAGCAAGCACATTCTTCAGATATTCATCCCCCTCTTTCTGACCTCTCAGGATACACTCTTCCAGCAAGGTCTCCTTATCAGGAAACACCTCATACAGAGTACGCTTGGAGATGCCCAACGAAGTTGCAATGTCATCCATCGTAATACTTTTGATACCTTGCGCAGCAAAGGCCTTCACCGCAGTATCAATGATCCGTTCTCTCAGTTCCGGACGAGGAGTAAGGTGCTTGGTATATTCGCTCATTTCTCTTCCTTTTAAATTTCAAAAACTCTTTTTATTCATTTTAGAAATAAAACGAAGCAAATATAGAAAGAAAACTTAATTCACCAATTAAGTTTTCTTTCTTTTGTTAAACGATGAATAAAAATTAGTGTTCTCGCAGATTTATTGGGAAGATTCCTAATAATCAAACTTGGTCCGGCTCAGGAACGCCACTGTTTTATGAATTTCCTTGTACATCACAATGTCGTCTTTCACAAAAGGAACCTCTTTGCGGTATTCGCGCAGGAAGCCTTCCAAGAGAGGCGAGGTTTTTTGCGGGCGGCGGAAATCAATGCCCTGTGCAGCATTCATCAGTTCGATGGCAAGGATGTGTTCCAAGTTGTCCATGATACGGTAGAGCTTCGTGGCTGCGTTGGCTCCCATACTGACATGGTCCTCCTGTCCGTTGCTGGACACGATAGAGTCGCTGCTGGCAGCATAGCAGTACATCTTGTTCTGGCTCACCATAGAGGCGGCGGCATATTGAGGAATCATAAACCCGGAGTTCAGGCCGGGATTGGCAACCAGAAACTCCGGCAGTCCCCGCAGTCCCATGATGAGCTGGGCGATACGGCGTTCGGAGATGTTTCCCAGTTCGGCAAGGGCGATTCCCAAGAAATCGTACGAGATAGCCAACGGCTGTCCATGAAAGTTTCCGCCGGAGATGATACGGTCTTCATCCGGAAAGATGGTAGGATTGTCCGTCACAGAATTAATCTCCGTCAGCAAAACCGAAGAGACATACCGGATAGCATCCTTCGTTGCGCCATGCACCTGCGGAATGCAACGGAAAGAATACGGATCCTGCACATGCTTGCCGGGGCGGGCGATGAGTTCGCTGCCCTCCAGCAGTTTGCGGAAGTTCTCGCCCGTTTCGATTTGTCCTTTGTGGGGACGGATTTGCTGGATGCAATCCATGAACGGGTCGATACGACCGTCAAAGGCTTCCAGGGAGAGGGCGGCTATCAGGTCGGCTTTCTTGGAGAGGCGGAAAGCTTTAAGAATGGCAAAGACACCGTTGGCGCTCATGAATTGCGTACCGTTCAGCAAGGCAAGGCCTTCCTTGCTCATCAGTTTGACGGGCTCCCAGCCGAATTCATCGAGTACACTGATTGCCTCGCGCTTCCGGCCTTTATAGTACACGTCACCCACACCGATAAGAGGCAGGAAAAGATTGGCAAGCGGAGCAAGGTCGCCCGATGCTCCCAAGGAGCCGCGGTCGTAGACAATAGGCATCACGTCGTTGTTGAAGAAGTCGAGGATGCGCTGTACGGTAATGACCTGCACGCCGCTGTGCCCCAATGAAAGTGCATGCGCCTTGAGCAGCATCATCAGTTTGATGATGACAGGACGGATCTCCTCGCCCACGCTGCAAGCATGGCTTTTGATGAGGTTCTCCTGCAAGGTGCCCAGTTCGTCGGGCGAGATGCTTTTGCTGCACAGGGAGCCGAAACCAGTGGTGATCCCGTAGAGAGGTTCGGCGGATTCGGCGGTTTTCTTATCCAGATAGTCGCGGCATTTCTGTATGCGTTCTTTGGCTTCGGGAGCCAACTCAAGTTTCAGGTTCTCGTTGATGATGCGTTCGATAAGGTCGAAGGTCAGCTCGCCCGAACCGACATAGTAGACATTCTTCATACTTTGAGCTCCTCATTTATTTCGTCCAACAATTCTTTCTCTTTGGCACAGACAAGGCGTTCCAGCTCACAGGCTTCGGCCTGCAGCTTGGCAACGAACTCTTTATCTTTGAGCGAACCGAGGTTGATGCGCACATTCATCAATGCCCCCAATACGGCAGAGCGGGCGGAAATCATCGCCACGCAGGCATCGGTTACGGCATTACGGTTGCCCAGGCGTGCCACATCCATGATGACAGTCATCAGCGCCGAAGCAATGGCGCCATTCAATGCGGCAATGCTTCCGCCGCCGGGGACGGGGTCGCTGCCCGCCACTTTATTCAAAAACTCTTTGACTGTTAAATCGACTAACATGGGATTAAATTATTATTAGGTATTACACAATTAGGTATCAATTCGCTATTAACGCACCGCTAAAGCACCGGGTGGAGTACGCCCTCCTTCACCGTAGCGTGCACACAATTCATGCCCACATAATAGGGCAGGAAATGATAATTATCCGTATTCAGCACCACAAAGTCCCCTTTCTTTCCCACCTCTATGCTGCCGATGCTGCCGGCACGATTCAGGGCGGCGGCGCCGTTCAGGGTAAGGGCGGTAATGGTCTCCTCGACACTCATCTTCATATAGATGCAAGCCAGTGCGATAGTGAGCGGGATGGAACCGGAGAAGCAACTGCCGGGATTAAGGTCGGTGGCCAATGCTACGGCACAGCCGGCGTCAATCATCTCACGCCCGCGGGCATAAGGTTCTTTCAGGGCAAAGGCGGTAAGAGGGAGCAAGGTGGCAACCACGCCTTTGTCCGCCATGGCATGGATGTCGGCATCGGAAGCGTGCAGCAGGTGGTCGGCGGATACGGCGGAAAGTTCCGCAGCCAGTCCCGCACCGCCCAGCGGCACTATTTCATCGGCATGGAGCTTCAGCGCCAATCCCATATCACGAGCGGCAGTCAGCAGGCGGCGGGACTGCCCGATGGAGAACACGCCCTGCTCGCAAAAGACATCGCAAAACTCTGCCAACCGGTTCTGAACGACGGCGGGCATCACTTCGCGAATGATGAAATCCACATAATCGTCCGTACGCCCGACATACTCCTGCGGCACCGTGCTGACGATGCCTCCTCCGCGCTCCATAATGGACATGTAGCTTTCGCCCTTCAAGCGCCATGAGAACTCCTCGGCACGCTCTCCGCCAAAAACGAAGTGCGTATGCGAGTCCACAAAGCCGGGCAGAAGGCATTTGCCTCGGGCGTTGTAGTACCAGTAGCGCTGATAGTATCCGTCGCGGTCCTCGCCACGATTAGGGCCTACGTAGGTGATGACGCCGCCGGTGACTTCCACCGTAGCGTCATCCATGATGCAGATCTCTTCCATTTCCCTGCCACAACGGGCGGAAAAGCCGATGGGAGTGACGACACGAGCGTTGAAGATGATAAGATTCTCCGTCATATTTGTTTCTGTTTCATTTAAAGTTCAGAACATTGATCACTGAAAGACAGTTGTGTGCTATTCACACGTCGGGCACTCACTCCATTATCCGGGCTTCGAGCACCTGCTGCATCGAGAAGTTCTCCAGTCCGAGGTAATAGGAAGCCGTATCAATCAGCGCTTCCATGGGCACAAGGCCGATAATCTCACTGCCCACGATGCTGACACCGTAGCGGCGCGCTTCGATGCGTACCAATTCGAAGGCGCGATAAAGGGCGGTACGGGTATAGTCGGTCATATTGATAGACACCTGCGTGATTCCCCGGTCTTTCAACTCCACTCCCATGGCCTTGCAATAGCGCAGGCCGCCGCCGATGAAGCGTATCTTCTTGGCAATATCGTGCGCAATCTCCAGACTCGGCGTATTCAGGTTGATGTTATAGGCCACCAGCGGCATACGCGCGCCAACCGCCACCGTTCCCGCAGTGGGATGCCGCTCGGCGGGACCGAAGTCGGGCTGCCATTCGGGGAGTTTTATTTTCTCCGCCATACCCTCGAACTCGCCTTTCCGGACAGCCGCAAGGTTTTCCCGGTGAGGGGCTGATGCGGATTTCTCGTAAAGGAACACAGGCAGGTTATAACGTTTCGCCACTTCCCCGCCCACTTCCTTGGAGAGCGCAATGGCTTCTTCCATCGTTACATTCTTAATAGGAATGAAGGGCACAACGTCCACCGCACCCATACGGGGATGCTGTCCCTGATGCTTGTTCAGGTCGATGAGCTCCACTGCCACGCCGATGGCCTCAAGCACAGCATCGCGCAGCGGTTCGGGTTCGCCCACTACGGTGACGACGAGGCGGTTGTGGTCTTCATCGTTACTGTAATCCAACAACTTGACACCCTGCCTGCCACGAAACGGGGCTACAATCCGGTCTATTTTCTGCAAGTCGCGTCCCTCACTGAAATTGGGGACACATTCTACGATTCGGTTCATAATGGTTATGTTTTTAATTTGCTATACAGATATATTCTTTTTAGATTGGCATATTCTTTTTCTCAGACATAAGAACAAAAGAACATAAGAACAGGCCCAATCTCTTATACCCTTATCTCCCCTATAATAAGCCTGTTATTATTGTTTTATATATCTATCAATCAGTTCTTCATCCGCCACGTAAGGAATCGTGATGTGGTAGCCATCCGAATGGGTGCGGTTGAACTCCTCGCTGGTTTCCATTGCATGCTCGTTGCGTGCCCACGAACGGCGTGCCACGCCGCCCATAACATCCCAAAGCATGGCGGAACGCAGAATTTCGTCCACCCTTTCGGAGCCGTCGCACACCATGCCGAAGCCGCCGTTGATGGCTTTGCCTATGCCCACTCCGCCGCCATTGTGCAGCGCCACAAGGCTCATGCCCCGCGCACAGTTACCGGCAAAGCATTGCACAGCCATGTCCGCCATTACGTTGCTGCCGTCCTTGATGTTGGATGTCTCGCGGAAAGGGGAATCCGTACCGCTGACATCGTGGTGGTCGCGTCCCAACATAATCGGGCCTACTTCGCCCCGGCGCACCATCTCGTTGAAGCGGAGTGCAATCTTCATGCGTCCTTCGGCATCCTGATAGAGGATACGCGCCTGCGTGCCCACCACCAGATTATTCTTTTCGGCATCGCGAATCCAATTGTAATTATCCAAGTCCTGCCCGCGGCGCGTGGGATCGATACACTCCATGGCCGCCCGGTCGGTCTTCACCAGGTCTTCGTGCCTGCCACTGAGACATACCCAGCGGAAAGGTCCGTAACCGTAATCAAAGAGTTCGGGGCCCATGATGTCTTCCACATAGCTGGGGAAGATGAACCCGTTCTTATCACTGCCGTTGCGCGCTATTTCGGTGACGCCGGCATCGTAGACGGCTTTCATAAAGGAGTTGCCGTAATCGAAGAAGTACGTGCCCCGCCCCACGAGCTCTTTTATGGCAAGAAAATGGCGTTTCAGCGTGGCATCCACCTTACGGCGGAATTCCGCCGGGTTCTCGTGCAGCATCCGGGTACGCTCCTCAAAGGTCAGCCCTGCGGGACAGTAGCCGCCGTCGTAGGCGGCATGGCAGGATGTCTGGTCGGATAGCAGATCTATGTGTACCTGTTCTTTTGCGGCATATTCCAAGAGATCCACCACATTGCCATGATAGGCAATGGAAATGGGGGTGCGACTGTCCATGGCCTCTTTGGCCAGTGAGAAGGCATGCGGCAGCGAATCCGTCACGTGCCCCACCCATCCCTGACGATGACGGGTGTCGATACGTGAAGCGTCCACTTCGGCTATGATAGCGGCAGCTCCCGACATTTCGGCAGCTTTGGGTTGGGCGCCACTCATGCCGCCCAGACCGGAGGATACAAAAAGCCGTCCGCGCAAGTCGCCGTCTTGCGGAATGCCGAGTTTCAATCGCCCGGCGTTCAGGAGGGTATTGAAAGTGCCATGCACGATGCCCTGCGGACCGATGTACATCCACCCGCCGGCAGTCATCTGCCCGTAATTGGCAACGCCCATCTGCATGGCTGTGTGCCAGTCCTGCTGGTTGTCATAAAGCCCCACCATGATGGCGTTCGTAATGATGACGCGCGGCGCTTCGGGCTTCGACTTGAAGAGCCCCAGCGGATGCCCGCTTTCGATGACGAGCGTCTGGTCGCAGGTGAGAACTTCGAGGTATTGTTTTATCAGGCGGTATTGCATCCAGTTTTGGCACACCTGTCCCGTTTCGCCGTAGGTGACGAGTTCGTAGGGATAGAGGGCGATGTCGAAACAGAGGTTATTGTCTATCATCACCTGAAAGGCCTTGCCCTCGATGCAGCGTCCTTTGTATTCGTCAATGGGCTTTGCCTTGAGGTCGCCTTGCGGACGGTAACGGTAACCGTAGATGCGTCCGCGCGTGCGGAGTTCTTCCATGAACTCCGGTGCAAGCGTTTCGTGCAGTTCTTTAGGGATGTAGCGCAGGGCATTCTTCAATGCCGTAGCCGTTTGTGCCGGGTCGAGGGTGTAGCCGCGGTCGGGAGCCCGCCGGATGCCTTCTACGAAGGCGGGATAAGGGGGCAGTGTTTTGCTTAAGGTAATCTCCATAGTATAATAAGGTGAATAGTTACAAATTGTCAGCAGATGCGACTCTGTATCTGCCGCAATATAAAAATAAATCCCGATATTCACAATAGAACACCGGGATTATTTATCATTTAGACAAAAACAAGACTGTTTTCCTATCCTCATGTTCTGTCATGCAGAACGAAGTGAAGCATCTCTTCTCTTTGTGTCAGGAAAGCAGATTCTTCGTCACTACGTTCCTCTGAATGACAGAGACTTTTGATACCTGAGTCGTTACATATATTTCTAATAAAGTTGGTATTGGACGGTAACGGTAGCAATGGCTCCGTCATCAGTCAAAGTATAATCGATAACGAAAAGACGAAGATGTTTCAGTTCATTATTATCGGTTTTGAAAGCTACAATATACCCATGTTTGGGCTGGGCAGCAGGAAATCCAGACTGTGAGCCACTTGCTAATTGTGTATTTTTCTTTGTAACATCTGATATACCACTTACCAGTCCGACATCCTCCATTATCATGTTTGTCGGTTTATAAATAGGTCCACCATAATTATAAAGATTTGCATCCATTTTCCATATTCCATCATGACGTATATACGGAATCACCATAATACATCCTCTGTAAAGATATAGACTATATTTCCGCATAAAGAATTCACCGCATGTATAATCCAACACAGCTCCTTTTTCATCGAGAGCACCTTCTTTCATCATCAGCGTCTTCACCTTCTCAGTTGCTGTATAATCGCCTTTCACTTCCGTATCACCTGTACCTCCGACATCCCCTGTTCCGGGCTCATCGGTCGGCTCATTATTATCGCTACCACAACTTGTACAAAGCACCCCGAAAAAGAATACCAAACAGGGTAACCAAATTAATTTCATTCTCATATATCTAAATGTTTAATTTAAGATATACCCGGTTCCAAAGTATAATAAATGTGTCTTTCAATCTCTTTTAAGGCAGGGATACAAAAGCGACGTGGAACCAAACTTTATCTTGACTTGAGGCTCTGGAAAATGCCTGTGCTTGATAATAAAGTTAAGCCCACGTCGTAGAGGACGCGGGCGTTGAACTTCTTATTCCTATCAAACTTCTTTGAATTTTCCAGATTCCAAGTCAAAAGAATAAAAGCTAACGCTCTCTTATATATGTCTATTTCCTAATCAGTCTTTATACCATAGGCGTTCTTTTTAGATTTATAGTGATTTATAACAGCAGCAAATATATAAATTTTTAAAATTATCCGCAACAATATTACGGTACTCTTTATACACGTCCGTCAGAAGAGCAACTCTGCATTGTCGCCACTTCGCTTCCTCCGTTACGGAAAGGTTCTGTTCACTTTTCGGACAAAGGCAGGATACGCCCTTTGAAACTGAAATTCCCTGCCATGTAAACCTTGCTCGCCTGCACGAAACATTGGTTGGAGTCGTGATAGAGCGTCATGTTCCATTCAAAGGTCCGATAATGCGCATTGCCCTGTACCCGCAAAGTGATGTTAACATCTCCATTCTTCTGCGTCTCCGGTACGCCCATCTGCAAAGCCGCCTCACCATCATTCAGCGGTGAGCTACCGAAGAAGAGCTTCGGACTGTTGTCCTCACGAGTTAGATAAGCCAGCATCTTGTCTCCCTTTATTATCAAATAGCTGCCGGTAACTTGTTGGGCACGAAGTTTTTCAGGACGGTCGGAAGGAGTATAAACCTCCTCCAATATAATCTTGCAACTCCGGGAAGACAAAGCCTGCAAAGCCGCACGATGAGCGGCTTGCCCTCCTGCAACATCTGCAGTTCTGCATCCGGAAAGCGTTGAAGCTAAAGCAACGTGCAGAAGAAGCACGAATAAAACTCTTCCTTTCATCATAGCAGATCATTAAAGTTAATAATACAAGGCATCACATAGAGGCACATCATGCACAGCCGCAAATCATCAACCAATGCACGTTATCTATCGCAATATAAAAATAAATCCCGACACTCACAACTGAATATCAGGATTTTTACATAAGGAGTGAAGTTTTCTTTTTCACACCGAGTTAGTATTTCTTCTTCACAAGGAGGGAAGCAGCCTATTTCAGTTGCCGCAAATATCTCCCGATGACCTCCGCCGACTCGCTCGTTTCTTTTTCAAATGCTTCTTGCAGCGCAGGATAGTCCGCCAGCAGTTCCAGCATCTTCTCCCTGCCCACAAACTCCGAGCGTCCCGTTTCCGGATTCAACTCATAATACACGCGCGCAAAGACCAGCCCCGAAGCATTGATGGCATCCCCCACTTCACCGCCCAGCTTCGTTGCATCGGGCGGGGTTGCGGTGCTTGCAGCGACCTGCCCCACAGGTTGCGCACAGAAATAAATCTTACCTTTCACCCACATGGCAGGCGCATACCAACCGCCGAAACGGTAACGCTTATAGCGCATCTTCTTGCAGTTGACGTAGAGCGACGTATCCATCCGCACCGCATAACAACGTGATTTCAAATAACGGCACAAGCCGGAGTTGTCTTCCGCCTCTATACGATAATCCGCACCGCCCATCAGATAAATCTGGTTCTTGGAACGCTTCTCCACTTTCAATATCGTGACCGTATCTCCGCGGCCTTCCACCAACGCTTTCAAGTTGGAATACATTATCTGCTGAGCCGAGCAAGGCAAGCCCAATAAGGCCAATATCCCTAACAACCAACGTACTTTCATATCATTTCCCTTTCTTTCTGAAACTTTACTTACCCAGGCGAAAGGTACATTTTTTATCCTTATTCAGCAAACATAGAGAGGAAAAAAACATCGTATCGCCCATAAAATGATTTTCGTATGTCTGCACCGGCCTTGCCCAACCCTCTCTGTCGCAGACAAAAACATCTAAAGCAGAAATGCGGGACCCCCTTGTTGGAACTACCGGGATACACTACTGATTACAAACGAGATACAGATACCAACCGAATACCAACCTTTGGTACACGCCGTACCAACCGGTGGTAGTCCTTGTACCAAGCTGTGGTAGCCCTCGTACCAAACTGTGGTACTTCGAATACCAAACTGTGGTATTTTGAATACCAACCGTTGGCATTTCACATCTTCTTAGGAGAGGAAAACCATATATTTACTTACCTTTGCCAATCTATAAAGCATGGGAATAAATGGAAAGCATTGAAAAAATAAAATCAACATACAGCCGCATTGCGGAGGAAGCACAACAAGAGTCGAACAAAATACAGCAAGCAATTTACCATACCGGCTCCTTACGGTTGCTGCTGTTCGTGGCAGGAATCGCAGGGATTATCTACTTCCGGGAGGAAAGTTGGACGATACTGGCAGGAATCGCACTCGTCACCCTGCTGCCGTTCATCCTTCTGATAAAGTACCACAACAACCTGTTCCGCCGCAAAGACTATCAGGAAAAGAGAGCAGAGGTGAACCGGCAGGAGTTGGCCGCGCTGGATTACGATACGTCCTGCTTCGATGCCGGCGAGGAATTTGTCGACCCCGCCCACCTGTATGCCTACGATCTGGACGTATTCGGCACACATTCATTGTTCCAGTACGTCAACCGCACCTGCACCGAACCGGGAAAACGCCTGTTGGCAAACTGGCTGGGACAGCATCTCGAAAAGAAAGAGGATATACTGGAACGACAGGCAGCCGTACGCGAACTGGCTCCCGAACTGCAATTCCGCCAGCACTTCCGCATCCTCGGCATGCTGCACAAAGGCACAGCAGCCGACGAAACCGAACTGAAAGCATGGGCGGCAAGCCCCGGCGTATTCCGCAAGAATAAGTTCTTACGACTTCTGCCGG
>PPYF01030832.1_pt1 | contig 10861 bp, 7 predicted proteins | sample 1559871 | NCBI WGS metagenome assembly PPYF01 (sample SAMN08240021, study PRJNA423297) | Human gut metagenome, whole genome shotgun sequencing project.
TTTTTACTGAAAGCTGCTACTAACGACTCATAAATCTACCCTTAATCGTGTATTGGATGATAGTTGCGGATTTTAGGAATAATTCAAATATTCCCCTTCTTATAGATCTTTTAAAATATTTCTATTTGCATTATCTATCTGATTAGTCTGTATAGACGAAAGATAGATTTGTGTAGTAGTTTCTGAATCATGCCCCATCGCTTCGCTGATAATACCAATCGAGATGTTTTTCGTCTTAGCTATACTTGCCCAGGAATGGCGCGCCACATACATAGTAAGTGGTGTGGTCAATCCTGCCCGGGCTGCAATCTTCTTCAGCTTACGGTTCACCAGCAACATTTTATTCCGATATTGTCTGCGCTCCGTGCCATCTTCTCGTTCTATAATAGGTAAAAGATATTGTGTTTCCGAATCTCCGTATCTGTCAATAATCTCCTGCATCTGTTTTTCCCACCGTATAATGAGTTTCTTACCTGTTTTACGACGGCTATAACTCACAAAGCCACTATTGAGATCTTTTTTACGCAAATAGGCAAGATCTATAAAAGACATTCCTCGCATATAGAAAGAAAAGAGAAAGATATCTCGTGCAAATTCCAATGATTTATGATCGGAAAGATCCAACTGCTTGATGTGTTTGATATCTGTCAGGGTGGCAGCTCTCTTTGAGGTCTTGTCCACACCAGTATATACATTCTCAAAAGGATCTGCAGGAAGGGCCAGTCCCTCCCCCACTGCCTTGCGATACACACAACGCAAAATACGCATATAAAAAGAGGTGGTATTACGACTTAAATGGTGAGTGGAGCGCATCTCCGTTTCATAATGTTCCATCAAATCTGCATCCATCTCATCAAAACATAAGTCTATGCCGTCACGGAACTTCATGAAGCTGTTCAATGCGGACTGATATGTTTCGACTGTCCGTTCTTTTCCTTGCCCTCTAAGACGCTCTATCTGCTCCTGCATGTATTCAAAAACGAAAACGCCCTTACTCGGACGGTTCTTTAATTTTACTAATCTCATATTTGCCATTACCTAGGTTAATTAAATAAATCATCAAAGAAAAATATAATATCATGATTTATATTTTAATGAGGACTTAAATACTTGTAATGGCAAATAGATTCTTTAGAATTAAAGAGAAAGAACTCAGTGTTCTTATATCGACAAGTATATAACAATAAGCAAAAAGCGCGCAGCTCATTGAGCTGCACGCTTTTTGCTTATTGTTTGTTATCTGTTTCCTTATCGGAATCATTTGACTTCCTCAAAATCAACGTGATATATCTATCAGCGACTTGCGTACACATGTTGCAAATATAACACAAACCCGAAAATAAGCATTCATAAGCAACACACGCTCTTGTTCATAAAAGTACGATTTTTATTCATAAATAACGAGATGTAAACGCATAAAAATCAAAAGAAAGCGATGTTTTTAACAGATTCTTCGGTTTTATCCTTACCTTTGTGTATGATATTGGGATGTTATACCCAAACAACAATAAGAAAACGATGCAGATACATAACAAATTCAAGTTGTAAAACTATTTATTATATTGAGATATGTCAATATGGAGCAAACTCATAGGAATCAAGAAAACCGAGGATAGAAACAATATCATCGGCAATAAAACCACCTCTGTACCATGTAGTGCCCACAATTATGCCATAGTAGATGTTGAAATAGGCTTGAAAGACCATAGAATCCATGATATAGGAGCCCTCAAGCATGATAACACGACATTTCATAAAACCTCAAAAGAAGAACTATTCATTTTCTTAAACGATGTAGACTACATCTGCGGACACAATATCGTTCACCATGATGCTAAATACCTGTTTACGGACAAAATATGCCGCTGGATTTTAGTTGATACACTTTATGTTTCGCCTTTACTGTTCCCTGAACACCCTTACCACAGGCTTGTGAAAGATGACAAACTGATGAGCGAACAAATGAACAATCCGGTGAACGATTGCAAGAAAGCAAAAGACTTATTGTTGGATGAAATAGCATGCTGGCATTCACTACCGAAAGAAAAGCGTATACTATTTGCATCGCTGCTGAAGGACAAGAAGGAATTTGAAGGATTTCTCAGTATGGTAAGTGCGGAGTATATCCATAAAGGAATACCTGAACTTATTAAAGAACTTTATGCCGGAAAGATTTGCCAACATGCCGATCTTGACATGCTCATCAACCAATATCCATGCGGATTGGCATACGCATTGGCTCTGATTGACACCACCGATTACCGCTCCATCACTCCCGGATGGATACTTTATAATTATCCGGAAGTGGAATTTATCATAAAACTCCTGCGACACACTACTTGCAAAGAAAGCTGCGACTACTGCCATACGCAATTGGATGTGCTCCATAACCTAAAAACATTTTTCGGATATGAGCGCTTCCGGACATACGAAAGCGAGCCACTGCAAGAACGTGCTGCCCAAGCTGCGGTAAAAGGGAAATCGCTGCTGGCAATATTTCCTACCGGCGGTGGTAAATCACTTACCTTCCAACTGCCTGCACTCATGGCGGGCCACTCCGTGCACGGGCTTACGGTTGTCATCTCCCCCTTGCAGTCCTTGATGAAAGACCAGGTAGACAACCTTGCCGACAGAGGCATCACGGATGCCGTAACCATAAATGGGATGTTAGACCCCATCACAAGATCGCTGTCCATACAAAGAGTACAAGACGGAGAAGCCTCGTTGTTGTATATCTCTCCCGAAATGCTCCGTTCAAAAACAATCGAGAAAATATTGATGGCGCGCCACGTTGTAAGGTTTGTGATAGACGAAGCGCACTGCTTTTCTTCATGGGGGCAGGATTTCAGAGTTGACTATCTCTACATTGGCAAATTCATCCAAAAATACCAGCAAAAGAAAAAATGCAAAACCCCGATACCTGTATCCTGTTTCACGGCCACAGCAAAACAGAAAGTAATCCAAGACATCTGTGACTATTTCAAGCAGACTTTGGATTTGAACTTGGAATTATTCGCATCAACAGCCTCAAGAACAAATCTACACTATTCCGTCATACATGTAGAGAATGACAATGACAAATATTTAAAACTGAGAGAACTTGTAGCAGAAGCTGATTGTCCGACAATTGTTTACGTGTCACGCACCAAACGAACAAAGGAACTGGCTGCAAAACTGACTCGTGACGGTTACAAGGCACTCCCTTTCAATGGGAAAATGGAAGCCGATGAAAAAATTGCCAACCAAGATGCTTTTATGAACGATCAGGCACACATCATCGTGGCCACGTCTGCATTTGGTATGGGAGTCGATAAGAAAGATGTCGGTCTTGTAGTGCATTATGATATTTCCGATTCGCTGGAGAATTATGTACAGGAAGCTGGCAGGGCAGGTCGTGATCCTGGTCTTAGCGCACGTTGTTATGTGCTTTACAGTGACAATGATTTGGACAAGCATTTTATATTGTTAAACCAAACGAAACTTAGCATTAGTGAAATACAACAGGTATGGAAAGCCGTCAAAGACCTTACCAAACACCGTATGAAAGTCAACTGTTCTGCGTTGGAAATTGCCCGGCAAGCAGGATGGGATGATTCGGTATCTGACATTGAGACCCGTGTACGGACAGCATTAGCAGCTTTGGAACAAAGCGGATACTTGGTAAGAGGAAACAATGTACCTCATGTATATGCCACGGGAATAACGGTAAAGAATATGGACGAAGCAAGAGAACGCATAGCAGCATCACTACTTTTTGGCAGCGATGAAATAGAAAAAGCAGTCCGTATCATCAAGTCATTGATTTCTCAAAAACATATCGCCAAGGCTCAGGATTCGGAAGCAGAATCACGAATCGATTATCTGGCAGACATTTTGGGACTAAGCAAAAGAGATGTTATATCTGTAGTGGAGCGCATGCGACAGGAAGGTATATTGGCAGACAGCAAAGATATATCTGCCTATTTGCAGGATGCAGGTGATTCGGAACGAAAGTCACAAGTTCTCCTCGAACGCTTTGCAAAACTTGAACAATACATCCTTAATCATATTCCCGACGGAACTTTACGAATATCATGCAAGCAACTGAATGAAAATGCAGTGAACGATGGCATCAATACATCCAAAGAAAAAGATATCCGGACACTACTCTATTTCCTCACCGTCAAGGGATATACGCATAAAAAAGAAGATGCAGCTCGTAACATGGAGATAAGTCGTCAGGCAGACCTAGAATCCACCATCAGGCGATTTGAGAAACGATTGGAAATAAGTCGCTTTGCCGTGGAATGGCTATACAAACTAGCTTTTGATGCAGAAAAAAAGAATGCACTCGACAAAGCCATCCAGTTCTCCGTAGTAGAGCTTCTGAACCGAATAAAATCAAATTCCCAATCCCTTTTTGGCGGACTTGATGACATTCAATTAGAAGATGTGGAAGAAGCACTTCTATATTTGTCGAAAATCGGTTCACTAAAACTTGAAGGCGGATTTTTGGTACTTTATAATGCCATGAACATCCAAAGAATAAAGGACAACAAGTCGAGATACAAGCAAGACGACTATCGGATGCTCAACGAATTCTACAAGTTGAAAATCCAGCAAGTGCATATTGTAGGCGAATATGCTAATCTAATGGTAAGAGATTATCATGCGGCCTTGCAATATGTTCAGGACTATTTCCAAATGGACTACAGAAAGTTTGTCATAAAATATTTCAAAGGAGACAGAGCAAACGAGATACAACGTAACTTGACACCACAGAAGTACAAACAATTGTTCGGACAATTATCCAAACGGCAAATGGATATTATTTCCGATAAGGGTTCACGTTGCATTGTAGTCGCAGCCGGCCCAGGTAGTGGAAAGACACGCGTATTGGTCCACAAACTGGCCTCACTTTTGCTACTTGAAGATGTGAAACACGAACAGCTCCTGATGCTGACCTTTTCAAGGGCAGCCGCTACGGAATTCAAACAAAGGCTCATGGAGTTGATAGGCAACGCCGCCCACTTTGTCGAAATAAAAACATTCCACTCCTATTGTTTCGACCTATTGGGACGGATAGGAAATCTTGAAGAATCAAGAAATGTCGTTTCAAATGCAGCCGAGATGATATGTCAAGGAGAAGTGGAACCCAATAAGATTGGCAAGACGGTGTTAGTCATAGATGAGGCTCAGGATATGGGAGCTGAAGAGTATACGCTTGTAAAGGCCTTAATGACTAATAATGAGGAAATGCGTGTGATAGCAGTGGGAGACGATGACCAGAACATCTATGAATTCCGCGGTTCCGATTCCGGTTATATGTACCGACTGGCACAAGAAAGCGGAAGCACGTTTGTCGAAATGACCGAAAATTACCGCAGTGCGCGCCAGCCGGTGGATTTTGCCAACGGATTCTTGAAAAACATACATAAAAGGATAAAAAGTACACCAATTATCTCCATGAGGAAAGAAAAGGGTTGGGTTGAAGTGATACGCCATCAATCGGAATATATGTATCAGCCGCTCGTCGAAAACTTGCTTCAACATAGGGATAAAGGAACTTCTTGTGTACTGACCCAAACAAATGAAGAGGCCGTTATCCTGATGGCTCTTTTGCAGAAACATGGCATAAACAGCAAACTGATACAATCAATGGACGGCCTACGTTTTTGGAATATGGCCGAAATGAGATATTTCCTGAGGTATATAAACAAGCGGATAAAAACACCGTTAATCACAGAAGAGTTGTGGGAAGAAGCCAAGCATAACACCTTCTCTACTTATGACAGGAGTCTAAGCTTGATGTATGTGAAACGTTGTGTGGAACAGTTTGAACAAACTAACAAGACTAAATATTTCAGTGACTTCAAAGAATTTTTATTTGAATCGTCGGTGGAAGACTTCTGCGACGTATCAGGAGCCGACGTTGTGGTATCAACTATTCACAAGGCCAAAGGCAGAGAGTTTGACGATGTGTATATGCTCATATCCGACAATTATGTAAAGGATGCCCATCTGATGCGTCGATATTACGTAGGAATAACCCGTGCGAAAAACAGGCTGTTCATACATACAAACAACGGAAACAAGAGGTTTTAGCACTAAGAGGAGGAGATTCTTTAATTTACAATGATTTCTTCTTGTATAGTTCATCGACCGATAAACCTATAGCAAAATTATCATCAAGAATGCAGGGTACGTTATCTGAATGGGAACAAAGAGGTTATAAGGTGCAATCTGCATCTGTACGGTTTGTTGTGGCATGGAAGCCCAAAGATGCACCGAAAGATGAAACGGAAACGGCTGTTCTCTTAGCAGACTTGAGACTTTCTTTGTAAGTTAAAACACTTGAAATTATCATATTATCACTACCTTTGTGATAAAATATTATACGAATAATGCAGATACATAACAATACATTGATAGCGGAATGCTCAGCTTACGATTTCAAAGAAATGTTGGAACGTAAGAAAGTGAAGTCATGGCTTAAATCGGTATCGGCTTTTGCCAATACGGATGGCGGCAGTTTGTTCTATGGAGTGAACGATGACGGAGAAGTTGTTGGTTTGGAGAATCCACAAGCCGATGCTGATTTTATCAGTGAAATGATAAAGGCACGACTTGACCCTGTGCCGGAAGTTCAACTTATTCCGATAGAGTACGAAGGACATACTTTACTTGAAGTGAAAGTAAAAGCTGGAACACTTACACCTTATTATTACTATCAAGATGGAACACGTACCGCATATGTACGAGTTGGCAATGAAAGCGTGGAGTGCAATTCGCAACAACTCCTTTCATTAGTGTTGAAAGGCACACACATGACATGGGATTCATTGCCTACCCAAGTGGATGCCAGCAAACATTCTTTCATCATCCTTGCCAATACCTTCCGTGAGCAAACCCATCAGGAATGGAATGACAAATATTTGGAATCATTCGGACTGGTCACGCCAGACGGTAAACTGACCAATGCCGGATTGCTGTTTGTGGATAATTGTACCGTATTCCAATCACGTATTTTCTGTACCCGTTGGACTGGACTCTATAAAGATGATGCCATCAGTTCCGTAGAACACCGGGCTAACCTAGTATTGCTATTGAAATACGGCATGGACTTCATCAAGAACTACACCATGAGCGGATGGGTGAAGATGCCGAACTATCGTCTGAATCTCTCCGACTATTCCGACCGTGCCATCTTTGAAGGGTTGGTAAATCATCTTATCCATAGAGATTATACGGTAATGGGCGGTGAAGTGCATATTGACATTTACGATGACCGTGTAGAACTGGTATCACCCGGTGCCATGCTTGACGGTACACAGATTCAAGACCGTGACATATACAAAGTACCATCCATGCGCCGCAATCCTGTCATTGCAGATGTGTTCACACAGTTGGACTATATGGAGAAACGTGGCTCCGGCTTACGCAAAATGCGTGAACTTACAGAGAAGCTACCTAACTTCCTGCAAGGGAAAGAACCACAATATCAAACAGAAGCGACTTCTTTCTATACCACATTCTATAATCTGAACTGGAGCGAGAACGGCAGAATACCTGTTGAGGAGGTGGCTAACAGGGTAAATAGTACCCTCGAAAAGTACCCTGTAAGCGAAGAAAGTTCGGTCGAAAAGTTCGGTGTAAATGCAAAAATGTTCGGTGTAAACAGCAAAAGTTCGGTGAAAAAGTTCGGTGTAAATGCAGATAAGTTCGGAAACACATCGGAAACACCTAAGAAAGTCAGTAAAACTGCACAAAAGATAATTGACCTCGTTATTTCTGATCCATCAATCACAGCTGACAATATGGCTAACAAGGTTGGTGTAACGAAACGTGCTATAGAGAAAAACATCAAGAACCTTAGAGGTATGGGCATTTTGGTTCATGAAGGTTCTGATAAAGCTGGTTATTGGCGCATTGTAATTAATCCTCAAACCGAGCTATAAGCCTATGGGAACATCTTTCATACCACTTTGTGCAATAATTGCCGTCTTGATTATCGCCTTTTTGTTTGCCTCCTTACCGCAGATAAACCATAAAACGCGATACAGAGTGCTTTATGCAATAGCCATCATCATGCTATTTGCCGTTATTCCTATCAGTGAGTATATGGCTGGACATGCCCAAAATTCAAACAGCAATTATCTGCTTGTTCTGATATTTGATATTGCAGTAGGTTATTTCTGTATGTACATTGCCGCATTACTGAAATTCAATGTCCTTAAACGAAAGAATCAAGCATTGGAAAATGCCTTGACCGAAAAGCAACAAGAAAATGTAGCAATTCTATTGGAACATCAAAATGAAAAGCAACAAGCACTTCAGCAAAGAGAACTTGAATGGTTTGCAGGGAAAATAAAGATGTTTACCGAAGAAGAACAGAAAGCTATTCTTGCCAGTGCTTGCGCATTTGCAGAACACAGTTTGATAATCACTCCCCCAATAACCATTCAGCCAACAGATACATGTAGTCAGCAAGATCTTATGTATTTTGTTTGTTCTGCCTTTTTCAATATGGGTAAGAAGCGTAGTGATATTGTAAGTTTCTTATCTCAGGTCTTTCCGCTTTACTTTCCTTCCGGAGAAAGTGTATTGGCTAAAAAGATGCCGGGAATGGAAAAAGTAAAAGAGAAAAGGGAGAAAGAGAATCAATCCAAGTGAGTTTTCCGACATATAGTCGGTACTTTTCTTTTCTCAGTGAACATAAGGTGAACACAGAACGGCAGATTAGGCTTGAATGATATTTTAACGCGAGTTCGATGAATTATAATAGTCTGTAGATTTAGCGATTAGCGAAAATTGTTGTAACTTTATAGTGCTCTATTACAAAGAAATACAAACAATAATCGCTATAATCACCGAAGATAAAGTTACAGAATTATTTTGTATGACAGATGACTTTTGTAAGTTTTTTGATGCCCTGATGAAAAAATACACTATGAAATCTGATACAAAGCGGCATTATTGGAAAAGCCACTCAACTTTGACCCTTTTGGCCACGCAAGATTTGCCCACCTTTTTGTACTATATGATTGACCCTTTAGCGATGTGATGATGACAGATTTCCGTTCATGCCTATCCTCAATAATTTCAAGCAGTATGGGACGCTCTTTGGCGTCAAGTGGTACAATAAACAAGTCGTCAAGAATGAGTAGCTGGCAACGCTCAATCTTCTTGAGTTCCGCTTCAAGTGTACCTTTTACTTTGGCGACTTTCAGCGCACCGAGCAGTTTCGGAGCATTGGCATAGAAGGTACGGAATCCCCTTTTGCATGCTTCGTGTCCAAGGGCACAGGCCAAATAGCTTTTTCCCGTTCCGGAAGAACCAGTAATGAAAAGGTTCTGTGCCTTATGCACAAAATCAAGGGTGGCGAGACGTTCCATCTGATTGCGGTCCAGTCCCCGGTTCGTGGCATAGTCAATCTGCTCAATATAAGCCTTGTAGCGGAATGCCGCATTTTTGGTGAGCCGTGCAATGGCAGCCTGGGAGCGATAGTCCCATTCGCGTGCAAGGAGCATGGAAAGGAACGTGTCCGCAGTCATGGATTGCGGAGTGGTGCCGGCAAGACTTTCCCTGAAAGCCTCTGCCATACCATGCAATTTCATACGGTTCATTAAATCCAGTGATATGGTATTCTGGTCTTGTTGTCCCGTAACGGGAGCTGTTTTATTGTTTACTTCCATAAATAATAGTTTTATTGTTTGTCTTTTTTGTAATATTCACGTCCACGTATATTTTTGTGGGTCAATGGAATCTGGGAAGTCACGTTGGACTGTACTTTTCCGTCCTCATCAGGAAGGAAATCCACATCTTCTCCCAGTTCAAGCACCTCGCGCAAGGCTTGGTATCCGTATTGCAATTTCTGATCCGCACATGCGCAAGCCGCAACTAGACGGTCACGGCCGTATTTCTTCTCCAGTGTCATGATGCCACGGCATGACCTGAACGCTTTGGGTGGATATTGCATGACACGCTCCACTTCCTGAAGATAGTTCAATACGATGTTGTCTATTTCCGAGGCACGTTGAAAGAGTTCCTCCAAGTCCTTGTCATAGGGACCATAATGACCAGGCAGGTTGTGCTCCTTTTTCCAAGAATAAGTGTAAGGAATGTCACAGCGGTCGTGGGTGGCGACAAGGTTCATTCCACAATAGATTTCCACCGTGTCGGCATCATAGAGAATCGTCATGCGCCTGCCTACATACTCTTTCGGAACACTGTAATGGTGCTTGAACAAGGAAACGTAAGAGTTCTTTCCCACGGTCATCAGTTTCCTTTCTTTCATTACGTAGCGTTTCACGGGAAGAGCAGGATAGACCACACAGCCGTAATATTCGGCAAAAGCGGCGAAATCATCATTGATGACAGGTTCGTTGCGGTCGCTTCGTGTGACGGCAGCCTTCAGATTGTCGGGGACGATAGCCGCAGGAACACCTTCAAAATATTGAATGGCATTCTCGCATGCCTTTATCAGGTCTTCCTTGCGTTGCGACCATACGGCTTCGCAGTAGGTATAATGGCTGAACGGAAGGATGGCAACAAATACCTCGGCTTTCTTCGTCTCGCCCGTCATTTCATCAACAACTTCAAGTCTGTCACCGGCAAAGTCAATATACATCTGCTCTGCGGCATAGTGCTCTACATGACCGACAACCTTAATGTGAAACCTGTATTCGCTGACAATCCGTTTGAAGGAAGACAACTGATAGCCGTCCGGATATTCGGTATGGTACTCCTTGAACAGTTTTCGGACACTCATACCTTTGCGTGACAGACGAGATACATATCCGGGAAGCAAGGCCTCCAATTCAATCCTTTTGGATGAAGGCTCCCGATGCCGGGTATCCGTGCAGCCGAACAGTTCATCCAA
>PPYF01411778.1_pt1 | contig 10861 bp, 12 predicted proteins | sample 1559871 | NCBI WGS metagenome assembly PPYF01 (sample SAMN08240021, study PRJNA423297) | Human gut metagenome, whole genome shotgun sequencing project.
TGTGAATTAAAGTTTTATAATTAACCTACTGTTTAATTTTCAAAGTTCATTTGCTTAACTCGCTTAACTTTTTTAAGTTGTTGCGCTCGCTTCAGCTTCTTTAGTTTAACAAACTTAGTTTTGTTTGTCAACACTTTTTTTCAAAAACTTTTTAAGTTTTCGTCGCTTTCGACTTACTCACTCTTTAAGTTCTTGCCCCTCTCTCAAGGACAAGTAATACTATATCATCTTAAAAAACATTCGTCAATACTTTTTTTTAATTTTTTTTTATTATTTTTTAAAATTTAATTTACCATTCTACTCAAATCGAGTCTATTACTTATTTTCATCAATTTTAATATATTTTTAAAAATTGTATATTAAGCTATATTTAGCATAATAATATTATTGCACAATAAATATATTTAATACTTATTTGTCTCAAATTTTATAATTATATATAGTTTTATGCATATAAACCGTGTTAATTTATAATAATTTTTATGGGCAATTTATAAATTCTTTTATTACCCATAAAAATTCTATCTATATTATCTCTAAATTTAAATTTTATATAACAAAAATTGAACTATTTTATATATTCAGTAATTGTTTTATTCTAGGTACATCGAACCCTAAAACATAATCTTCATCTATTTTCATAACTGGAACTGATAAAAATCCTTCTTTTATAAGATTTCTCTTGTGTTCTGAACTTTTTGATATATTATATTCTATATATTCTATATTATTTTGGTTTAAATATTCTTTTAATTTAGTACAATTCGGACAAGTATCACTTGTGTACATTTCGATTTTTTTCATTCTAACTCAACTCCTTCTTTCTCAATTTTACTTTATTTTCACTTTTACATATTATAAAATTAGTATGTATTGTAAATTATAAAAATATAATTAATAGTACATAATTTATAAAAATAAAGCAATATAATCAAAACATTTAGGAGGTTATTTGTAATGTCGAAAAAGGTACTAATTATGTCTGCCTCTACTGGAGGTGGCCATAACAGAGCAGCCAAAGCCATGAAAGAAGAGATTGAAAAAAGATGTATTAATGGTGAATATATTACTTGTGAAATTGTAGATAGTTTAAAATTAATAAATACAACGATGGATAAGATTATCTCTAGTGGATACGAAAAATCTGCAAAATATACACCTAAGGCATGGGGTGGGGTTTATAAAATTTCTGATGCTAATATTATGTCTAAACATGAATTTAAAGGAAATTTATTTAATTCCCTGTTATCTTCAAGATTAAAAAAATTATTAAAAGAAAGTAAACCTGATTTAATTATAGGAACTCATCCATTCCCTATGATAGCATTGAGTACATTAAAAAAGAAATATCCTTACCGTAATGCTTTTAATAGCTTTTTTGTTCCTCCTCTTATATCTGTATTAACCGATTATACTGCCCATTCAGCTTATATTCAGGATGAAATAGATTATTATATAGCTGGTGATGAGTATGTTAGAGAGGTTTTAATCTCAGAAGGTATAGAGGATGATAAAATAAAACCATATGGTATTCCAGTTGAAAAATCATTCTTAGAGCATAGAGATAAAAATGTAGTATTAGAAGAACTTGGACTTGAGCCAGATAAGTTTACAGTTTTATTAATGGGCGGAAGTTTTGGCGCTGGAAATATAAAAGATACATTAAAAGAATTATTACTTATAGATAGAGACTTCCAAATACTTGTTATAACAGGTAGAAATGAAAGTTTAAAAGAAAGACTTGAAAAATCATTAGAGAAATCTAGTTTTGATAAAAATATCTCTGTTCTAGGTTTCACTAAAGATATGAATGATATATTATCAGCTGTAGATATTATAGTTTCAAAACCTGGTGGACTAACTACAACTGAATGTTTATTAAAAGAATTACCTATGATAATTCCTTACTATATACCTGGACAAGAAAAAGAAAATCTAGACTTCTTATCAAACTGTGGTGCTGCATTAAGAACTTCTAGTAAATTTACTCTTACTGTACTTCTAAAAGTACTTATAGATAATCCAGAAAGAGTAGAATTATTAAAGAACAATATTAGAGCAATTAAAAAACAAAATACATCAGAAGATATTGCTGATTTAGTATGCGAAATTATTGGTCAATAAATACATATTAAATTAATAAAGCCAACTCTAATGAGTTGGCTAATTTTATGATAATTTTTAGATTTTAATAAGGTTCATAAAAATCCTCTTCGTAATCGTACTGATAATGTTTATAATTATTTCTAAATGCACTATTTCTATTATCTTTTGGTGAGTGCATTTTCTTCCTACCTGTACTTTTTACTTTATCTCTTTTCTTAGATTCAATTTTTTTCTGTCTTTTTTCTTTATCGACAGTATGCTCCTCAAAATCTACGTTTGTATTCATTTTACACCTCTATATTTCTCTTCTTCCTTCTAGAGCTTTAGATATAGTAACTTCATCAGCATATTCTAAATCCCCACCTATAGGTAATCCGTGAGCTATTCTAGTGACTTTTATTCCCATTGGTTTAATAAGTCTTGCTATATACATAGCTGTAGCTTCTCCTTCTATAGTTGGGTTTGTTGCCATAATTATTTCTTTTACATCTTGATTTCCAAGTCTTTGTATAAGTTCTTTTATATTTATCATATCTGGACCTATACCATCCATTGGAGAAATTACTCCGTTTAATACATGATATTGTCCTTTGAACTCTCTTATTTTTTCCATAGCTGCAACATCTCTAGGATCTTCCACAACACATATAACACTAGAATCCCTATTTGGGTTAGAACACATGCTACATGGGTCTTTATCTGTTATGTTACAACATATAGAACAGTATTTTATTTCTTTTTTGGCATCTAAAATTGCTTTTGATAAAGCTTCTACATCATTATTATTCATGTTAATTACATGGAAAGCCAATCTTTGGGCTGTCTTTTTGCCTATTCCCGGAAGTTTTGAAAATTCTTCGATAAGCCTACTTATAGGCTCTGTATAATATTGCATTATTATCACCTACTAAAATAAACCTGGTATGTTCATTCCCCCAGTCATTTTACTCATTTGAGATGATTGAGCGTCGTCTACTTTTCTTAATGCTTCGTTTACAGCACTTATAACTAAGTCTTGTAACATTTCTATATCATCTGGGTCAACTACTTCTGGTTTCATAGTTACATCTAAAACTTCTTTTTTACCATTAACTTTAACAGTAACAGCTCCTCCCCCTACAGATACTTCAAATTCTTTAGCCTCTAATTCTTGTTGCATTTTTTGCATATTGTCTTGCATTTTTTGGGCTTGTTTTAAAATTTGATTCATATTTCCTGGCATCATTCCTCCGCCAAATCCTTTTTTAGCCATTTACTTATTCCTCCTTGAATGTTTATCATTATTTCATAATATAATTATTATCATTTATTTTATCTTTTTTCAATACTATCTTTTACTTCTAATATATCTTCACTTACTATATTTTTTAATATTTGTTCTCCTTTATCCTCTTTTTTTATTTGAGTATTTAAATTTGACAATTGTGATTTCAGTGCTATTTTTACACTAAAGCTTCTATTTAATACCTCTCTTATTACTTTTTCTACATATTGTATTGTAGCTGGAGAATCTAATCTTGATTTCGCAAATGAATAATTATCTGTAAAAATTATATATAAAGTATCTTCTGATATATTAAAACTATCTACGTCTTGTAGCAAGGCTCTAATTACTTGATTTTTATCTTCTTTCATTTTTTGTAAAATCTTTTTCCATGATTTTTCTACAAGTTTAATATCGTCGCCTTTTAAGTTTTCATATTCTATATTTTCATCTTCTTGTTTTTCAACTGTATTATTATTTTGTTGATTATTTTCATTAAAGTTATCCACCGTTTGGTTTGTGGATATGTGGTTAACTTTTATATTTCCAGATTCTATTTTCTGTTCTAAGTTTTCAATTCTCTTAATTAGAGCTTCTTTACTTTCATCAAACATAGGTTGTGCTATCTTCATCATAGTTACTTCCATAAGAACCCTTGGATTTGATGATATTTTCATCCCATCTTGTGTTTCTGATAATATATTTAAGATTCTTATTAAGTTGTTTGTATCGATAGTTTCCGCTTGTTGTTTAAGTAAATCTATAGTTTCTTCAGGAAGAGATATAATTTCATCTAAATCATTTGATATTTTGCAAACCATTAAGTTTCTAAAGTGATCTATTAAATCGTTTACTAGGTTTCTTACGTCTTTCCCCCAAATAATAAAATCATTTAATATTTGAAGAGATTTTCTAGTATCTTCTTTTATTACCGATTCTGCTAAATCAAATAATTGCTCTATATTTACACTTCCTAAAAGTTCAATTACATCATTATAACTTATCTTGTTCCCTTCAAAAGATATACATTGGTCTAATATACTAAGAGCATCTCTAAGTGCACCTTGTGAATTTCTAGCAATTAGGTTTAACGCTTTTTCGTCTGCCTCTATTCCTTCTTTTTCACATATATATCTCATTCTAGATGAAATATCTTTAACTGTTACTCTTTTAAAGTCAAATCTTTGACATCTAGATAATATTGTTGCAGGGATTTTATGTGGTTCTGTAGTTGCCAGTATGAAGATAACGTATGATGGTGGTTCTTCTAGTGTTTTTAAAAGTGCATTGAATGCTCCTTGTGATAACATATGAACCTCATCTATTATATATACTTTGTATTTAGCTTTAGCAGGAGAATATTTTACATTTTCTCTTAATTCTCTTATATCATCTACACTATTGTTCGATGCAGCATCTATTTCAACTACATCCATAGTCTTATCTTCTAAAATCTCTCTACAATTTTCACATTCATTACAAGGTTCATCATTGTGTAAATTAGTACAGTTTACAGCTCTTGAAAATATTTTTGCTGTAGATGTTTTCCCTGTACCTCTTGTCCCACAGAATAAATATGCATGACCTACATTATTATTTTCTATTTGATTTTTTAAAGTTCTAACTATATGCTCTTGACCTATAACATCGCTAAAATTTTTAGGTCTATATACTCTATATAACGCCTTATGCATATCTACCATCCCCTTTGTTCAAATACTGTTTTTATTTTAGACAATTTCTTTAAATATTATATCATTAAATAAATAAATTTACTTTAGTTAAGTATCCTTCTTATATTCATAAAAATATATATAATTATATTTTCTATACATAATAAAAAAATCTTTCCAAATTTAATAAAAGATTATTTCTTCCTTTTATTTTGAAAAGATTAGCAAAATAAAAATCCCTATTAAAAGGGATTTGTTTTTATATATTAAAATGCTGTACACCATCTATCGACTATACTTCACAGACGTTACCAAAGTAGTTAGCTCAACTTAGGCACTCCCACGTCACATGCAGTAACCACTTACTGCTGCTTCCTTCCGGATCTGACAGGGTTCATGGGCTTACATTGCATAGGACCTAAGCGTCAACACCACTTGCTTCGGGCAGCTCCACAAAGTAGTAGCCTCCAGATGGAATTCAATCCTGCTATAGCGGGTTGCAGGTTACAGGGCACCGCTACTTCCCCATCTAGTACAGCAAAGTTGTAACCGAAATTTAATGTTTCCTTGGCGGAGAGAGTGGGATTCGAACCCACGATACGCTTTTGACACGCATACTAGCTTTCCAGGCCAGCGTCTTCGTCCTCTCGACCATCTCTCCAGCTATTTTTTCCTTAAGTCTTTAAAAAATCTTTGCAAAATGATCGAACACTCGTCTTCCATTATTCCAAACTCAACATTTACACGACTATCTTTAAAGTACTCCATCTTAAATGTATGTTGTTTTTCTATATTCGCGTTTTTAATATGTTTAGTTCCTATTATGATATTTTTTATTCTAGAATTAACAATGGCGCCACTACACATTATACAAGGTTCCATTGTAACGTACAAATCACAATCTGTAAGTCTCCAACCACCTAATGTTTCTGATGCATCTTTTATTGCTAACATTTCTGCATGTGCTGTACCGTCTCTAAGAGTTTCAGTTAAATTGTGACCTCTTCCGATAATTTCACTATCTTTAACTATTACAGCTCCTATAGGTGTTTCGCCTTTATCATATGCTTTCTTGGCTTCGTTTATTGCTTCATTCATAAAAAATATTTTGTCCATATTTCCTCCTAAACATATAACATATTAATATTAACACAACTTTTTTTATAATTCAACTTATTTTTTATTTCAAATTTTTATTTTAATTGACTTTTTTAAACATATATTTCCTAAAATTATAAAAGGACTTATTAATTATAAGTCCTCACGCCATTCCATTATCTACTCAAATAAAATATTTTTATCCCTTAATTCTTTTTTTATTTCTTCAAATATATCTTTGTTACTAACTTCAATAGTATGAATATGATAGTCTGGGGATAAAACAGATAATTGTTTAAATTCATTTGTTGTTGCTTTTTCCATGAATTTTTTTAAATCCCTATTTGTAGACACATTTAATTCAGCCTTCAAAACGCCATATGTAGGATGTTCCACTATAACATCTTTTACTCTTCCACCTAAATCAATTATCGTCTGTAATTCATCATAAAGTTCTTCATCTGAATTATGATTTTTGCATTTTATTTTAAATTCATCTTTTACTGGATTTAAAATAATATATCCACTAGATGTTGCCAAAATTTCTATTCCAGATGCTCTTAAAAGTGCTATATCCTTTACTACAACTTGTCTACTTACTTGAAGTTCTGCTGATAATTCACTCCCTTTTACAGGTTCATCAGATTTTTTCAGAATTTGTAATAGTCTTTCCCTTCTCTCGTTTGAGCTCATTTTGCACCTTCTTTTCGTTTTATTATTTTCTTTTCCTTATCTTTAATTTATTCTATATACTTTTTTATAAAAAATCAATCGTTAACTTTTTTATAAAATTTCTTAACCATTTTAAAAATAAATTAAAAATTTAACTATTATTTTTTTGTTGAATAGTAAATTGCACGGTGCTATAATTGGTGTTACAAGTGTAAATACACGTGTAAATACTTTTAAAGTAAAGGGGTAAGTTATGACGAATCAACTATCTGAAAAGATATTAAAATTAAAAAAAGAAAAAAATGCTATAATATTAGCACATTTATATCAAATTCCAGAAATCCAAGAAATTGCAGACTATGTCGGCGATTCTTATTATTTAAGTCAAGTAGCTCGTGATGCTAAAGAGGATTTAATTATTTTCTGTGGTGTAAAATTTATGGCTGAAAGTGCAAAGGTTTTATCACCAGAAAAAACTGTTATATTACCTGCGCCAAATGCTGGTTGCCCAATGGCAGATATGGCAGAAGTTGAAGATGTAGAAGAAATGATAGAAAAATATCCTGATGCATTTAAAGTTTGTTATATAAATTCATCTTATGAAGTTAAAGCTCTTTGTGATGCATCTGTTACATCATCTAGTGCTTTAAAAATAATTAAAAACATACCTAATAAACAAATATTATTCTTACCTGATCAAAATTTAGGTGGCTATATATCTGAATTTTTCCCAGAAAAAGAATTTATTTTATGGAGAGGATTCTGCCCTACTCATCATAGAATCACTGCAGAAGATATCATAAAAGCAAAAGAAGAACATCCAAATGTAAAAGTTTTATCTCACCCTGAATGTTCTAAAGAAGTGAGAGATTTAAGTGATTACATAGGAAGTACAAGCGGTATAATCAATTATGCAACTGAATGTGAAGATAAAGAATTTATAATCGCAACAGAAGAAGGTGTCCTACATCAACTTAAAAAGAAAAATCCAGATAAAAAATTCTATTTCCCTGAAGTGATGGTTTGTCCAAATATGAAAAAAACTAGCCTACAAGACGTTTATGATGCATTAGATGGTAAAAAAGAAGAAGTTATTCTAGATGAAGAAATACGTAAAAAAGCTCTAACTTCTCTAGAAAATATGCACAAATTGGGGAATTAATTATGGAAAATAAAAATGTTGATGTTTTAATAATAGGATCTGGAGTTTCTGGTTTATACAGTGCTCTTAATCTAAGTGACGACTTAGATATTTTAGTCGTTTCAAAAGGGAAAATAGATTGTACAAATACATATTTAGCTCAAGGTGGTATTTCGGTTGCAAGAAACGAAGAAGATATTCCTGACTTTATAGAAGATACTCTTAAAGCTGGCCAATATAAAAATGACTTAGATGCCGTAAAAGTTCTAACTTCTGAATCTATAGAAAATGTTAAAGAATTAGTTTCTTTAGGTATGAAACTGGATTTAGACGAAGAAGGAAATTGGGATTACACAAAAGAAGGTGCTCATTGCATAAACAGAATAGTACATACAAATGACCATACTGGTGAAGATGTAGAAAAAACACTTATAAAAAATGTTCTTTCTAAAGAAAACATCGCTGTTTCAGAAGATACTTTTTTTGTAGATATAATAGAAGATAATAATAAATGTATAGGTGCTGTGTTAATAAAAGATGGCAAACAAATAAATGTATTCGCCAAATATGTAATTTTAGCTTGTGGCGGAATTGGTGGTCTTTATAAAAACTCTACTAGTCAAAGAATTTTAAAAGGCGATGGACTAGCTACAGCACTAAGACATAATATAGAACTTAAAGATATAAATTATATACAAATCCATCCTACTGCTTTTTACGATGAAACTGAAGACGAAAGAAGATTTTTAATTTCTGAATCTGTGAGAGGCGAAGGTGGTATCCTAAAAAATGTAAACGGTGAAAGATTTGTAAACGAATTACTCCCAAGAGATGTCGTTTCAGCAGCCGTTTTTGAACAAATGGAAAAAACAAATACACCTTATGTATTTTTAGATATAAGTTTTTTAGATTCTGACTATATAAAAAATAGATTCTCTTTGATATATCAAAATTGCCTTGCTAAAGGTACTGATATAACAAAAGAACCTGTCAAAGTATCTCCTGCTCAACATTATTTTATGGGCGGCATAAAAGTAGATACTAATAGTAAAACATCATTAGATCGCCTTTTCGCAGTGGGTGAAACTAGTTGTACAGGAATTCATGGAGCAAATAGACTTGCAAGTAACTCTTTATTAGAAGGATTAGTATTCTCTCATAGAGCAGCTAAGATCATAAATAATTCAATAAAGGATATTGAATTATTAACAAAATCTGTTGATAAAGTTAATAAAACAGTTGATGAAATAGCAGCAGAAAACAAAAAATTAGTAGTAGCAGCAATCAAACAACAAGGTGGTAGAATAGATGATTAATTTTTTAATTGTAGATAAAATAATAAAAAATGCACTTATTGAGGATATTCCAAATGAAGATATAACAACTAATTCAATAGTCTCTGAAGATAGTATATCTTCTGTTGATCTTCTTTGTAAAGAAGAAGGTATTATCGCTGGATTAGAAGTATTTGCCAGAGTTTTCCATATATTAGGTGATGTAACTGTGGATTTGTGGAAAAAAGATGGTGATAAAGTTTATCCTAAAGAAAAAATAGCAGAACTTAAAGGAAATACTAGAAATATTCTTAAAGGTGAAAGAGTTGCTCTTAACCTTCTCCAAAGAATGAGCGGTATTGCAACTTTAACTAATAAATTTGTAAAAGAAATTGAGCATACTGATGCAAAATTATTAGATACAAGAAAAACAACACCAAATCTAAAAATTCTAGAAAAATATGCAGTAAAGGTTGGCGGTGGTCACAATCACAGATTTAATCTATCTGATGGTGTAATGTTAAAAGATAACCACATAGATGCTGCTGGCGGAATAACTAATGCAGTTAATTTGGCTAGAAAAAATTCTTCCTTTGTAAGAAAGATAGAAGTTGAAACAGAAACACTGGATATGGTTAAAGAAGCTTTAGAAGTAAAAGCGGATATAATAATGCTTGATAACATGGATTTAGATACAGCTAAAAAAGCAGTTTCAATCATAGGAAACAAAGCTCAAATAGAGTTTTCAGGAAACGTCTCATTAGAAACGATTAAATCTATAGCTGAAATTGGTGTAGGATTTATATCAGTTGGGGCATTAACTCATTCATCAAAAATATTAGATTTAAGTATGAAAAATCTTAAACCTTTAAATTAATATAAAAAATCACCACATTATAATAGTGTGGTGATTTTTTTATCCCTTTTTATCCGTACTCTAACATATTTTATCTTTACCTTAACATAGCTTTAAATAAAAAGCCACTCTCTACTTTACAGTGAGAATGGCTTTATATCCTAATAAAAGGCGCTATGCTTATTTTAAAATGAATAATGAACTTATCTAGTTGTAATGACTATGTAATTCATTAAATAAAAAAAGACTACGTGGCTACGTCTTACTCTCCCAGGCGGTTGCCCACCAAGTACCATCAGCGCTCAAGAGCTTAACTTCTGTGTTCGGAATGGGAACAGGTGTATCCTCTTTGCTATAATAACCACATAATCTTTCGATTAAAGTATTAACTTTTGTTAGTACTTTCAAAACTGCTAACATTTAATGTTTTCCATTATTTATTTTTAGCAACTGAAATCTTCCTTATAAACATATAATTAAAGATTTAGTTGGCGATATAAACCTTTAGGTTTATTTTGGTCAAGTCCTCGACCTATTAGTATCAGTAAGCTACATATGTTACCACACTTCCACCTCTGACCTATCAACCATGTAGTCTTCATGGGGTCTTAACCTTGCGGTGGGAAATCTTATCTTGAAGTAGGCTTCGCGCTTAGATGCTTTCAGCGCTTATCCTTTCCGTACTTAGCTACCCAGCTATGCCCTTGGCAGAACAACTGGTACACCAGCGGTACGTCCATCCCGGTCCTCTCGTACTAAGGACAGGTCTCCTCAAAT
>PPYF01422394.1_pt1 | contig 10861 bp, 10 predicted proteins | sample 1559871 | NCBI WGS metagenome assembly PPYF01 (sample SAMN08240021, study PRJNA423297) | Human gut metagenome, whole genome shotgun sequencing project.
CCCAGACCACCGGTACGGGACATCAGCGATTTTTCGCTTTCGGTCGGCTTGTAGGTGGTGCCTTTGCGCGTCGCTTCTTTCTGGCGGTCGCGAACCGCCTGGGCTTCGCGCGCTTCACGTTCAGCACGCGCTTTCGCCGCGGCTTCCGCACGGGCAATGCTGTTACGCAGACGGGATTCGTTGGCGCGCAGCTCGCTCAACTGTTGCTGACCTTGCTGGATGGAAGACTCCAGCCCTGCCAGTGTTTTCTTACGCTCGCTCAACGCCTGGGTCAGCTTCGCCTGTTGGGCGCGCTGCTCATATAAAAGCGTTTGTTGCTCGCTCTGTTTCTCTTCCAGTTCGGCACGCTGCATAGCGACTTCTTCACGCGTTTGTTTCAACTGAGCAATGGTTTCTTGTCGCGCCTGGTTGAGATAGCCGAAATAAGCCTGTAACCGCTGCCCACGCTGGCTTTCTTCACCGCTGAGAATCAGCTGAATACCGGTATGTTCACCCTGACGAAACGCGGCATCCAGTTGCGCGGCGAGGCTGCGCTCCTGGGCGGCTTTTTGCTGCTCTAGTTTGGCAATCGACGCGTTCATCTCATCAATCTGTTTATTCAGTTGATTAAGCGTGTTTTGCGTTTCGCGCAGTTTACGGGTGGCTTCAGAGATCGCTTCTTCCTGCTTTTTCAATTGTGCGAGCAGGCTTGCGCGTTGTTGTTGCTTTTGGCGTACCGCGCGCTCTTTCGCGGCGATGTCAGCCTGAATGGATTTGAGTTGGTCACGCTCATCCGCGTGGGCGGAAAAGGCGCACAACAATACGCCAGCGCTCAGAACGCTGGCGTAGATGATGGGCCTGATTGCAAACCTGCGCGGTTTCACGGCCCGTGTCATGGTATTAATCGCCTTTCCCCTCATGGGGAGGGATTATTCCACGATGAACAGCGGCTTACCAGTCATCTCTTGCGGGATTTCCATACCCATCAGCGACAACATGGTCGGCGCGATGTCAGAAAGTTTGCCGCCTTCAACCGCTTTCACGTTCTTATCACCAACGTAAATCAGCGGAACTGGCAGGTTGGTGTGTGCTGTGTGTGCCTGACCCGTTGCCGGATCGCGCATCTGTTCAGCGTTACCGTGGTCAGCGGTGATCAGCAGTTGTCCACCCACGGACTCAACCGCTTTCGCGACTTCTTCCACGCAGTGATCCAGCGCTTCAACCGCTTTAACCGCCGCTTCCATCACCCCGGTGTGACCTACCATGTCGCCGTTCGGATAGTTACAGATAATGGTGTCGTATTTGCCGCTCTTGATTGCCGCAACCAGTTTTTCGGTCAGCTCTGCGGAGCTCATTTCCGGTTGCAGATCGTAGGTAGCCACTTTCGGTGAGTTGATCAGAATGCGATCTTCGCCTTTGAACGACTCTTCTACGCCACCGTTGAAGAAGAAAGTAACGTGGGCATATTTTTCGGTTTCGGAAATACGCAGCTGAGTTTTGTCGTTTTTCGCCATCCACTCGCCGAAGGTGTTAACCAGGGAAGCGGGTGGGTAAGCCACTGCGGTTTTGATGTCGGCAGCGTATTCGGTCAGCATCACGAAATCGACGTTAACCACTTTCTTACGCGCGAAGCCATCGAAATCAGCGTTCACGAAAGCACGAGTGATTTCACGCGCGCGGTCAGCACGGAAGTTCATGAAAATCAGCGCATCGCCGTCTTCCATTGCCGCATCTGGCTGACCTTCTGCACGAATAACGGTCGCTTTCACGAACTCGTCGTTTTCGTCGCGAGCATAAGCAGCCTGCAAACCGGCAACGGCGGTATCGGCCTGGAACTCACCTTGCGCCAGAGTCAGCAGGTCATAAGCTTTTTCAACGCGATCCCAACGGTTATCGCGGTCCATCGCGTAGTAACGACCAATGATGGACGCTACGCGGCCTTTACCCAGCGCGGCAAATTTCTCTTCGAATTTTTTCAGCGAGGATTCAGCACTGCGCGGCGGAGTGTCGCGACCGTCAAGGAATGCGTGTAGGTAGATTTTTTCTGCGCCGCGTTCAGCTGCCAGTTCTACCATCGCCATGATGTGATCTTCGTGGCTGTGTACACCACCTGCGGAGAGCAGACCCATAATGTGTACTGCTTTGCCTGCGTTTTTCGCTTTATCTACTGCACCAGTCAACACCGGATTAGCAAAGAAAGCGCGATCTTTGATTTCAACGTCCAGACGAGTCAGGTCCTGATACACGATGCGGCCGGCACCCAGGTTAACGTGGCCTACTTCGGAGTTGCCCATCTGACGGTCAGGCAGACCGACTTCCAAACCGGAAGCGTCGATCAGGGTATGCGGACGATTGGCCCACAGTGCATCCATTACCGGGGTTTTAGCACTAAAAATGGCGTTATCCTGCTGTTCTTCGCGATAGCCATAGCCATCCAGAATCACCAGTACCATAGGTTTTTTAGAAACCGACATTGCGACAACCTCATACTCAAGAGTCAAAATTTGCGTAATTTTACTACAGCTGAATCGATAAAATAGCCTCTGAAGATCAAAATATACGACCGCTCGCGGCAAGCAGATGCCAGATTTACGCTTTTTTTTCGTAGCGCCCCGCAAAATTGCATTCCAGTTAACGCGCTGGCTGTATTTGCCGCACTGCGCAGGTATACTCCTTTCCTGGTTTTTTTAATCACTACGTCGGGAGTTGTTACCCCCCATGCAAGAAATTATGCAATTTGTTGGCCGTCATCCCATACTGAGTATCGCCTGGATCGCGTTACTGGTGGCGGTTCTTGTGACTACGTTTAAGAGCCTGACCTCGAAAGTGAAGGTGATTACTCGTGGTGAAGCTACGCGTCTGATCAACAAAGAAGACGCTGTGGTTGTGGATTTACGTCAGCGTGATGACTTCCGTAAAGGCCATATCGCAGGTTCTATCAACCTGTTGCCGAGCGAAATCAAAGCCAACAATGTTGGTGAGCTTGAGAAGCACAAAGACAAACCGGTTATCGTGGTAGATGGTTCTGGCATGCAGTGCCAGGAGCCTGCAAACGCGCTGACGAAAGCTGGTTTTGCGCAAGTATTCGTACTGAAAGAAGGCGTCGCTGGCTGGGCTGGCGAAAACTTGCCTTTGGTGCGCGGCAAATAATTTACCTGCCGTTTTTCATGATGCAGGCCGTTAGCTGCAATTAGGCCCCCAGCGACTTATTGATATAAGCTTCTGGGGACACTCCATTTTGCTGCCGCCCTGCAACATGAAATTTCAGGGTAAAAAACAGGAGCTAATTTATGGCCAATGTTGAAATCTATACCAAAGAAACCTGCCCGTATTGCCATCGTGCAAAAGCACTGCTGAGCAGCAAGGGCGTGAGTTTTCAGGAGTTGCCGATCGATGGCAATGCCGCTAAGCGTGAAGAGATGATCAAACGCAGCGGTCGCACTACGGTTCCACAGATTTTTATTGACGCACAGCACATTGGTGGCTGTGATGACTTGTATGCATTGGATGCACGTGGTGGACTGGATCCCCTGCTGAAATAACGTGTGAACGTTGGCATTACATTGCGCAGTATTTTAAGGACAACACTTAAGGGTTTTCTACACATGTCAGAACAAAACAACACCGAAATGACTTTCCAGATCCAACGTATTTATACCAAGGATATTTCTTTCGAAGCGCCGAACGCGCCGCACGTTTTCCAGAAAGATTGGCAACCAGAAGTTAAACTTGATCTGGATACGGCATCTACTCAACTGGCAGATGACGTTTACGAAGTGGTACTGCGTGTTACCGTAACGGCCTCCCTGGGCGAAGAAACCGCGTTCCTGTGTGAAGTTCAGCAGGGCGGTATTTTCTCCATCGCGGGTATCGAAGGCACCCAGATGGCACATTGCCTGGGCGCATACTGCCCGAACATTCTGTTCCCGTATGCTCGTGAGTGCATCACCAGCATGGTATCCCGCGGTACATTCCCGCAACTGAACCTTGCGCCGGTTAACTTCGATGCGCTGTTCATGAACTATTTGCAGCAGCAGGCTGGCGAAGGTACTGAAGAACATCAGGATGCCTGATGAACCAACGTAATGCTTCAATGACTGTGATCGGTGCCGGCTCGTACGGCACCGCTCTTGCCATTACCCTGGCAAGAAATGGCCACGAGGTTGTCCTCTGGGGCCATGACCCTGAACATATCGCAACGCTTGAACGCGACCGCTGTAACGCCGCGTTTCTCCCCGATGTGCCTTTTCCCGATACGCTCCATCTTGAAAGCGATCTCGCCACTGCGCTGGCAGCCAGCCGTAATATTCTCGTCGTCGTACCCAGCCATGTCTTTGGTGAAGTGCTGCGCCAGATTAAACCGCTGATGCGTCCTGATGCGCGTCTGGTGTGGGCGACCAAAGGGCTGGAAGCAGAAACCGGACGTCTGTTACAGGACGTGGCGCGTGAGGCCTTAGGCGATCAAATTCCGCTGGCGGTTATCTCTGGCCCAACGTTTGCGAAAGAACTGGCGGCAGGTTTACCGACGGCCATTTCGCTGGCCTCGACGGACCAGACCTTTGCCGATGACCTCCAGCAATTGCTGCACTGTGGCAAAAGTTTCCGCGTTTACAGCAACCCGGATTTCATCGGTGTGCAGCTTGGCGGCGCGGTGAAAAACGTCATTGCCATTGGCGCGGGGATGTCCGACGGTATCGGTTTTGGCGCGAATGCGCGTACGGCGCTGATCACTCGTGGGCTGGCTGAGATGTCGCGTCTTGGCGCGGCGCTGGGTGCCGATCCTGCCACCTTTATGGGCATGGCGGGGCTGGGCGATCTGGTGCTTACCTGTACCGACAACCAGTCGCGTAACCGCCGTTTTGGCATGATGCTCGGTCAGGGCATGGATGTACAAAGCGCGCAGGAGAAAATTGGTCAAGTGGTGGAAGGCTACCGCAATACGAAAGAAGTCCGCGAACTGGCGCATCGCTTCGGCGTTGAAATGCCAATAACCGAGGAAATTTATCAAGTATTATATTGCGGAAAAAACGCGCGCGAGGCAGCATTGACTTTACTAGGTCGTGCACGCAAGGACGAGCGCAGCAGCCACTAAACCCAGGGAACCTTTGTTACCACTATGACCCGGCCCGCGCAGAACGGGTCGGTCATTATCTTATCGTGTGGAGTAAGCAATGTCGTGTGAAGAACTGGAAATTGTCTGGAACAATATTAAAGCTGAAGCCAGAACGCTGGCGGACTGTGAGCCAATGCTGGCCAGTTTTTACCACGCGACGCTACTCAAGCACGAAAACCTTGGCAGTGCACTGAGCTACATGCTGGCGAACAAGCTGTCATCGCCCATTATGCCGGCTATTGCTATCCGTGAAGTGGTGGAAGAAGCCTACGCCGCCGACCCGGAAATGATCGCCTCTGCGGCCTGTGATATTCAGGCGGTGCGTACCCGTGACCCGGCGGTGGATAAATACTCAACCCCGTTGCTATATCTGAAGGGTTTTCATGCTTTGCAGGCGTATCGCATCGGTCACTGGTTGTGGAATCAGGGCCGTCGCGCGCTGGCTATTTTTCTACAAAACCAGGTCTCTGTAACGTTCCAGGTTGATATACACCCGGCAGCAAAAATTGGTCGCGGTATCATGCTCGACCACGCGACAGGCATCGTCGTTGGTGAAACGGCGGTGATTGAAAACGACGTATCGATTCTGCAATCCGTTACCCTTGGCGGTACGGGTAAATCTGGCGGAGACCGTCACCCGAAAATTCGTGAAGGCGTGATGATTGGCGCAGGCGCGAAAATTCTCGGTAATATTGAAGTTGGGCGCGGCGCGAAGATTGGCGCAGGTTCCGTGGTGCTGCAACCGGTGCCGCCGCACACTACTGCCGCTGGCGTTCCGGCACGCATTGTCGGCAAGCCGGATAGCGATAAACCGTCAATGGATATGGATCAGCATTTCAACGGCATTAACCATACGTTTGAGTATGGTGATGGGATCTGACATTCTGTGATCGTGCCGGATGCGGCGTGAACGCCTTATCCGGCCTACCGCATCTTAATCTCTCAACACCGCTCCCGGATACCCCAGCTGGCGCCAGGCTTCATACACCACCACCGACACCGCATTGGACAGGTTCATGCTGCGGCTGTCCGGCACCATTGGAATACGAATTTTTTGTTCAGCGGGCAGGGCATCAAGAATGCTCGCTGGCAGGCCGCGCGTTTCCGGGCCAAACATTAGATAGTCGCCATCCTGATAGCTTACGGCGCTGTGAGCAGGCGTACCTTTCGTGGTGAGGGCAAACAGGCGCTGGGGATTTTCTGCTTCGAGAAACGCGCGATAGTCATGATGACGCGTAACGGCGGTAAACTCGTGATAGTCCAGCCCCGCGCGGCGCAGGCGCTTATCGTCCCAGGCAAATCCCATCGGTTCGATGATATGCAGACGAAAGCCGGTATTAGCGCAAAGACGGATGATGTTGCCAGTATTTGGCGGAATTTCTGGTTCGTAAAGTACGATGTTTAGCATACTGCCCCCTTAGTGCGGGGGCAGGATAGCAGATATTCGTCTAACCCTTAAGCTGCATTCCCTTTCGCCATCGGAGCCACAGCCCGTTACGAATCCCGCTATCTGCCAGAATGGCGATATCACCTTTCACGGCATCTGCAATAGCAGGCAGGGCACGCGCAGAAGAGAGCACGCCGTCCAACTGACGACCGCCGTGGTTAGAAACCACAATTCCGTCAGCGCCAAAGCGTACTGCATCCCGCGCATCTTCCGGATCAAGTATCCCTTTGATTACCATCGGGCCATCCCAGAAGTCGCGGATCCACTCAAGGTCTTTCCATGAGATGGACGGATCGAAGTTATTGGCCAGCCAACCGATGTAATCTTCCAGTCCGGTCGGTTTGCCGAGGTAAGCCGAGATATTACCTAAATCATGCGGACGACCGTTCAGGCATAAAGCTGGAACCACATCGGACGTTTGATAGCCGGAGCCACTTCTTCAATCGGGCAAACGGAAACCGTCGAGAGAGTAAACGGAATGCCATGCGCATCTGCTGCTTTGGCAGCCTGAACTTCGCCGCGTCGCGCATACATGCCACACAAACCTACCGGACCTAGCGCCACCGGCATCGACAATTTCTCATTAAACAGCGTCGTTTCCAGGCTTAAGTCAGACATGTTTTTCAGAATACGCTGGCGCAGCGCCACTTCTGACAAATCTTCCACGTTGCGGCGCAGCGTGTATTCAGAATATGCCCCCCCATCCATATAGTGGAACAGGAACGGCGGCAGAATGCGTTGCGCTGCGGCGCGATAATCGCTGGCTGCGGAAATAATCATGCGTTTTTCTCCCTCGAATGCTCATTATGGTCACCAGGCAGGCGGGTAATACGTGCATGGCGAGCCTGATCTTCATCGAATCGTTTCATGGTGGTGTGAACAAAGCTAAGGTGCGCCATCATTGCTTTACGCGCCCCGTCAGCATCACCGGCAAAAATGGCGTCAATGACCGCCTGATGTTGTTCGGTCAGCTGTGAAAAAACCGGGGGTACCAGGTACATCCGCTGGCGGCTATGCTTCACAGAGGATTGCAGGACATCGAAGAAACCGCGCATGGTTTGCAGCAACACAATGTTATGTGAAGCTTCGGCAATCGCCAGATGAAAACGAACGTCCGCTTGTGAGGCGAGATCCGGGTCTTCACTTAGCGTTGCTTCAAAGCAAAGCTGAATCTTTTCTTTTTCGCCAGGTGTGGCGCGCATTGCTGCATGCCATGCGGTGCTGGCTTCAATGGCGTATCGGGCTTCCAGAATATCGAAACTGTAATCCGGATCATCGGCCATCAGCGTTTTCAGCGGCTGGACGATGTTTTGCTCCGACCATGTGTCATGACGCCAGCGAATAAACGTCCCGCCGCCACGTCGACTGAGCAGCACACCTTCGCTTACCAGTTTCGCCAGCGCCTCGCGCAGTGAATTTCTCGACACGCCGAGTTGCATCGCCAGTTGACGTTCAGCGGGCAACTTCATGCCCGCTTCCAGGTTTTTTTCATCAATCAGCGCCCGCACACGATCGGCAACCTCGTCTGACAGGCGTCTGGGTAAAACAATCATTAAGGAATCATCCACGTTAAGACATAGGCCTGAAGCGTGGTGATCACGCCCACCATACAGGTGAAGATCAGGCTGTGTTTGACAGTAAAGCGGAACAAATCAGACTCTTTGCCCACCAGACCTACCGCCGCACAGGCGATAGCGATAGATTGCGGAGAGATCATTTTGCCGGTGACACCACCGGTGGTGTTGGCTGCAACCAGCAACAGGTCAGAAACGCCAATTTGTTGTGCGGCGGTAGCCTGCAAAGCGGCAAACAAAGCATTAGATGACGTATCCGACCCGGTCAGGAATACCCCAAGCCAGCCGAGGAACGGCGAGAAGAAGGTGAATGCATGACCGGTGTGCGCCAGTGCCAGCGCCAGTGTTGATGACAGTCCTGAATAGTTCGAGATAAAGGCGAATGCCAGCACCATACCGATGGAGTAGATGGGCAGAGCCAGTTCTTTCAGCGTGCTGCCGAAGGTGCTGATAGCGTCAGATGGTTTCATCTTCAGCCAGACAATCGAGAGCAGGGCAGCAAACAGAATGGCGGTGCCAGTGGCAGAGAACCAGTCAAACTTAAACACGGCGGCATACGCTGTCGCTTCGCTGACCACTGGCGGCATACGGGCAACCAGTTTATCGAGGTACGGCACCGGAATGTTGATCACCCACTCATACAGCGCACCGCCTGAAGCGAACAGGGCTTTAAACGGCGGGATACTCCACAGCGTTACGGTGGCGGTCAGGAACAGGAACGGTGTCCAGGCGCGCAGCACCTGACCTGCCGTGTAACCTGTGTGAGCCAGCGTCATATCAACCTGTGACGCCCCTAAGTCACCGAAGCGGAATACGCGCACTGGTTGCCAGCGTTTGAGGAACAGTGTCAGACAGAGCAGCGATACCAGCGAAGAGATAATGTCTGGCAGTTCCGGCCCAATAAAGTTAGAGCTGAGGTATTGAGCAATGGCAAACGACCCGCCCGCAACCACGACCGCAGGCCACGTCTCTTTGATACCGCGCCAGCCGTCCATAATCGCCATGATCCAGAACAGCACGATAATGGTCATAAACGGCAGCTGACGCCCCACCATCTGACCAATCTCAAAGCTGTCGATGCCTGTTACCTGCCCGGCGACCAGAATCGGAATACCCATCGCACCAAATGCCACTGGCGCGGTGTTAACAATCAGGCACAGCCCGGCGGCGTACAGTGGTTTAAAGCCCAGACCGACCAGCAATGCGGCGGTAATTGCTACCGGTGCGCCAAAGCCTGCGGCTCCTTCAAGGAAAGCGCCGAAACAGAAACCGACGATCAGCATTTGCAGGCGCTGGTCAGGGGTTATCGAAAGAATAGACGAGCGGATGATGTCAAACTGCCCGGTTTTCACCGAGATCTTATAGACGAACACCGCTGCAATAATGATCCACGCGATGGGCCACAACCCGTAGAAGAAGCCATAAACCACCGAGGCCAGCGCGTTAGCGACCGGCATTTTATAGAACAGCAAAGCCACGGCAAGGGCGATTGCCACCGTCCATGAGGCGGCGACGTATCCTTTCAGTTTGAGCTTAATCAGCGCAAAGAAGAAAAACAGGATGGGAAGCGATGCTATCAGGCTGGAAAGCCAGATATTCCCGGCGGGATCGTAGTTTTGTTGCCAGAGATTCATTGCAGGTCTCCTGCAGTCCACACACGCCGTGTAATGAGTCTGTTGCTCATCTCCTTGTCACACGTTGTGTAAAAGTGGCACTGCCAATTGTGTTGTGTAGGGATAATGACAATGGATAGTTAACTAAATGTTATGCATTGGCAACATTGATGTGAGTTTTGATTGGGGAATTGTGAACCAGAGGTCAGATAAGCGAAGAATTGGTAGGGCCAATTCTGGGAGAGAGGTAATAAAGAAAAGGGCAATTCCCATCAGAGAATTGCCCTCAGATTGTTGATCTGGTGCGCCTTATCTTGCCGGATGCGGCGTGAACGCCTTATCCGGCCTACAGGGGAGTGCTGAATCACCCCGTAGGCCTGATAAGCGTAGCGCATCAGGCAATGTGGCGTACCCATTTGTTAATGGATCATTACCACTGAATACCGGCACCGAGCGCGGCGGAGTATTCACCCTGGCTATTGGTACTACCTTGTAATTTGTAGACCCAACGACCATTGGCGCTCACCATCGACACACCTAAAGCAACTGCCGATTCACCGTTGTAAGTACCACCACCAATAGAGGCCATGCTGGCTCCCGGCGTGTAAGCCTGCGGCAGACCGGTCATTGCCATTGCAGAAGCGATACCACCACTCAGCTTGCTTTCAGTTTTGGACAGTTTGTTATCCATCTCAACCATGCGCTGATCGGTGTATTGCTTCGTTTCCTGCACACTTTGCTTCAACTGCGCATAGTTCACTGCGTCGTTGTTGTTCACGCCAGCAGAAACGTTGCTGATGCGAGTCGTACCGCTATTGCCGCCACCGAGAGTGATGTTGCTGTAGTCGATAGAGCCATCAGCTTTGGTGTCGTAGCGCACGCCGCCTGCTTCAGAAGACTTCAGTTGTGAAACGTTAACCGCATCGGTGGCATTAACACCGGCAGCAACGTTGGTGATACGGCGCTGGTTGGTAGAAGAACCCACAGAGATCGTATTTTCTTCGTCTGCTACGGAACCCGTGCCCAGCGCGACGCTGTTATCAGCGGCAGCAATGGAACCAGAACCAATCGCAACACTGTCTTTACCCTGCGCGTTGGCGTCTGCGCCATCGGTGTTGGTCTTGAAGTACTTAGT
>PPYF01172385.1_pt1 | contig 10860 bp, 9 predicted proteins | sample 1559871 | NCBI WGS metagenome assembly PPYF01 (sample SAMN08240021, study PRJNA423297) | Human gut metagenome, whole genome shotgun sequencing project.
CAGAGCGACTGGCGCAAGGCCCGATCGCGCTCTATTGCGGCTTCGATCCTACCGCTGACAGCTTGCATTTGGGGCATCTGGTTCCCTTGTTATGCCTGAAACGCTTCCAGCAGGCAGGTCATAAACCTGTGGCGCTGGTCGGTGGCGCGACCGGTCTGATTGGCGACCCGAGCTTTAAAGCCGCCGAGCGTAAACTGAACACCGAAGACACCGTTCAGGAGTGGGTAGACAAAATCCGTAAACAGGTTGCTCCGTTCCTGGATTTCGACTGCGGCGACAACTCCGCTATCGCGGCGAATAACTATGACTGGTTCGGCAACATGAACGTGCTGACCTTCCTGCGCGATATCGGTAAGCATTTCTCTGTCAACCAGATGATCAACAAAGAAGCGGTGAAGCAGCGTCTGAACCGTGACGATCAAGGGCTCTCCTTCACTGAGTTCTCCTACAACCTGTTACAGGGTTATGACTTTGCCTGTCTGAATAAACTGCATGGTGTGGCGCTGCAAATCGGTGGTTCCGATCAGTGGGGTAACATCACCTCCGGGATAGACCTGACGCGTCGTCTGCATCAGAATCAGGTCTTCGGTCTGACCGTTCCGCTGATCACCAAAGCGGACGGTACCAAGTTCGGCAAAACCGAAGGCGGCGCAGTATGGCTGGATCCGAAGAAAACCAGTCCGTACAAATTCTATCAGTTCTGGATCAACACGGCGGACGCCGACGTGTATCGCTTCCTGAAGTTCTTCACCTTCATGGACATTGAAGAGATCAATGCGCTGGAAGAAGAAGACAAGAACAGCGGTAAAGCGCCGCGTGCGCAGTACGTGCTGGCCGAGCAGGTCACGCGTCTGGTGCATGGCGAAGAGGGCCTTATCGCGGCGAAACGCATCACCGAGAGCCTGTTCAACGGTACGCTGAGCGATTTGAGTGAAGCGGACTTCGAACAACTGGCGCAGGACGGTGTGCCAATGGTCGAGATGGAAAAAGGCGCAGATCTGATGCAGGCGCTGGTGGATTCCGAACTGCAGCCGTCTCGTGGTCAGGCGCGTAAGACCATTGCGTCAAACGCGATCACCATTAACGGCGAGAAGCAGTCGGATCCGGAGTACACCTTCACCGAAGGCGATCGTCTGTACGGCCGCTACACGCTGCTGCGTCGCGGTAAGAAGAATTACTGTCTGGTGTGCTGGAAGTAATCGAAAGTTAGCAGGGGCGTGGGAAACCACGCCCCTTTATTTTTTCAGGGTTGTGGTAAGCAAAAAATGAAGAATATCCTCGCCATTCAGTCCCACGTTGTTTTTGGACATGCTGGCAATAGCGCCGCGGAGTTTCCGATGCGCCGCCTCGGTGCCAACGTCTGGCCCCTCAATACGGTTCAATTCTCTAATCACACGCAATACGGCAAATGGACTGGCTGCGTCATGCCGCCCTCTCATCTGACGGAGATTGTGCAGGGCATTGCCGATATCGATCAGCTGAAGCGCTGTGATGCGGTGCTGAGCGGTTATCTGGGTTCTGCCGAGCAGGGCGAGCATATTCTGGGGATTGTGCGTCAGGTGAAAGCGGCGAATCCGGCGGCGAAATATTTTTGTGACCCGGTGATGGGACATCCGGAAAAGGGGTGTATTGTCGCGCCTGGCGTCGCCGAATTTCATGTTCGCCACGCGTTACCTGCCAGCGACATCATCGCCCCGAATCTGATTGAGCTGGAAATTCTCTGTGAACACGCGGTGAACACCGTGGACGAAGCGGTTACCGCCGCCCGCGAGCTCATTGCACAGGGGCCGGAGATTGTGCTGGTCAAACACCTGGCGCGTGCGGGTTACAGTCAGGATCGTTTTGAAATGCTGCTGGTTACTGCCGATGACGCCTGGCACATCAGTCGTCCGCTGGTGGATTTCGGTGTCCGTCAGCCGGTCGGCGTGGGCGATGTGACCAGTGGTTTACTGTTAGTGAAATTGCTGCAGGGGGCGACAATCCAGCAGGCGCTGGAACATGTGACGGCGGCGGTGTATGAGATTATGATTGCTACCAAAGCAATGCAGGAATATGAACTGCAGGTGGTGGCGGCGCAGGATCGTATCGCTCAACCAGACCACTACTTTAGCGCCACACAGCTTTGACTTGCCTGCCGGATGCGGCGTTGACCGCCGCCATCCGGCCTGATTCGCTTACTGTATTCCTTCCGCCTTCAGCGCTGCCGCAACGCCCGGACGCTCAGCCACTCGTTTCATATATGCCGCAATATTCTCTAACCCGTCCATATTGAGTTTTACCGCATACGCCCAGCGCAGTACGGTGAAAAGGTAGGCATCCGCGATAGTGAAACGCGAGCCACAAATCCATTGTCCCTCTTTGAGAGCGGCATCAACGTACTGCATTTTCTTTTCAAGAAGCGCGCGAACGGTCGGTTTATACTCTTCTGGAGTGTCAGGGCGAAACAGCGGCGTGAAGCCTTTATGCAGTTCAGTCGCAATGTAGTTAAGCCATTCCAGCGTCTTGTAGCGTGAAATGCTGCTCACGGGAGCCAGCAACTGGCGATCAGGAACGCTGTCGGCGAGATATTGCATAATCGCCACGCCTTCGGTCAGCAGCGTACCATCATCGAGCAGCAAAGCGGGAACCTGTCCTTTCGGGTTGACCGCGAAAAAATCATCGCCGTTTTCCAGACGCTTTTTCATCAAATCCACGCCATCCAGCGTGAAATCTTTCCCACTCTCGCGAAGGGTAATATGGGAGGCAAGAGAGCAGGCGCCTGGCTTGTAGAACAGTTTCATCGATAACTCCTTTCAACTGAGGTTTAACGTATCCTGGTTCGGGTTCAGGCAAAAAAAAAGCCGCTAACGCAACGTTAGCAGCTTCATTATGCGTTTCCCAGAAATTTACGCGGTAGCGGTTTTAGACGCTTTCTCGCGAGGTTCGTCGTCCTGAGTCATGCGGTTCAGTTTCGGCGCCGTCAGCAACATCAGAACAGCGATCACTGCGGTCGCCACGCCAATCTGCAGGAACACGCGACCATACACTTCCAGAGACATCAGCGGGTCCGTTACGTTTTCCGGAACCGCCATCATGCTGGCGACATAACCGCCAATGATGTTGGCGCCGGCAGTGGTGAGGAACCAGCTACCCATGATGAAGCCCATCAGACGCTGTGGAACCAGCTGTGCCACCATGGCCAGGCCCAGACCGGAAATCATCAGCTCACCGATACTTTGCAGGCCGTAGCAGATGATCAGCCAGTTAACGGAAACGATGCCCGCATCGGAGGCGAATTTGGCACCCAGCGGCAGGATCAGGAACGCGCCTGAACACAGCACCATACCAATGGCAAACTTCGTCGGCATCGGCAGAGTGTCGCCCATCTTGTTATAGATAGCCGCGAGGATAGGACTACCAATGATGATCCAGAACGGGTTCAGCGCCTGATACTGTTCAGGTTCGAACGCGATGCCAAGAATGGAGTGCTCAACGTTACGGATAGCGAAGAAGTTCAGCGATGTCGGCATCTGGCTGTACAGCACGAAGAAGATGATCGCTTCCAGCATCAGAATGAACGCCACGATCATTTTACGACGAGCCGCACCCTGCATAGAGAAGGCTTCTTTACCGAAGATAATCACGATACCAAGCGCGATCACACCCAGAACCATGCGGGCGATTTGCTGGTTATGCAGCAGCCAGGTGGCGATCGCGATGAGCGCGATAACACCGACGATGGTCAGCAGCAGGTTGCGGAAGTTAATCGGCTCAAAGTCAGGTTTAGAACCGTAGTTCTTCACCCAACGCTGGCAGAACGCGAAGTTCACCACGGTGATCAGCATACCGACAACGCTCAACGCGAACGCGGTGCTCCAGCCGTAATGCGCGGCCAGCCACGGTGTTGCCAGCATTGAGAAGAATGAACCGATATTGACGGACATGTAGTACATCGTAAATGCACCATCAAGACGCGGGTCATCTTTTGCATAGCAGGTTGAGAGTAGCGAGGACGGGTTAGCTTTAAACAGACCATTACCCACGGCAATGGCGGCCATGCCCATATAAACGATGCCAGCGTCGTGTCCGGACCATGCCACCAGGGCATAACCAATAGCCAGTACTACCGCACCAAGCATAATGACGCGCTTGGTACCCAGAATTTTATCGCCTAACCAGCCACCAATGGCGACCAGACCGTAAACCAGGGCGCTAAAAGACGAGAAAAGAGTGATTGAATCCGCTTCAGACATACCCAGTTGTTTAACCAGGTAAACGGCCATAATTCCTTGTAAGCCGTAATAACCGAAACGCTCCCAGAGCTCAATCGAGAAGATGAGATAGAACGCCTTCGGTTGTTTGAAAGCGTTAAGACTGACGCTTTCCGTTGGTTTCTTGTTTGCAGTAGACACTTTAGCCTCTTTTTTTACATCCCATATTAACGGGGGTGTTCTGTCACGTGATACCACTGGGTAGCCGTGAAATTGTTATAGTGGGAGGGGAAACGGCAAGTAATGTTCACTATCTTGCACTTTCAGACAAGTCTTTTGTAATAACCTGTTACATATATCTCATCTGGTGAATTCATCGGGGTAGATAAATGTTATCTAGCGTTAAATTTTTTTAATTGCGTAATGGCAGTTTTTTACGCTGTCAACGGGCCCTGAAAATCGCTGTATGGCGATATGTTCTGCTATATGCCGTTTAACGTAGTGATAAAGGCCAGTATCTAAAAAATAGCCAGTGTAATGTTTTGTGTATAAAAACTGACTCCTTGTCATCTGATTGTATAATTAACCAAATTCAACAAAATAATTTACATAGGGTTATCACTATGATCGGGATCACAGTTGGATAGAAATTTTCGTTATTAAAAAAAGGATTAACCTGAATAAGCACTAATCACCAGGATTATTCATTTGTCTAAACCTGATGACGTGGAATCATTGACGGAATGAAGAGGAAGAAGTAGAGGATAACAAAAAGTTATGGCGGGGCGGATGGGGTTGCCCCGACGAGTCAGATATCGACCTTCTCTTTGTATTCACAAAGATCTTCGATGATGCAGGAGCCACAGCGCGGCTTGCGGGCAATACAGGTGTAACGACCGTGCAGGATCAGCCAGTGGTGGCAGTCGACCTTAAACTCTGCGGGCACCACTTTCAGCAATTTCTCTTCCACCTGCTCAACGTTCTTACCGGGCGCAAAGTGGGTACGGTTACAGACGCGAAAGATATGCGTGTCGACGGCGATGGTGGGCCAGCCGAAGGCGGTATTCAGCACGACGTTTGCCGTCTTGCGACCCACGCCCGGCAGGGCTTCAAGCGCCGCACGATCCTCAGGCACCTCGCCATGATGTTGCTCAAGCAGGATGCGGCAGGTCTTAATCACGTTTTCGGCTTTGCTGTTAAACAGGCCGATCGTTTTGATATAGGACTTCACGCCCTCAACGCCGAGTTCCAGCATGGCGGCGGGGGTATTGGCAACCGGGTAGAGTTTCGCCGTGGCCTTGTTCACGCTGACATCTGTCGCCTGGGCCGATAACAGCACGGCGATCAACAGTTCAAAGGGCGAGCTGAAATTCAGTTCGGTCGTCGGATGCGGATTATTCGCGCGTAATCGGGTTAAAATTTCTAACCGCTTTGCTTTATTCATGAGACATTCCCTGGTTCAGCGGAGGGCAACTCCGTTGCGACAGACGCACTGGCGCGACGTTTTTTCATCTTCTCATCAATGAGATATTTCACCGCCAGCATGAGTCCCAGGCCAATAAAGGCGCCGGGGGGCAGCATTGCCAGCAGGAAAGGAGAGTCGGTGTGGAAAATTTCCACGCGCAGTACCTTTGCCCAGCTACCGAGCAGCCCATCCGCACCATCAAACAAGGTTCCGTTGCCGATAATCTCACGCAGAGAGCCCAGCACAAACATAGCGCCGGTTGCGCCCATCCCGATGGAAAACCCGTCGAGCGCAGAGAGCGCCGGACCCTTTTTGGCGGCGAAGGCTTCAGCACGTCCCACCACAATACAGTTGGTCACGATCAGCGGGATAAAAATCCCCAGCGACTGGTAGAGGCCAAAGGCATAGGCGTTGATCAGCATCTGTACCACACTGACGACCGACGCGATAATCATCACATAAATTGGGATACGAATTTCTGCCGGCGTCCAGCGACGTAATGTCGAGACCGCCAGATTAGTCAGGGTCAATACCAGCGTGGTGGCAAGACCCAGTCCCAACGCATTGGTCGCCGTAGAGGTTACCGCCAGCAGAGGGCACAGTCCCAACAGTTGTACCAGCGCCGAGTTGTTTTTCCACAATCCCTGAACGATGACGTCTTTAATTTCGCTCATGATTTATTCTCCGCAGGCCGGAAGTTGAGGAAGTTGTGCCGGCAGCGTCCGGGCATACAGTCCGGCACGCTTGACGGCATTGACCACCGCACGTGGCGTAATCGTCGCCCCGGTAAACTGGTCAAAATCCCCGCCGTCTTTTTTCACGGCCCAGTGGCTGTCGTTATCACTCTGGATTTTTTTTCCGCTGAAACCGGTGATCCAGTCAGACAGACGCCGTTCTATTTTATCGCCCAGACCCGGCGTTTCATGGTGTTCCGTCACGCGAGTGCCTAAAATCGTACCGCTGAAATCGGCGCCGACCAACAACTGGATGGCACCGGAATAACCATCCGGTGCCGTCGCCTCAAGTACCGCCGCCACGGGAGTCCCGTCCTGCTCAGCGATATAAACGCGATGCTCGCCTTTGCCCAGCTCAGGGGCGCTGACCACGACGCAGCGATCCTGCAAACGGTTATTATAGCGAGCGGCAGGCAAGACCTGATCAAACAGCGCCTTTTGCTGAATGGCTGCCTGTTCATCAATGGTGGTTTTGGTCAACTGGTTGATGGCGGCGGTGAGTCCGGTCGAGCCAGCGGCAAACAGCGCCAGGGTGATGCCATGTTTACGAATCGTTTTCAGCATGGATTATCCTTTGCGGTGTCCGTACACGCGCGGGCGCGTGTAGTAGTCAATCAGCGGCACCGTAATATTGGCTAACAGTACGGCAAAGGCCACGCCATCCGGATAGCCGCCGAAGCTACGGATTAACCACACCAGCAGGCCCGCCAGTGCGCCAAACACCAGACGACCGCGATTGGTCGTCGAGGCCGTCACCGGGTCCGTCAGAATGAAGAATGCGCCAAGCATCGTTGCCCCACTGAGCAGATGAATTTGCGGGGAAGCCAGCGACTCGGGGGCAAACAGCCAGCCCAGCGTCGCACAGACGCCCAATGAGAGCAGGAAGCTTACCGGAATATGCCAGCGAATAGCTTTTTGCTGTAGCAGAAAAACACCGCCAGCCAGCCAGGCCAGGTTGACCCACTGCCAGCCCGCACCGGCAAACATACCGTTGTAAATGGGGTACTGCATGATCTGCTCAACAGAATGACCTGCATGCAGAGAGGTTTTGAACGTATCCAGCGGCGTGGCCTGGCTTACCCCGTCAATCCCCATACGCAACGTATTCATATCACCGCCGCTGGCGGTATGCCCGGTAAAGATGACCTGCAGCGCATCGACCAGTCCCGGCGCGCTGGCGGCAATATCCTGCGGAGGCAACCAACTGGTCATCTGCACCGGGAAGGAGATTAGCAGCACCACATAACCAATCATCGCCGGGTTGAACGGGTTTTGTCCCAGACCACCATACAATTGCTTGGCAATGATCACCGCGAATACCGTACCGAGGATCACCATCCACCAGGGGGCGAGGGGAGGAATACTGACGGCCAGCAGCAGACCGGTCAGCAGCGCGGAGTTATCTTTTAAAATCGCCACTACCGGCTGTTTACGCAATCTGAGTACGGCGGCCTCCGCCAGCAGCGCACTGGCGCAGGCGAGTACGATCTGGAACAGCGTCCCCCAGCCGAAAAACCACCATTGCACGGCGATGCCTGGCACCGCAGCCAGTAAGACCAGCAGCATAATGCGCGAGGTTTGACGCTGATTATGCGTGTAGGGAGAACTTGCGATTCTGAATACCATTTATTCCTCGTTAACAACCTGCTGCTGAGCGTCTTTTTTAGCTTTTGCGCGCGCTATTGCAGCGGCGATGGCCGCCTTGCGTGGGTCGACCGGTTCCAGGGAGGGGGCAGCTGGTTCGTCGCTGGCCAACTGCGCCTGTTTGCGTGCCTTCGCACGGGCAATAGCGGCCTCGACGGCGGCTTTGCGCGGATCCACCGGTTCAGCCGGTGCGGCAGGTTCGTCGCTGGCCTGCTGTTCCTGTTTACGCGCCTTCGCACGGGCGATAGCGGCCTCGACGGCGGCTTTGCGCGGATCCACCGGTTCAGCCGGTGCGGCAGGTTCGCCGCTGGTCTGCTGTTCTTGTTTGCGTGCCTTCGCACGGGCGATAGCAGCCTCAACGGCGGCTTTGCGCGGATCCACCGGTTCAGTTAGTGCAGCAGGTTCGCCGCTGGCCTGTTGTTCTTGCTTGCGCGCTTTCGCGCGGGCAATAGCGGCCTCAACGGCGGCTTTGCGCGGATCCATCGGTTCAGTTGGTGCAGCAGATTCGCCGTTGGTCTGCTGTTCCTGCTTGCGCGCCTTCGCACGGGCGATAGCGGCCTCGACGGCGGCTTTACGCGGATCGGCATCCACTGCGGTGACGTTCCCGGCCTGTTTTGCTCGTGCCAGCGCTTTGCGCGCTTCGCGAGCGGCTATCACCGCACTATTGTCCGGTTTTTCACCGGCTTTGATCATCACCGGTTGAGTCGCTTGCACCTGTTTCTCTTTGACGCGAGCCAGGGCGGCGGCAATGGCATCCTGATCTTTTGCCGCAGGCTGCACGGCGGCTTTCTTGTGACGTTCCAGACGCGCCGCTTTCTCTCGCTCCAGGCGAGCCTGACGCGCTTCAAAGCGCGCTTTAGCCTCTGCCGCGCGTTTCTCTTCTTGGCTTATTGCGTAAAGCTCGGCTTTCTCCTGACGGAAATATTGCACCAACGGAATATTGCTCGGGCAAACCCAGGCACAGGCACCGCATTCAATGCAGTCGGCAATGTTATGCGCCGTGGCTTTGTCATGCTGTTGCCCTTTACTGAACCAGTAAAGCTGCTGGGGCAGAAGATCTGCCGGGCAGGCGTCTGCGCAGGCGCTACAGCGAATGCAGCCTTTCTCTTCCTGTGGTTCACCCATCTCTGTCGCTGACGGCGCCAGCAAACAGTTGGTGATCTTTACGACCGGCACATCGAGCCACGGTAAGGTGAAGCCCATCAGCGGGCCGCCCATAATCACCATCTGATCGGCAGAAGGGCAGAAACCGGCATCATTTAACAGATGTTTCACTGGTGTACCCAGCCTCGCCCAGACGTTGCCTGGACGACTGACCGCTTCACCGGTGAGGGTCACAACCCGTTCAGTAATCGGTTCTCCATCGACGATCGCGCGTTTTACCGCATACGCCGTACCGACGTTTTGCATCAGTACGCCGATGTCGGAAGAACGACCGCCGTGCGGAACCTGCTTCCCGGTCAGGATTTGGGTCAGCTGTTTTGCACCGCCCGACGGATATTTCGTCGGGATGACACGCAGTGAGATATCCCGCGCGTCGGCCAGCACCGCACGCAGCATTGAGATGGCCTGCGGTTTGTTATCTTCGATACCGATGAGGACTTCACGAGGTTGCAGAATATGCGCCAGGATGCGGATACCCTCGACAACCTGCGCCGCACAATCCTGCATCAGCCGATCGTCGGCAGTGATATAGGGTTCACATTCCGCCGCGTTGATGATCAGCGTTTCAATTTTGTCGCCGCCACCCTTTAATTTATTGCCGGTTGGAAAGCCGGCACCGCCCAGTCCAGCGACGCCGAACTGGTGAATACGTTCGATTAGGGCTTCGCGGCTCTGCGAACGGTAATCCTGCCAACCTTCGCGTTCAATCCAGCGGTCTTCGCCGTCGGCGTCGATGATCACGCTAAGTTCAGCTAATGCCGAAGGATGCGCCGTTGAGTGGGGCGCAATGGCGACCACCGTCCCGGAAGTGGGCGCATGAACCGGGAGCATTCTTCCCCATCCACGGGTCAGCGCTTGTCCGCGCAATACGTGTTGCCCTTCGGCGACGCACAGTTCACCTTCGGCACCGATATGTTGTTTGAGCGGCATAACAAAGCGCTGCGCGAGGGGAACCTGACGCAGCGGCGTGCCGTTTGACTGGGTTTTCATTTCCGGCGGATGGATACCGCCGTTGAAATCCCAGATCTTATCTTTTCTGAAAGCAGAGAATAACTTAAGCATGTTGTTCCACGGGGATATTACGCACGGGGATCGTGTTTAAATCCCACTTCCAGCTGTCAGGTGTTTCGGCGACCGGACGCAGTTCAATGCAGTGAGTCGGGCAGGGATCCACGCACAGATTGCAGCCCGTGCACAAATCACTCATCACCGTGTGCATGGCACGCGTTGCGCCAATAATGGCGTCCACCGGGCAGGCCTGAATACACTTGGTGCAGCCGATACAGTTGGCTTCATCAATCATCGCCAGCATGCGGACCGGCGCCACATCCTGTTCATCGCCATCAATCGGCTGGGGATCCACGTTCAGCAGTTCAGCGATTTTTAACATCACCGCTTCGCCGCCAGGCGCACAGCGGTTAATTTTTTCACCCTGACTGCCAATCGCTTCCGCATAGGGGCGACAGCCGGGATAGCCGCATTGCCCACACTGGCTCTGCGGCAGAATCTCATCGATTTTTTCAACGACAGGATCATCCTCCACCGCATAACGACGGGAGGCGTAACCCAGGATAGCGCCGAACACCAGGCCCAGCAGGCTCACGGCGGCAACGGCAATCCAGATAGCATTCATTACAACTTCACCAAACCACTAAAGCCCATA
>PPYF01422016.1_pt1 | contig 10860 bp, 10 predicted proteins | sample 1559871 | NCBI WGS metagenome assembly PPYF01 (sample SAMN08240021, study PRJNA423297) | Human gut metagenome, whole genome shotgun sequencing project.
AGGTATAAGAGTATACCTAGTATCAAATATATTTCTATCCTATCAATTCAATATTTTTTTAATCTTATTTTATTAGCTGCTGACTACCTTTATAAATTTCTTGGGTTATCAAGATTATATTCTTTAGCAATTTTTTTGAAATTATATAAAAGGTAGCGATGACGTACTAAATCATCCGGCTTACTACGATACAATGTTACAATTCCATAAGGATCCTCCATTACAATTTGATGCTTCTCCAATGTATCAAATAAACTTAATGCATTTCTTTGATTTAACACTTCAAAGCGACATATATTATTATCTTTAGTAATTATATCTAGATCAAGATAAAATCTAAATTCTGGCATCGGCCATGAAATTATTGATCTTGAACACATTGAGATTTTTGTACTCTTAATTTCACCGTAAGGAATTTCAATCTCCTCATAATTAGTATTATTGAACCTGACAGCATCCTTATCGAAATTTAAAACACGATTACGTAATGCAGACGCTTCATCATATTCCAATCCATCAAAAATTGCATAAACAATCAATCGTGCAGTAGTAGATTTTTTGGGCTCAAACGTCTCAACTTTTACTTGACTGGTAGTATTTTCATTCTTCCTATCTTCTGTTTTTTCACCAACAGAATTTTTTATTTCCCTCTCTTGAAATTCTTTTTTAGATTCCTTTTTAAGATTATTTTGAGGATTAAACAATTTTAATAAACTATCCTGTGTTGTTATCTTAACAATCTCATTAAAAAAATCAACTTGACTGCCATTTTGACAATCAATCCGATTAATAATTTGTCCATCACGTAAATAAAGAAATTTCTTTGCATAACTGGCAATCATATTATCATGAGTTACTAAGATAATTGAGGTTCCTTGTTGATTCAGTTCTCTTAAGATTTCTAGTACTTCATGTGAATTTTTAGAATCCAGATTCCCTGTTGGTTCATCACAAACAACAATTTTTGGCTTCGTTACTATTGCTCTAGCAATAGCAACACGCTGCCGTTCTCCACCAGAACATTCATTTGGCTTTTTATATAGAGTATGGCTAATATTTAAGCGTTCACCAATCTCATTAACGCGTTCCTTAATTTCTTGTGGAGAAACTTCATTTAAAATCAAAGGTGTAGCAATATTGTCAAAAACAGATAATGATGGAACTAAATTGTGATTTTGAAAAATGAATCCCAAATATCGATTACGATAGTCACTTAGTTCAGCATCATTCATCTCACCGACAAAACGATTAAATATTTTAACTGCTCCACTACTTACTTCATCTAATGTTGATAAACAATTTAATAATGTTGATTTTCCGGAACCACTTGGCCCCATAACACTAATAAAATCCCCTTCCTCTAAGATGAAATCGACATTTCGCAATGCATAAAAATTAGCGCCACGTTTTAATAAAATATCCTGATCATATATTTTACTAATATTATTCGCCGTGATTAAGATATCTGACATCATCGTACACCTCCTTGATTAATTTACGATAACTGACGATCATATATATTGACATAAATGTATATAAAATAATATAAATTGCAATCATTGTGATAAAAGTATTGTAAGTAATCATATTAACTAAATAACTTTGATATAATAAGGATCCATACATAACAATTGGGAATATCACAATTAAAATAATAAACAGCATCATCTCTTGGTAATGAATCTTAAAAATACTTTTTTTGTTGTAACCTAAAGCCCGCATTGTTGCAATTACTGAAGCTCGGGTTGGCAAATAGATCATAAAGCGAATAATAAAACAAAGGAACATTGACGCCATTAATGCAAAAAAACTCATCATCATTGCATTTTGCACGTCAATCGAAACTGACTGCAAGAATAAGAAACTAATAATTATTGGTACAACAACAGCTGAAATATTGATCATTGCTGTCATTACGTCAGTAAGATCTTTTAGATTACTAAGTGATATGATCCAGTTCTTTGATTTTAGTAAGACTTTATTATGCAATAAGTCAAATAATAAAGGAAATGTATTATCAATGATGAGGACCTCACCTAATAATGAAAAAGCAAAATAAGTAGGTAAATTATTATTTTCAATTGATCTTAACATTGGCGTAAAACCTATATATATTAGTAATATTCCTAGTATTGTTGATAATATTTTTCCTTTTGGAAGCATATCAATAGTTTTTGGCTTTTCCCCCTTTAAAGCTAAACCACTTGACATTAATTTAAATGGATTAAAATTAGTTGTTTTTCGTGGCACATGATTCATATAGCCAGCAATATCAGTTTTGATCCTCATAAATTTTCCCATATCAATAACGACCACATAGATCATTTTTGTTAAGAATAAAGCGCCATAAATAATTAAAATATTCGTTAGGTCAACTGTAATCACAGCATCATAAATAGCACTATACATATAAACCCAGCCCCAGCCAATTAAAAATCCAAGCGCATAGGAAATTAGAAATAGCAATCCAAATTGAATTAAAATATAGCGAATTATCTGCTTCATATTTCGACCACAAAGCAGTAATAATGAAAACTCCTCGTTTTTATTATTAATAATGTAATTATTCACAAACAAGGTCAATGCAAATGCAATCATGATTACAATTCCCGTGACTAACTGCAGAATATAGCCATTTGCAAAATCCACTTCAATATTACTAGTTGAATACATCACAACCGAAATGAATTCGAATGATGATAACAGTGATAAAACTGCTAATATCCCTAAATACAGTTTTTTCTGCCCGGAAATAATTTTTTTAATAAATGTAATCATTTCCAAATCCTCCCTTCACTAAATTCTTTATCCACTTTAAGTATACGCTTACATTTTTTAAATTACAAATATTATTATAATTATTTTTAAGTGAATAACTATTATTTATATTAATCATATGTAAAAAAAGTAATTAAATTCATCTTTTAATAAAACAGCCCCTACAAATGATACATATCATTCATATGGGCTAACTATTTTTATCAATCAATTTTTCATATTCATTTATAGGCATTGGTTTATAGTACACATATCCCTGAACCAAATCACATCCTACTTCACGCAAAAATTCTACCTGCGAAACTTGTTCTACACCTTCAGCAACCGTTTTAATTCCTAAATTATTGACCATCTTAATAATATCTTTAATAATTAATTTAACTTTATCCGGATTATCTGAATCTTCAAAAAAAGCACTATCCAACTTTAAAACATCTATTGGTAGATCTTTCAATAAATTTAATGAAGAATACGCTTTTCCAAAATCATCCATAGAACAAATAAAACCATAATTTCTTAAATCATTAATAATTTTAATTAGTAAATCTGTTCTTTCAAAAGCAACACTTTCAGTGAATTCTATCTCAATCATTCGATCGGGAATACCAAATTCTTGTTTTATTTGGTAATACTCATTCACAAATTTAGAATTGTAAAACTGCACTTTAGATACATTAACCGAAACAGGATAACATGGTAACTCTTCATCAATTCGTTTTCTAATCCAGCTACAAACTTCACGATATACATATTTATCTATCTCCTTAATATGCATATTTTTTTCAAAAATAGGGATGAACAGATCGGGATAAATCAATCTATCTTCACTCTTCCAGCGAACTAATGCTTCTGCACATGCGATTTTACCAGTTTTAATATTGACTTTAGGTTGCAAATATACAAGAAATTCTTGATTGTCTAAAGCTGTTTGCATCCTATTTTCAATCATTTTCTCCATATGCAATTTATTTCTAATTGCTTCAGTATAAAAAGCATAGTGTTCTTCAGAAGTTCTTTTTATAGTATCTTGAGCAAAAATAGCACGATCAATGTACTCATCGATAGTAAGTTTTTCAATAACATCTTCATAACAGCAAATACCACAACAAAGCCTGATTTGATAACCATTCTTTGCTTTCTTTACATAATCAATCAAAATTTGATCAATTTCTATTTGTTTTTGTTTTAACATTTCTTTACTCTCATAATGACGCAATATAATAAAACTATCAGCATTATTTCGAGCAAAAGTTTCATTTTTATCAATACTATTTGCTAATACAGCTGCATACTTTTTTAATATTTTATCACCAAATTGATATCCAAAGACATCATTAATATACTTAAAATGCTCTATATCAATATACAAAAAAGCAAATTGACCTTTTGTTTTCTTAATAATATTTCTTGCCTCTAAAACAAATTTAAGTCGATTATTTACCCCGGTCAAGTTATCACGGTAAGCTACGATACTCAAAGTATTATTTTTGCGTTGCAATGTTATCATGCTTCGTAAATAAAAAATAATTATTATAGACCATGTCACTAATGAAATTCCTGATAAAATCATCAACATCATTAATAGATAATTACTTTGTGTCGTAGTATAATAGTCAACTGCAAAGACAGTATCGTTTGCTATCTCAAATAAATCTTCACTATCACTAAGCAGTTTCTCATGACCATTTCCTTCGCGTACTAGAACTATATCCATTTGGATTGCTTCCCAAATATTTTTTAATTTATTTAAATCTGTCCGGTAATCTTCATCATCAAGATTAATTAGACTATATTTACCAACTCCCATATCTAACTCTGTAAGAATCTCATCAATATAATCTTTTAATTCGTCATTTGGCTGATCAGTTAATTCTAATTTGACCAAACGCTGGCTCGCACCACGAACAATCCCAACATAATTAATCAATGTCCCATAATCACGAATTTTATATAAAGTGTGAACTGATATTGAGCATAATAGTATTAATGTTAATAAAAAAGCGGGTAACCCCAATCTCTTTAGTCTCATCTCTATCACACCCTATCACCTTAATGATATGCTAATCATTAGGATAAAACAAGCAAATGCCCTCATTTTTACATTTTTTGTAAAACGCTTACATTTTTATCAAGTGATTTACACAAGAAAAGATTTAAATATCAAATTTTTACTTTTATAATACAATTAACATATATGTTTAAAACAACTAGTTGCAAAATATGATTGAATGGAGAATATCATGAAAACAAGAAACTTAATCGCAACATCATCATTAGCACTTACAATGATGCTAGGAATAGTTGCCACCCCTTTATCAGCACAACAAACATACACACCCGGTGTGACGGTAGAGAAAAATACTAATCCAGAATGGGAAGCAGACTATACAGCAACCTTCATTTACAAAGATAAAGATGCGCGTGATGCAACAAATGTTAGCGTAAGCGGTGGTTTCCAATTTTATAAACCCGAAGAAGTACAGTCATTTGCAAATACTGGTGACGGGGCTAATATCCCATGTTATAATGCTTATCAATATCAAGATGGCATGTTCGCTGGAGGGTACAATCTTAATGGTGATGCCGCAAATTATTCAATGACTGAAATTGAAGATGAAATCTTTGAGGTAACGATCCCTTTACCTGCAAACGAATACTTTTATGCTTTCAATATTGAATATTCAGATGGCAGTAGTGAAACTAATGTCAAAGATCCTGCTAATCCCGCACTTGCTAATGATGGTTCAGATGCTGGATGGAGCCTATTTTATGTAGGTAATGGTGAGACTAAAGGACAAGAATATATCAACCCTCGTACCGATGGTAAAACAGGTACTTACTCATTTGTCAATTATTTAGCTGAAGATGGAACTACTCAACCTTTAGGAATCTATCTACCGAATGGTTATGATGCTAATAAAACATATAAAACAATCTATGTTTCTCACGGTGGCGGGGGTAATGAGGTAGAATGGATGACTATTGGTGCAGTTCCAAATATCATGGATAATTTAATTGCTGATAGTTTAACTAAAGAAGCAATTGTTGTTACAATGGATAATACATACTTCAATTGGGACTATGATCGTATTATTAATAACCTATTTAATAATATTTTGCCTTATATCGAAACACATTACAATGTATCAAAAGAAGTAAACGATCGGGCATTTTGTGGATTATCAATGGGATCTATGACAACTACGACTTTATACCAGACCCATCCTGATCAATTTGGATATTTTGGCTGCTTTTCAGGAGCTAATGTTCCAGTTGATGTAAGTAAAGTTGCACATCTTGATCAACCAAACTTATATATTACTGCTGGCTGCATCGATATGGCCTTAATGAATGATAGTTATAATACTGCGAGCGATCGTACTACAACTGGATTCGTAGATAAGCTAAATACATTAAATCTAACCAATTACAAATTAGAAATTTTAAATGGTGCTCATGACTGGTACGTTTGGCGTGAATCGTTCACTAACTTTGTAAAAGATCACTTGTGGACTAAAGATGTTAAGATAGAAACGCCTAGTGAAACTCCTGTTATTAAACCAGAAACACCTGCTTCATCAGCAAATACTACTACTGCACCTAAAACAGGTGACGATTTAAATCTTGCTGTTGCTGGATTATTTATCATCATCTCAGTGACAACTGGTGTAGTTATAAAAAAACATTACTAAATACAATAAAAATCGTAAGTTCATGATATCTCTTAACAAAGAAGATATCAAACTTACGATTTTTTTATTACTCGTACTTTATAAATTAATTCAGAAATAATTTGACTTAAATAAAATAACGAATAATAGCCATCATTAATTGATTTAGGAATGCCATATTGATAAATATAATCAAATATTTTCTGCTCAGCTAAATCATCTTGAGCAAAAACAACAAGTTTTAAATTCTTCTGACTAGCTTTCTCTACTACTCGTTTTTGAATTTCACTATAAAAATCATTGGACACATTTAACAAAACCAAAGTATCTCCATCTTTAAAAAAATCACTATGAATATCTTGAAATTCCTGTAAATCAAATAAATATGCAGGAACTTCATTCGCCACCAAATCTAACTGCACAGTATAAAAGTCAATCATTTCATGAGTATCACCAATAAATGTAACACTACGGCTATTAAGCAATAATTTGGTTATAGCAACAAGTTTTTCCATGTCCAAATTAAGTTTTGTCTGACGAAGATTGCTGATAGCTTCAACATATAAAGAATCAGCTAAATTATCCAATGATGTACGCATAAACTGCTGCATATTAGATACCGTTCTTACCATATTTAAATTACGAATAAAATAGTCTAAACCATCTTTAAAATTCTGGAAAGAACTGTATCCTATCTTTTGAACAAAGCGACTAACCGAAGCAATAGAAATATTTGCTTCTTGAGCAATCTGCTCTAATGAAACGGTTTTAATATCACCAATATGTTCAATGATAATTCTAGCAATATTGTATTCATTAGTATTAGAAAGATTTTCATTACAATATCTAAAAAAATTAAATCCCAACTGCTCGTGTCTCTTCATAAATTCCCTCCATTTTTTATATTATATCAATTAAATATCTTAATTAAAAGGAATTCTCTTTAAATGTCTAGACACATAAAAATAACCGGGACCGGTTATTTTTATAAAGACATACTTTTACGGTCAAAAATTATTCCACCTACCCCATAACAAACAATCATTACTACAAGTAATCCTCCTAACATTAAATAACCTTCATTATTACCGTTAATCAATTTTTGAGGATCAAATAAAGTTAATAATGTTGCAAATTTAAGTCCTTCCATACTTCCTTGCATATTCGAAAGCATTTGAATCATAATAAAAACTATCGGGATTCCCGCTCCAAATAGCGATGCTAAGCGGTACTCATTAAAAATACAAGAACACATATAACAAATTCCTGTTAATGTTAACTGTAAAATGAAAACTCCTAAATTTAAAACCAAATAAGCTCCAATATCCAAATCACCAGGAAACATCAAAGCACTACATCCAAGCCCTAAACCTGTACAAAAAGCAATTAAAACAAATAAGTTTGTTATGATAACCAGCATTTGTGTAAACCACACAGATCTACGTTCAACGCCACTACATAATAAATAACTCATCACACCATTATCAACTTTTCGAACAACTAAACGTAATGCTAGTAAAATTCCAAAAATCAAAGGAAAAACAATCATGATTAAACCATATAAATAAGTAGAGAGAAAATCAATCAGTGTTGTCGGGGTACCACTCATTCCTACCATTGCCATTATTTCAGGCATACTTTTAGCAAATGTTTCTAGCGCTGTTCCTAGCTTAGGATCATACATTGCTAACATGATCGTTGTATACATTGTCAAAATCAAACAAAAAATAACTAGTATCTTATAATTAGATTTCCATTCTAATTTAAATAGCGCTTTATTGAACATGTTGATTTCCTCCATAAAATTGCATAAAAATTTCTTCTAAACTTTGGTGTGCAATATCAAAATTCATTAATTCGTAGTTATTTAAACAACTGATCAATTCATTAATTTCATGCTTTATTACAACCTCAACAACATTATCATCAGCATTTCTAATTGTAAAAGATTCTTTTTGAAATTTGTAAGCATCTTGATGATTTTTAAATGTTATTATATATATCTTTTGTTTCGATTTCTTTAATGTGTCAATATCCTCAATACTCACCATTCGTCCTTGACGAATAATTCCTACCCGATCACATGTTTTCTCTACTTCTTCAAACATATGTGAGGACATCAAAATAGTCTTACCACGCTTCTTTTCTTCAATAATTAAATTAATAAACTCACTTTGCATTAAAGGATCAAGTCCACTAGTTGGCTCATCTAAAATAAAAACAGCTGGATCATGCATAAAAGCTACTACCAAACCTATCTTTTGTTTCATCCCTTTTGACATCTTTTTGATTTTTACATGAGGATCAAGATCAAAGCGTTCAATTATTTCTTCAGCACGTCCCAAATCCTTCATTCCCCGATACTCAGCCATAAATTTAATAAACTGAATTCCAGTAACCTCCTCCATTAAATTAATTTCTCCTGGAATATAACCAATCTTCTTTTGAATCTCTGCAATTTTCTTACTACAATCCATCCCTTCAATTAAACAGGTTCCTTCTTTAGGAATAATAAACCCTAACAAATGTCTAATTGTTGTAGTTTTTCCAGCACCATTAGGTCCTAAAAAGCCAAAAACTTCACCTTTTTCGATTTTAAAAGAGACATCAAATATTCCTTTATCATTACCATAATCTTTTGTTAAACCATTAATCTCAACAACACTCATATAAATTCCTCCCGATAGAAATTCTCTTTTATAATATCCAAATATCTAAAATACTCATCTTGAATCTCTTTCATATTAACATTTTCTAAATCCTGATATCTATCCATATACCCTTGCGACATCCAATAAATTATGTTCCAAACTTCTTCAGGATCAACTCCTGCTTTAAACTTACTAATATCAGCACGTTTAATTAAATTATATGATGCTATTACCTCTGCATATAATTGTTCATAACTATTTCCTACTATTTCCTTACGATTTTGGTAATAGCGCAGTGAAAAGCCATAAATATATGGATATTTAGACATCATTTCCACTTTGCCTAACACTGCTAATTTAATTGCATCAAAAAAATCTTTACCATCTATAATATTCATTTTTTCAAATAACTTCATCACTAGTCTAGCGCTATATTGTGCTAAGTACTGATACAACTCTAGTTTATTGTGAAAATAATAAAACAATAGTCCCTTTGATATTCCCGCTTTGGCTGCAATATCATCGGTTAATGCATGTTTATAATCATTTTTACTAAATACTTCTAACCCTGCATTAATAATGGCCAGTCTTTTTTCTTCGTTTAATTCAAAGAATTTTTGGTTCATTTTATCACCCCTTTGACTGACTTGATTAATTAAATTATAGCAAATTGACTCGTTTCAACAACCCCTCGTATCAATCTTTATGCAATCTTAATAGTCCAAAAAATAAAGACCAAAATGAAATATTTTGATCTTTTCATCATCCTATCTTACTAAACTCTTAGCTAACCAAATATCTGGTTTTCCTAAACCATTGGCATCAGGAATCACCCCAACTATTTGATATCCTATCTTTTGATAAAACTCATAGGGATGTCGTTCAAGATTCCTAATATTTTTTATCTTTGAATATAGATCATCAAATAAATTAGTATTAGCCAATGTTGTTTTATCAAATTCATCATCACTGCCTAAATAAATGGTACAGCAGCCACAATTCTTAAGCTCATTTTCTAATGCTGTACAAAGCTTTGTACCAATACCTTGACCTTGCCACTTTTTAGAAACCGCCAAAGGATGCAATTCCCAAGCAGTGATTCCATACTGGGGAATAGCCCCAACCAACCCCATCAATATATCATTTTCAACTGCCCCCAGCATTATTCTATTTGTTGATAAACATTTTGTTATTTCTAGCTCGGCACAATCTTTATATGCATATGGAAATGCTTCAATCAATAATGTAGCTGCCTGCTGACGATAATAGGTTAAATTAGATGTTAACTTAATTATTTCCATATTTTCACCCCTTTTACTTATATAATACCATCTATTTTACTTTAAGCTGCTTAATTCTTATTTTTATATTATTAATAATATAAAAATAGGCTGTAACTAAATAGAATAAATTTATTCTAGAGGGGTTATACCTCTTTTTTATTTCAACTGTTTTTGGATATTCATAAATGTAATGTAAATATCTTTATTTTTAACTATTATAAATAATTATTTCTCTTTTCGATACTTTCTATGTTGGTTTTCAAGAAATGTGATACTAGAATAAAAACTGTACCAGTTAAATGAAAAAAAGCAATCAGCCCTTCATGCCTACAAAGCTCATATCACTTTCCTTTCTTAATAGAACTGCTAGCTATCATATAGATTTACCTCAAAAGTATTCTAACAAAGAGTCCAGTTTTTAGCTATTTAAAATACTTATTTATTAAATCATTTATATACATATCACCCCAATATCAT
>PPYF01188972.1_pt1 | contig 10858 bp, 7 predicted proteins | sample 1559871 | NCBI WGS metagenome assembly PPYF01 (sample SAMN08240021, study PRJNA423297) | Human gut metagenome, whole genome shotgun sequencing project.
ACTCCAGGCGTGATTAAGCAGAATATCGCGCAGCATCAGCGCATCGCCTGCCGCCAGCGCATGATGAATCGCTTCGCTGGGAAATCCCTGGGCCATCCAGCTTTCTGCGGCGGCACGGTGGATTTCCGGCAGCTCCGCCGCCAGTTCCCACTGGCAGCGCTGGCGCAGGAAGTTACCAAACAGCGGGTGATAGCAGAACCACTCGCCGGTATCATCCATCCGCTGTAAAAACAGCCCCTGACGCTCAATCTCTTCGAGGCGCATTTGCCCGTTTTCTTCGCCGGTCACACGGGTGATGAGTGCATCGTTCATTGAGCGCAAAATGGCGCTTTTCAACAGAAAATGGCGCGTTGCGAGATCGACGTTATCCAAAACCTCATCGACCAGATAATCCGAAAGATGGCTGGCATTGATTCCCGCCAGGCGGCGTGCCGACTTATGGGCTGAGTGGGTATTCTGCCGGGCGGAGAGGGCGATTAGCTGTAGTGCCGTCGCCCAACCGGAAACGTCATCGCAAATCCGACTGCTTTCTGCGGCTTCAATCGGCGATGACAGACGGCAATCAAAAAACTGCTTCGCTTCCTGATGGGTAAATGCCAGTTGCTGACTGCCAATTTCCAGCAGTTGATCACGAACACGCAGATTGGCAATGCCCAGTTGCGGAAGGTTGCGTGACAACACCACCAGGGTGAGATTTTCTGGTTGATGGCGAATAAAGAAGCGCATTGACTCGTGGATCACTGGATTAGTGATCAGATGATAGTCATCGATGACCAGATAAAGTGGGCTATGCCATTCCGCCAGCTCAATGAAAAGCTGGGCGAAGAGTGACGTCAGGCTGGCATATTGCCGTTTTTGCGCCATCGTCTCACATATCGCACAGTGACCGTTGGTTGCCTGCTGCACGGCGGCAATGAGATAGCTGGCGAAACGCTCTTGCTGGTTATCACCTTCATCCAGCGAGTACCAGCCGATATCGTTTTTGCCTGCCGCCCACTGGGAAATGAGGGTGGTCTTTCCGTAGCCCGCAGGACTCGTGATCAGCGCCAGCCGGAAGTTGTTCGCGCCGGAAAGTTTAGCCAGCAGGCGCTCACGAACCACGGTATGGTCGAGTCGAACCGGACGACTGAGTTTTGACGGAATCAGCATAGTTAATCACTTCACTGTGGAAAATGAGGAAATATTATTTTTTTTGCGCTTCGTAATTAATGGTTATAAGGTCGGCCAGAAACCTTTCTAATGCAAGCGATGACGTTTTTTTATGTGTCTGAATTTGCACTGTGTCACAATTCCAAATCTTTATTAACAACTCACCTAAAACGACGCTGATCCAGCGTGAATACTGGTTTCCCTTATGTTCATCAGATTCATTTAAGCAAGGGTTTCTTCTTCATTCCTGATGAAAGTGCCATCTAAAAAGATGATCTTAATAAATCTATTAAGAATGAGATGGAGCACACTGGATATTTTACTTATGAAACTGTTTCACTCCTTTACTTAATTTATAGAGTTACCTTCCGCTTTTTGAAAATACGCAACGGCCATTTTTTGCACTTAGATACAGATTTTCTGCGCTGTATTGCATTGATTTGCTGCTAATCCTGTGGTTTGCACTAGCTTTAAGTGGTTGAGATCACATTTCCTTGCTCATCCCCGCAACTCCTCCCTGCCTAATCCCCCGCAGGATGAGGAAGGTCAACATCGAGCCTGGCAAACTAGCGATAACGTTGTGTTGAAAATCTAAGAAAAGTGGAACTCCTATGTCACAACCTATTTTTAACGATAAGCAATTTCAGGAAGCGCTTTCACGTCAGTGGCAGCGTTATGGCTTAAATTCTGCGGCTGAAATGACTCCTCGCCAGTGGTGGCTGGCAGTGAGTGAAGCACTGGCCGAAATGCTGCGTGCTCAGCCATTCGCCAAACCGGTGGCGAATCAGCGACATGTTAACTACATCTCAATGGAGTTTTTGATTGGTCGTCTGACGGGCAACAACCTGTTGAATCTCGGCTGGTATCAGGATGTACAGGATTCGTTGAAGGCTTATGACATCAATCTGACTGACCTGCTGGAAGAAGAGATCGACCCGGCGCTGGGTAACGGTGGTCTGGGACGTCTGGCGGCGTGCTTCCTCGACTCAATGGCAACTGTCGGTCAGTCTGCGACGGGTTACGGTCTGAACTATCAATATGGTTTGTTCCGCCAGTCTTTTGTCGATGGCAAACAGGTTGAAGCGCCGGATGACTGGCATCGCAGTAACTACCCGTGGTTCCGCCACAACGAAGCACTGGATGTGCAGGTAGGGATTGGCGGTAAAGTGACGAAAGACGGACGCTGGGAGCCGGAGTTTACCATTACCGGTCAAGCGTGGGATCTCCCCGTTGTCGGCTATCGTAATGGCGTGGCGCAGCCGCTGCGTCTGTGGCAGGCGACGCACGCGCATCCGTTTGATCTGACTAAATTTAACGACGGTGATTTCCTGCGTGCCGAACAGCAGGGCATCAATGCGGAAAAACTGACCAAAGTTCTCTATCCAAACGACAACCATACTGCCGGTAAAAAGCTGCGCTTGATGCAGCAGTACTTCCAGTGTGCCTGTTCGGTAGCGGATATTTTGCGTCGCCATCATCTGGCGGGGCGTAAACTGCACGAACTGGCGGATTACGAAGTTATTCAGCTGAACGATACCCACCCAACTATCGCGATTCCAGAACTGCTGCGCGTGCTGATCGATGAGCACCAGATGAGCTGGGATGACGCCTGGGCCATTACCAGCAAAACTTTCGCTTACACCAACCATACCCTGATGCCAGAAGCGCTGGAACGCTGGGATGTGAAACTGGTGAAAGGCTTACTGCCGCGCCACATGCAGATTATTAACGAAATTAATACTCGCTTTAAAACGCTGGTGGAGAAAACCTGGCCGGGCGATGAAAAAGTGTGGGCCAAACTGGCGGTGGTGCACGACAAACAAGTGCATATGGCGAACCTGTGTGTGGTTGGCGGTTTCGCGGTGAACGGTGTTGCGGCGCTGCACTCGGATCTGGTGGTGAAAGATCTGTTCCCGGAATATCACCAGCTATGGCCGAACAAATTCCATAACGTCACCAACGGTATTACCCCACGTCGCTGGATCAAACAGTGCAACCCGGCACTGGCGGCTCTGTTGGATAAATCACTGAAAAAAGAGTGGGCTAACGATCTCGATCAGCTGATCAATCTGGAAAAATTCGCTGATGATGCGAAATTCCGTCAGCAATATCGCGAGATCAAGCAGGCGAATAAAGTCCGTCTGGCGGAGTTTGTGAAAGTTCGTACCGGTATTGAGATCAATCCACAGGCGATTTTCGATATTCAGATCAAACGTCTGCATGAGTACAAACGCCAGCACCTGAATCTGCTGCATATTCTGGCGTTGTACAAAGAAATTCGTGAAAACCCGCAGGCTGATCGCGTACCGCGCGTCTTCCTCTTCGGCGCGAAAGCAGCACCGGGCTACTACCTGGCGAAGAATATTATCTTTGCGATCAACAAAGTGGCTGACGTGATCAACAACGATCCGCTGGTTGGCGATAAGTTGAAGGTGGTGTTCCTGCCGGATTATTGCGTTTCGGCGGCGGAAAAACTGATCCCGGCGGCGGATATCTCCGAACAAATTTCGACTGCAGGTAAAGAAGCTTCCGGTACCGGCAATATGAAACTGGCGCTCAATGGTGCGCTTACTGTCGGTACGCTGGATGGTGCGAACGTTGAAATCGCCGAGAAAGTCGGTGAAGAAAATATCTTTATTTTTGGTCATACCGTGGAACAAGTGAAGGCAATTCTGGCCAAAGGCTACGACCCGGTGAAATGGCGGAAGAAAGATAAGGTGCTGGACGCAGTATTGAAAGAGCTGGAAAGCGGTAAATACAGCGACGGCGATAAGCATGCCTTCGACCAGATGCTGCACAGTATCGGCAAACAAGGCGGCGATCCGTATCTGGTGATGGCGGATTTCGCAGCCTATGTTGAGGCACAAAAGCAGGTGGATGTGCTGTACCGCGACCAGGAGGCCTGGACTCGCGCGGCGATCCTCAATACCGCCCGCTGCGGTATGTTTAGCTCGGATCGCTCTATTCGCGATTATCAGGCTCGTATCTGGCAGGCAAAACGCTAAGGAAGCTCGATGGAAAGCAAACGTCTGGATAATGCCGCGCTGGCGGCGGGGATTAGCCCCAATTACATCAATGCCCACGGTAAACCGCAGTCGATTAGCGCCGAAACCAAACGGCGTTTGCTTGACGCGATGCATCAACGTACCGCCACGAAAGTGGCGGTAACGCCAGTCCCGAATGTCATGGTTTATACCAGCGGCAAAAAAATGCCGATGGTGGTGGAGGGCAGCGGCGAATATAGCTGGCTGCTGACCACCGAAGAAGGAACACAGTACAAAGGCCATGTAACGGGGGGCAAAGCGTTCAATCTACCGACGAAGCTGCCGGAAGGTTATCACACGCTGACACTCACCCAGGACGACCAGCGCGCGCATTGCCGGGTGATTGTCGCCCCGAAGCGCTGTTACGAACCGCAGGCGTTGCTGAATAAACAAAAGCTGTGGGGTGCCTGCGTCCAGCTTTATACGCTGCGATCGGAAAAAAACTGGGGTATTGGGGATTTTGGCGATCTCAAAGCGATGCTGGTGGATGTGGCAAAACGTGGCGGGTCGTTCATCGGCCTGAACCCGATTCATGCGCTCTATCCGGCAAATCCGGAGAGTGCCAGCCCATACAGCCCGTCTTCTCGCCGTTGGCTGAATGTGATTTATATCGACGTTAACGCCGTTGAAGATTTCCATCTTAGCGAAGAGGCTCAGGCCTGGTGGCAGTTGCCGACCACGCAACAGACGCTGCAACAGGCGCGCGATGCCGACTGGGTCGATTACTCCACGGTTACCGCCCTAAAAATGACAGCATTACGAATGGCGTGGAAAGGTTTCGCGCAACGTGATGATGAGCAGATGGCCGCGTTTCGCCAGTTTGTTGCAGATCAAGGCGACAGCCTGTTCTGGCAGGCAGCCTTTGATGCGCTACATGCCCAGCAAGTGAAAGAGGACGAAATGCGCTGGGGCTGGCCTGCATGGCCAGAGATGTATCAGAACGTGGATTCACCAGAAGTGCGTCAGTTCTGCGAAGAACATCGTGATGACGTTGATTTTTATCTCTGGTTGCAGTGGCTGGCTTACAGCCAGTTTGCCGCCTGCTGGGAGATAAGCCAGGGCTATGAAATGCCGATTGGCTTGTATCGTGATCTGGCGGTTGGCGTAGCGGAAGGTGGGGCGGAAACCTGGTGTGACCGTGAACTGTATTGCCTGAAAGCGTCGGTTGGCGCGCCGCCGGATATCCTCGGCCCGTTGGGGCAGAACTGGGGATTACCGCCAATGGACCCGCATATTATTACCGCGCGTGCCTATGAACCGTTTATCGAGCTGTTGCGTGCCAATATGCAAAACTGCGGCGCATTACGAATTGACCATGTGATGTCGATGCTGCGTTTGTGGTGGATACCGTATGGCGAGACGGCAGATCAGGGCGCGTATGTTCACTATCCGGTGGATGATCTGCTTTCGATTCTGGCACTCGAAAGTAAACGTCATCGCTGTATGGTGATTGGTGAAGATCTCGGTACCGTACCGGTAGAGATTGTCGGTAAGCTGCGCAGCAGCGGTGTGTACTCCTACAAAGTGCTCTATTTCGAAAACGACCACGAAAAGACGTTCCGTGCACCGAAAGCGTATCCGGAGCAGTCGATGGCGGTTGCGGCGACACATGACCTGCCTACGCTACGCGGCTACTGGGAGAGCGGGGATCTAACGCTGGGCAAAACCCTGGGGCTGTATCCGGATGAAGTGGTACTGCGCGGTCTGTATCAGGATCGCGAACTGGCGAAGCAAGGGCTGCTGGATGCACTGCATAAATATGGTTGTCTGCCAAAACGTGCCGGGCATAAGGCATCGTTGATGTCGATGACGCCGACGCTTAATCGTGGTTTGCAGCGCTACATTGCCGACAGTAACAGTGCTCTGTTAGGACTACAGCCGGAAGACTGGCTGGATATGGCCGAACCGGTGAATATTCCTGGCACCAGTTACCAGTATAAAAACTGGCGGCGCAAGCTCTCCGCAACGCTTGAGACGATGTTTGCCGATGATGGCGTGAACAAGTTGCTGAAGGATTTGGACAGACGGCGCAGAGCTGCAGCGAAGAAGAAGTAGAGTGCGGTTGATGCCGGATGCGATGCATCCGGCAGTCAGTGTTATCAAATCACCATATTCAGCAGCAGACAGCCTACCAGACCGCACACCGAGATAATGGTTTCCAGCATCGACCAGGATTTGATGGTCTCGCCGATAGTCAGGTTAAAGTACTCTTTGAACAGCCAGAAGCCCGGATCGTTCACATGAGAGAAAATCACACTACCGGAACCAACCGCAATAACCATCAGCTCCGGGCTAACACCCGTCGTTGCAATCAGCGGTGCCGCGATACCACCCGCAGTGATTGCCGCAACGGTTGCGGAACCCAGCGCGATACGCAGTACGGCAGCAATCGACCAGGCCATCAGCAGCGGAGAAATGTTGGTTTCGTGCATCATGGAAGCAATGTATTTGTCCACGCCGCTGTCTACCAGCACCTGCTTGAACGCACCGCCACCACCGATGATCAACAGCATCATCGCAATGATTTTGATGGAAGAAACCAGCGTGTCGTTAATCTGATCCATTGAACGACCACGGTTTAGACCAAAGGTGAACATCGCAATCAGCACGGCAATCAGCGTTGCCATTACCGGGTCACCGAGGAACTCCGCTACCGGCAGGAAAGCGTGACCTTTCGGCAGGATCATTTCGGCAATCGCACGCATCGCCATCAGTACTACCGGCACCAGAGAGGTCCAGACGCTGACGCCAAAGCTCGGCATCTCTTCTTCGCTGAAGGTTTTCGCGCTGTACAGACCTTCCGGAATTGGCTTATCGATACCTTTCAACACGCGAGCGTAAACCGGACCGGCGAGAATCACGGTCGGGATTGCCAGAATAGTACCGTACAGCAGGGTTTTACCCATATCGGCATTGAAAATGGTGGCAATCGCAGTCGGAGCGATGAAGCCGTTCATTTTGAAGCGGATCATCAGGAGCAACAACAAGATTACACCGATAGCAACAATGACTAATGGCATGATTTACCTGGCCTTTCATTTGTTATGGGTAACGTCAATTTTCTGACGACAAACTCTAATTATCCCAATCGGGAACAGAGATATTGCGGCACCACGACTGATACCCACTAAAACTAATTATTGTAGTCAGATGTCAGGAGTATGTTTGGTACCCATGTGAATGATACGGGTAACATCTGGCGTTTGAGAATCACCAGAGCGGGGTAAATTTAAATTATGAGAGGTTGGTCATATTATCGCGGGGAAACGAAGGGAGGGATTTGCCAAAGCAATGCTGCGCCAACGTCTGGCACATGTTCAATGTAGGCCCGAAATGACGCTTTAGCGTCGCATCGGGCAATCTACAAAAGAGGGGATAACTTAGTAGTAGGAGTGTTCGCCGCGCTGGTGTTCGGTGAGATCGCGCACACCTTTCAGCTCCGGGAATTCGTTTAGCAGCTGCTTCTCGATCCCTTCTTTCAGCGTCACATCCACCATGGAACAACCGTTACAGCCGCCGCCAAATTGCAGAATGGCGTAACCGTCTTCGGTGATTTCCATCAGCGAAACGCGACCACCGTGACCAGCAAGCTGTGGGTTGATCTGCGACTGCAGCATATACTCCACGCGCTCCATCAGCGGTGCATCGTCTGCCACTTTACGCATTTTGGCGTTAGGCGCTTTCAGCGTTAACTGAGAACCCAACTGGTCGGTAACAAAGTCGATCTCTGCATCTTCCAGGTATGGTGCGCTTAACTCATCAACATACGCGGTCAGCAGGTCAAATTTCAGGGCAGTGTCGGTGGCTTCCACGGCATCCGGCGGACAATAAGAAACACCACATTCAGCGTTAGGCGTGCCAGGGTTAATCACAAATACGCGGATTTGTGTCCCTTCTTCCTGATTTGCCAGCAGTTTGGCAAAGTGCGCTTGTGCAGCATCGGAAATACGGATCATAGTAATGGCCTAATAGTTGACTATTTTAGTTGGTTATAATACGCCCATCATCGAGGCTCTACAAGGTTCGACAAAGGCACCAGACCTGGACAGTCGCCGCACCATTGCGTAAAAGCAACTGCGCAATCTCTGCGACGGTACTTCCGGTGGTAACGACATCATCCACAATCACCATATGGCGACCTTGCACGGGCAATTCAAGACGAAAGGCATTTTTCAGGTTGCGCTTGCGCAGCCGGGCACTGAGAAAATGCTGGGTCGCAGTGGCCCGTGTACGTGTGACGGCTTCGCTATCCCATTGGCAGTGCAACCAGCGTGATAACGGCTGACACAGCAAATCGCTCTGATTAAATCCCCGACGCCAGTGACGCCGCTGCCATAACGGAACGCTGATGATGCGATCCGGCAATTGCAACCCGGTGGTGCGACGAGCGTGCAAGACTTCCAATAGTAACAGACGTGACAGGGCGCTGGCGATTTCACTGCGCCGGGAAAATTTAAGCTGGTGGATGAGCAGACTTAACGGCGGCGCATAGTCGGCAACTGTGACCAGTCTTTGCCAGGGCGGCGGTTTTTGCAGGCAGCGACCGCAGGGAAGATGGGAGTGTGTGGCGGGTAATCCACATTGTGGGCATAACGTTTTATCTGTGTGGGTGGCGCGTGAACAGACCGAACAAATCCCCCAATGACCTAACGCCAGTGGCATTCGGCATAGCCAGCATAATCCCGGTACTGTTAGCATATGTTCATCCTTGTAAGTCAAAAGAGAACAATAGCGGATGAATAACATCTGGTGGCAGACCAAAGGTCAGGGGAATGTTCATCTTGTGCTGCTGCACGGATGGGGACTGAATGCCGAAGTGTGGCGTTGCATTGACGAGGAACTTAGCTCGCATTTTACGCTGCACCTTGTTGACCTGCCCGGCTTCGGGCGTAGCCGGGGATTTGGTGCGCTGTCACTTGCTGATATGGCCGAAGCCGTGCTGCAACAGGCACCTGATAAAGCCATTTGGTTAGGCTGGAGTCTGGGCGGGCTGGTGGCAAGCCAGATTGCGTTAACCCATCCCGAGCGTGTTCAGGCGCTGGTCACCGTGGCGTCGTCACCTTGTTTTAGTGCTCGTGACGAGTGGCCGGGGATAAAACCGGACGTGCTGGCGGGATTTCAGCAGCAACTCAGTGATGATTTTCAGCGTACAGTGGAGCGGTTCCTGGCGTTACAAACCATGGGGACTGAAACGGCGCGCCAGGATGCGCGGGCGTTGAAGAAAACCGTTCTGGCGTTACCGATGCCGGAGGTTGACGTGCTTAATGGCGGGCTGGAAATCCTGAAAACGGTCGATCTCCGTCAGCCGCTGCAAAACGTGTCCATGCCGTTTTTGCGATTGTATGGCTATCTCGACGGTCTGGTGCCGCGCAAAGTGGTGCCGATGCTGGATAAACTTTGGCCTCACAGCGAATCATATATCTTCGCCAAAGCGGCCCATGCGCCGTTTATTTCGCATCCGGTCGAGTTTTGTCACCTGCTGGTGGCGTTGAAGCAGAGGGTGTAGGCAACTTTTGAAATGGCGAGACAGAAATTTACTGGCTCGCCGCAGCCAACTCTTCTTCTGACACCCCGGTAAAGCGCATGATGTCTGTAAGAGGGACTCCGGATTCAAGCATTATTTTGGCTATATGCAGGGCTTTGGATTGTTCCCCCTCCTGCCGCAATCTTTCCGCAATAGTCATTAAACTCTCCTTGTGTTTCGGTGAACGTTCGGCAACGCCGTCGATAAAATCGTTAAAACGTACAGCGTCGCCAGTTTGCAGTATGTAATTAAACAGCCCTTTGATTTGTCTGTCATTAGCGTATCCACTACTTAATAAGCAGGCCATTTGCTCTACCAGCCCCATCAGATCGCGTTGACGAATATGTTTTTGAATTAACTCCAGCAGCGCCATACGTCGGTGCTGCATGATTTCATCATCAGGCATGACGGTGACATCAATCAGCGGAAATGCGGAGGCATAAAGTTGCCTTGCCAGTTTGGGATCGGCGAAACAATCCAGCCAACACAGCGAATAGGGATAGGGGCTTTCAATACCGTGGTAAAACAACAATGGCACCACCATCGGCAACGTTTTGTATCCAGCATCAAGGTGATTTTGCATTGCGGCAATAGCGTAACGCATCATGCGAAATGCGATCAGTTTGTTTGAGGTGCTTTGATGTTCAATCAGACAATAGATGTATCCTGGTCCTTGTTCCGTTTTCACCGACCACAGCACATCGGAATAGCTTTCACGCAGATCGTCATCAATAAAGCTGCTCGACTCCAGCTTGAGGGTTTTCATATCACAATGGAAAGCCGCACGCAAAAAAGCCCGGATGCAAACGCATACCGGGCTTTTCAAAACAGGCGATGGAGTATGGTTAACGCAGCGCCCACCACTCGCGCAGACAGGCTTTGCCTTCCGGGCAGCTTTTACAACTGCCAGAGAGGCAGCCGTCAGGTTCTTCCTGAATCCGCACGGCTTTGCCCATGCTTTCCAGCTGTTGCAGCATGGCGTTAATCATTGGCTGCGGAGTGTTCAATGTCTGGCTTATCTGGGTCGCTTCCATACGGCCCCGTAACGCCAGCAAATCACGTACCTGAATAAGTGAAGCCATTAATGGCAATCACCGGTGGTGCTGGCTGCGCAGCAACTGCTTACCGACTTGCGGGTTGC
>PPYF01103524.1_pt1 | contig 10857 bp, 10 predicted proteins | sample 1559871 | NCBI WGS metagenome assembly PPYF01 (sample SAMN08240021, study PRJNA423297) | Human gut metagenome, whole genome shotgun sequencing project.
GCATATATGAAAAACAGTGAGATCACGACAAAGCAGTTGATGAAACATATCAAAGGACCGGATTTTCCGACGGGCGGTATCGTAGTCAACAAAGACGATCTTTTGAACATTTATGAGACGGGAGCCGGAAAGATTAAGATTCGCGGAAAAGTGGAAGTGGAGGAATTGAAAGGCGGAAAGAAACGTCTTGTGATTTCAGAAATTCCTTACACAATGATCGGTGCAGGAATCGGAAAATTTTTAAACGATGTGGCGTCCCTTGTGGAGAGCAAAAAGACGAATGACATCACAGATATTTCCAATCAGTCATCCAAAGAAGGAATTCGGATCGTGCTGGAACTTCGAAAAGATGCAGATGTGGAAAACTTAAAGAATATGCTTTACAAAAAGACTCGTCTGGAAGATACATTTGGAGTGAATATGCTTGCTGTTGCCAATGGGAAACCAGAGACGATGGGACTGAAATCAATTATCGAGCACCATGTAGATTTCCAGTTTGACGTTGCGACGAGAAAATACAAGACACTGCTTGCAAAAGAATTGGATAAAAAAGAGATTCAGGAAGGTTTGATCAAGGCATGTGATGTCATTGATTTGATTATTGAAATTTTGCGTGGCAGCAAGTCGATCAAAGAGGCAAAAGCGTGTCTGACTGACGGTATCACAGAAAATATCAAATTCAAATCTAATATTTCAAAAAAGATGGCTTCGATGCTCCGGTTTACAGAAAGACAGGCGACAGCAATCCTGGAGATGCGCCTGTACAAACTGATTGGTCTGGAGATTGAGGCATTACAGGCAGAACATGAGCAGACACTCAAAAGTATTGCCCGCTATGAAGATATTTTGAATAATTATGATTCGATGGCGCAAGTAATTATAGAAGATTTGGATGCGATTAAAAAGACATATGCAAGAAAACGACGGACGATTGTCGAAAATGCAGAAGAAGCAGTGTTTGAAGAAAAGAAGATCGAAGAGCAGGAAGTTGTATTTTTGATGGATCGTTTTGGATATGCAAGAACGGTGGATGTGTCGACTTATGAAAGAAACAGGGAAGCAGCAGACTCGGAGAATAAATATATAGTTTCCTGTCTCAATACCGGAAAAATCTGTTTGTTTACAAATGCAGGAAAGATGCATCAGGTGAAGGTGCCGGATATTCCATATGGAAAATTCAGGGATAAAGGAACTCCGATTGATAATTTGAGTAATTACAACAGCACCGAAGAACAGATTGTGTTTGTGTGTGATGAGGGAAGTCTCTCTATGGCAAAGCTGTTGTTTGCGACAAAACAAGGTATGTTAAAGCAGGTGGATGGAAGTGAATTTCAGGTGGCAAAACGAACCATCGCAGCGACAAAGCTTTTAGAAGAGGATGAAGTGATCTGTGTACAGGTTGTGACAGATGGACAAAGCATTGTGCTTCAGACGATGAATGGATATTTCCTGAGGTTTGCGTCGACAGAGGTGCCGGAAAAGAAAAAAGGTGCCGTCGGAGTGCGCGGAATCAAACTACAGAAAAAAGATGAACTGGAACAGGTATATCTGCTTGAAGAAGGTGTTGAGCAAAAGGTTCTATATAAAGAAAAAGAAGTGACATTGAACCGTCTGAAACTGGCAAGACGGGATGGAATCGGAACAAAACGATAACCCTGAAATGAGAAATTTTGAAAATACCCTTGCATTTATTGAGAATGAGTGCTATAGTGTATGTTAGTTACATAAGAAATCGGCAGAAGAGTGGACGTAATGTTCACTCTTATTTGTTGGTATAAGAAAGGAAGGTTGACAGTGTCTAAAAGAGAAGTATACGAACAAAAAACAGAAGAACTTCTATTACCAATCGTTGAAAGCAATGGATTTGAGTTGGTGGACGTTGAGTATGTAAAAGAGGGAGGAAACTGGTATCTTCGGGCATATATTGATAAACCGGGAGGAATTTCGGTAGACGATTGTGAAGTGGTAAGCAGAGCGTTTTCAGATATTCTGGATGAGAAAGACTATATCGAAGATACGTATATCTTTGAAGTGAGTTCTCCGGGACTTGGAAGACCTTTGAAAAAAGAGAAAGACTTTGCAAGAAGTATCGGAGAAGAAGTGGAGATCCGTACTTACCGTGCGATTGACAGACAGAAAGAATTTATCGGAATTCTAAAAGAATACGATCAGGATACCGTGACGATTGAATATGAAGATGAGACAACAAAGACATTTGAACGAAGCGAGATCGCTTTGATTCGTTTGGCATTGGATTTTTAAATCAGGAGGAAAGAAAAAATGAACACAGAATTATTAGAAGCGTTGACAATTCTTGAGCAGGAAAAGGATATCAGTAAAGAGACTTTATTAGATGCAATTGAGAATTCTCTGATTAACGCATGTAAAAATCATTTTGGAAAAGCAGATAATATCAAAGTAGTGATGAATCGTGAGACTTGTGACTACTCTGTGTTTGCGGAAAAGACAGTTGTAGAAGAAGTGGAAGACGATGTGATGGAGATCAGCCTTGCAAATGCAAAAATGATCGACTCAAAATTTGAGCTCGGCGATATTGTTCAGATTCCGGTGGAGTCAAAGGAATTTGGACGTATTGCAACACAGAATGCAAAGAACTTAATTCTTCAGAAAATCCGCGAAGAAGAGAGAAAAGTAGTGTATGATCAGTATTTTGAAAAAGAGAAAGATATCGTGACTGGTATCGTGCAGCGTTATGTTGGCAAGAATGTAAGTATTAACCTTGGAAAAGCGGATGCGATGCTGACTGAGAATGAGCAGGTAAAAGGCGAAGTGTTTAAGCCTACAGAACGTATCAAACTCTATATCGTAGAAGTGAAGAATACAACAAAAGGACCAAAGATTTTAGTTTCCCGTACACATCCGGAACTGGTGAAACGTCTGTTTGAGTCTGAGGTTGCAGAAGTAAAAGAAGGAATTGTTGAGATTAAGAGCATCTCAAGAGAAGCCGGTTCCCGTACAAAGATTGCAGTGTGGTCAAATGACCCGGATGTAGATCCGGTCGGAGCATGTGTTGGTATGAACGGTGCGAGAGTCAATGCAATCGTAAGTGAGCTTCGCGGAGAAAAGATTGATATCATCAACTGGAGCGACAATCCGGCGATCTTGATTGAGAATGCACTTAGTCCGGCAAAAGTCATCTCTGTAATGGCTGATCCGGATGAAAAGACAGCAAGTGTGATTGTGCCAGATTATCAGTTGTCACTTGCAATCGGAAAAGAAGGACAGAATGCGAGACTGGCTGCACGTCTGACAGGATACAAGATTGATATCAAGAGCGAGACACAGGCGATTGAAGCCGGTGAACTTCCGGAAAATTATATGAATCTTTCCACAGAAGTGTCTGAGGAAGCAAATGAAGAGATGCCAGATGAATTAGTGTAGTCAGGAGTGATTTGTTGAGTAATAACAAAAAGATTCCTATGCGAAAATGTGTAGGATGTCAAGAGATGAAAAGTAAAAAAGAAATGATGCGTGTTTTGAAAACTTCCGAAGATACATTTGAACTGGATGCGACAGGAAAAAAGAACGGGCGCGGAGCATATCTTTGTTTTTCAAAAGAATGTTTTGAAAAAGCGGTGAAAAACAAAGGGTTAGAGCGGTCTTTTAAGCAGGCAATTCCAAAAGAAGTTTATGAAAAGCTGGAAAAGGAGATGAATGCGCTTGAAATCGAGTAAAGCATTATCGTTAGTCAGCCTTGCCACGAAAGCAGGAAAGACGGCAAGCGGTGAATTCTGTACCGAAAAAGAAGTAAAGACCGGTATGGCAGAGCTTGTGATTGTGGCGGAGGATGCATCGGCGAATACAAAGAAGAAGTTTAAAAATATGTGTGATTTCTATGAAGTGCCAATTTATTTTTATGGGGATAAAGATACCTTGGGGCATGCAATGGGAAAAGAATTCCGGGCGACACTTGCAGTGACAGATGCAGGGTTTGCAAAAGGGATCAAGAAACATTTGGAAACAGAAGGATATACGATTGCATAGAGGAGGTAGTTAGTATGACAAAAGTGCGAGTGCATGAATTAGCAAAAGAGCTAAATAAAACAAACAAAGAAGTACTTGATGTTCTGAGAGAAAAAAATATAGAGGTAACCAGCCATATGAGTTCATTGAGTGATGAGCAGATTGAGGCTGTAAAAAGCAGCTTTGGCGGTGGAGATACAAAAGAAGAACCGAAGAAAAAGCATATTGTGCAGGTGTTCAGACCACAGAATTCTCAAAATGGTTCCCGTCAAGGAAATCGTCCAACACAGAGACGAGATGGACAGAACAACAATCAAGGACAGAGAAACGGAAACAATCAGGGTCAGAGACAGAATGGTCAGAGGCCAAATAATAATAATCAGGGTCAGAGAAACAACAACGCAGGTCAGGGACAGAGACAGAATAATAATGCGCAGAGAGCAAATAATAATCAAAGACCGAACAACAATTATCATGGTCAAAAACGCGATGACAACAGACGCGATGACAGAAGAGACGACCGCAGAGATGATAATAGAAGAAACGACAGAAGAAACGATAACAGAAAGAGCGCGCCTTCAATTCCGGCACCGGTAGTTCCTGAGCAGAAGCCACAGCGTCAGAAACAAAAAGATAATTTTAATAAGAAAAAAGATTATCGCAAAGATGACCATGAAGAAAGAGGACCAAAAGGGAAAAAGACAAAAAATGTGCCGTTGCAGCAAAAGCCGCAGCCAAAGGTAGAGGAAAAAGTGGAAGAAAAGATTAAGATGATCACAATCCCGGAAGTACTTACAATCAAAGAACTTGCAGATGCGATGAAGATTCAGCCGTCTGCAATTGTAAAAAAATTGTTTTTACAGGGAAAAATCGTGACAGTAAACCAAGAAATTGATTACGATACTGCAGAGGAAATCGCAATGGAATTTGAAGTGCTCTGCGAAAAAGAAGAAGTAGTAGATGTCATTGAAGAATTGTTAAAAGAAGATGAAGAAGACGAAAGCAAGATGAAGAAGCGTCCGCCGGTTGTGTGTGTTATGGGGCATGTTGACCATGGTAAAACTTCCCTTCTGGATGCAATCCGTAATACAAATGTGATTGACCGTGAAGCAGGTGGTATCACACAGCATATTGGTGCATATGTGGCGACAGTAAACGGAGAGAAGATTACATTCTTAGATACACCTGGACATGAGGCGTTTACAGCAATGCGTATGCGTGGCGCTAATTCCACAGATATTGCGATTCTTGTTGTTGCGGCAGATGACGGCGTAATGCCTCAGACTGTAGAGGCGATCAACCATGCAAAAGCTGCTGGAATTGAAATCATTGTTGCAGTAAACAAGATTGATAAACCTAGTGCAAATATCGATCGTGTAAAACAGGAATTGACAGAGTATGAGCTGATTGCAGAGGACTGGGGTGGAAGCACAATCTTTGTACCGGTTTCTGCAAAGACAGGAGAAGGAATTGAAGACTTGATGGAGATGATCCTTCTGACAGCGGAAGTATTGGAATTAAAAGCTAATCCAAACCGTCGCGCAAGAGGTCTTGTGATCGAGGCAGAGCTTGATAAAGGAAAAGGTTCTGTGGCGACAGTACTGGTACAGAAAGGTACACTTCGTGTCGGAGATGCCATCGCAGCAGGTTCTGCTTACGGGAAAGTAAGAGCGATGATGGATGACAAAGGAAGAAGAGTAAAAGAAGCAGGTCCTTCTACTCCGGTAGAGATCCTTGGTCTGAATGATGTGCCGAATGCCGGAGAAGTATTTGTCGGATGCGGCAATGACAAAGAAGCAAGAAACTTTGCAGAGACATTCATTTCACAGGGAAGAATGAAACTGTTAGACGATACAAAATCAAAGATGTCCTTAGATGATCTGTTCAGCCAGATTCAGGCAGGAAATGTCAAAGAACTTGGTATTGTTGTAAAAGCAGATGTACAGGGTTCTGTGGAAGCAGTAAAACAGAGTCTTTTGAAATTGTCAAATGACGAGGTCGTTGTAAAGATCATCCACGGTGGTGTCGGTGCAATCAACGAGTCTGATGTCACACTTGCATCTGCATCCAACGCAATCATCATCGGATTCAATGTAAGACCGGATGCAACTGCGAAAGAGATTGCGGAGCGTGAAGGTGTGGATGTAAGATTATATCGTGTCATCTACAATGCGATTGAAGACGTGGAAGCTGCCATGAAAGGTATGTTAGATCCGGTGTTTGAGGAAAAAGTACTCGGTCATGCAGAGGTTCGTCAGACATTTAAGGCTTCAGGCGTAGGTACGATTGCTGGTGCATATGTGCTTGACGGTACATTTGAGAGAGGATGTTCTGCACGTATTATCCGTGATGGAGTTGTAATCTTTGATGGAGGTCTTGCTTCGTTAAAACGTTTTAAAGATGATGTAAAAGAAGTAAAAGCAGGTTATGAATGTGGATTTGTCTTCGAGAAATTTAATGATGTAAAAGAAGGCGATCAGGTAGAGTCTTATAAAATGGTAGAGATACCAAGATAAGAAAAGAGGAAAAGAATTGAGAAAAAACAGTATTAAAAATACAAGAGTAAACGGAGAGGTGCAAAAAGAATTAAGCAACATTATCCGCGGGGGCATCAAAGACCCTCGTGTTGCACCAATGACCTCCGTTGTGGCGGTGGAAGTAGCGCCGGATTTGAAGACATGCAAAGCATATATCAGTGTGCTCGGTGATGAGAAAGCGCAGGAAGACACAATCAAAGGTCTTCAGAGTGCAGAAGGATATATCCGAAGAGAGCTGGCAAGGAAGCTGAATATGAGAAACACGCCGGAAATAAAATTTGTGATGGATCAGTCTATCGCATATGGTGTGGCAATGTCGAAAATGATTGATGATGTGACAAAGGATTTAAAAGAAGAGGAAGAATAAGATGTTAAAGGAAGTCTTGAAACATGTAAAAACAGTCGCCATTGGCGGTCATGTGCGTCCGGATGGTGATTGTGTCGGCTCCTGTCTTGGGTTGTATCAGTACATCAAAGAAAACTATGAAGAGATTCAGGCGGATGTCTATCTGGAAGACATACCGGATAGTTTTCATTTTATCAAGGCGGCGAAAGAGATTCGTCACGAGGTGCCGGACAAAAAAGAATTTGATCTGTTTATTGTGCTTGACTGTGGTGATAAAGAACGTCTCGGATTTTCAAAGGCGCTTTTTGAACATGCAAAAGAGACGTTCTGCGTAGACCATCATATTAGTAATCTTGCGTTTGCAGATCAAAATTATATTTTCCCGGAAGCAAGTTCTACTTCGGAGCTTGTATACCGGCTTTTGGATTTAGAAAAGATCACAAAAGAGACGGCTGAATGTCTGTATCTTGGAATTGTGCATGATACAGGAGTGTTCCAGTATTCATGTACGGCGCCGGAGACGATGGAGGCGGCAGCGAACCTGATGCGGAAAGGGATCAATGCGTCTGAGATCATCGAAAAGACATTTTATGAAAAGACGTATGCTCAGAATCAGATTTTGGGGAGGGCATTGTTTGAAAGTTTTCTGTTTATGGATGGAAAATGTATTGTATCCTATATTACACAGCGTATGATGGAATTTCATGGTGTCACACCGAAAGATTTAGAAGGAATTGTCAGTCAGCTTCGGGTGACGAAAGGTGTGGAAGTTGCCGTTCTTTTATATGAGACTGCTCCGCATGAGTACAAAGTGAGCCTGCGTGCATCTGGTGATGTGGATGTCAGCAGAATCGCACAGTATTTCGGTGGAGGAGGCCATAAAAAAGCGGCCGGTGTGACGATGAAAGGAACAGTACATGATGTGATCAACAATCTGTCCGGACAGATTCATTTACAATTATAAAAAGGAAGAAAATATGGTACACGGAGTCATTAATATACGTAAAGAAAAAGGATTTACATCACATGATGTAGTCGCAAAACTAAGGGGAATTATCGGACAGAAAAAAATCGGGCATACCGGTACATTGGATCCGGATGCGACGGGCGTTCTTCCGGTCTGCCTTGGAAAAGCGACAAAATTATGCGATATGCTGACGGATAAGGATAAGACATATGAGACAGTACTTTTACTTGGAAAGGCAACGGACACTCAGGATATATCCGGAACAGTGTTATCCGAAAAAGCGATGGATGGAATTGACAATGATGCCGTAGAAAGATGCATCGGGGAATTTGTAGGAGAATACTTACAGGTACCGCCGATGTATTCTGCGTTAAAAGTCAATGGGAAAAAATTATATGAACTGGCGAGAGCCGGAATTGAGGTTGAGAGAAAAGCTCGTCCGGTTATTATCTACGAGATTCGGATTAAAGAGATTTCGCTTCCGCGCGTGCGGATGGAAGTCTCCTGCTCTAAAGGAACCTATATCCGCACATTGTGTCATGATATCGGAGAGAAACTCGGCTGTGGCGGCTGCATGGAGGAACTCACCCGCACAAAAGTAAGCAGGTTTACTTTGGAAGACAGCTATACATTGGAGGAAGTCAGACAGAAAAAGGAAGCGGGATTACTTTCAGAGATATTAGTTCCGATTGATGAAATGTTTGGGCAGTACGAGGCGGTGACACTTAAACGCCCTTATGAAGCGCTTGTGTGCAATGGGAATATGTTTTTTGAAAAGCATATCAATGAGTCAAAAGATCTGGTTGACGGAGAGTATGTGAGAGTTTACAGTAATTCCGGACAGTTCATTGCGATTTACGCATATCAGCAGAAACAAAAGATGTTTAAAATAGTCAAAATGTTTTTTGATAAAAATGAGTAACGATAAGAGGAAAAAACATGCAATATATCAAGGGAATGCAGTTCTATCAAAATGACAAAAAGACTGCAATTACATTGGGGAAATTTGATGGTCTTCACAGAGGACATGAGACATTGATCGAGCGGGTCATTGAGCATCAGAAAAATGACGGTGTAGACAGCGTTGTGTTTGCATTTGACATGGCACCCTTGTACGAAAAAATAAAAAAGAAAAAAGAAAGTCTGATTACGAATGAAGAACGCGCAGGACGCCTTTTTGGCAGGGTGGATTATCTGGTGGAATGCCCATTTGTCGAGGCAGTTTCGAAAATCGAGGCGGAGACTTTCATAAAAGAAATTTTGGTGAAACAATTTCATGCCAAGTATATTGTAGTTGGCACGGATTTTCACTTTGGATATCAGAAAAAAGGTGATTATCATATGTTGCAGCAGTATAGTGGGGAATACGGGTATGAGGTGGAAGTGATTGAAAAGAAGTGCTATGAAGATAGAGAAATAAGCAGTACTTACATTAAAGAAGAAGTGAAAAAAGGGAATATGAAACTGGTTACACAGCTTCTTGGATACCCGTATACCGTTACAGGAGAAGTACAATATGGTAAGCAGCTTGGGAGAAAGCTTGGATTTCCGACGATGAACATTGTTGCAGAAACAGAGAAACTGCTTCCGCCTAACGGAGTCTATGTCAGTTCAATTCGGATTGATGGCATGCTTTATGGAGGAATCTCTAATATCGGCTGCAAACCGACAGTTTCAGAGAAAGAACAGATGGGAATTGAAACATTTGTATTTGACTATCACGGGGACGCTTATGGAAAGAAGATTGAGGTAGCGCTTTACGAGTATGTGAGACCGGAAAAAAAATTCGATTCTGTAGAGATGCTTCGCGAGCAGGTGGAACAGGATATCGCATATGGGCGTAAGCGGCTTCAAGGTTTCGACAGTAATTTTTAAAAATAAGTAGTTTACACTGGTGTAAAAGTATGATATACTCATCAAGTATGAAAAAACCGATGTTCGGTGACAGGATACTCCAACCGTCACTTAATGTCAGGTGTTAAATTAAAGAAAAACAGGAGGGTCATAGCATGATCGCAAAAGAAAAGAAACAAGCTATTATGGCAGAATATGCTAGAACAGAAGGCGACACAGGTTCACCGGAAGTTCAGATCGCTGTATTAACAGCAAGAATCAATGAGTTGACAGAACACTTCAAAGCTAATCCAAAGGATCATCATTCAAGAAGAGGTCTTCTTAAAATGGTAGGACAGAGAAGAGGTTTACTCGCTTACTTAAAGAAAACTGACATTGAAAGATACCGTACATTAATCGAGAGATTAGGATTAAGAAAATAGTTAAAAGTTTTATACAGACCACAACACAACAATGCAAAGGGGCAGGCGAATATCGTCTGTTCCTTTTTTTAGTTGCGAGTTGGGGGTATCCTTTTTCTTGACAAATAAAAAGAAAAAAGGTATAGTGATTCTAATTTGACGTATGAAGGGAGAGCCATTGATGAATAAAGTACCGTTTGTTACAAAAGAAAAATTAGATGAGATTGTAAAAGAATTTCCGACACCGTTTCACTTGTACGATGAAAAGGGAATTCGTGAAAATGTAAAAGCATTGAAAGAGGCTTTTGCATGGAATAAAGGTTATAAAGAATATTTTGCAGTAAAAGCAACTCCGAATCCATTTTTGATTAATATTTTAAGAGAATACGGCTGCGGCTGTGACTGCTCATCTTATACGGAATTGATGCTGTCTGAGGCGCTTGGAGCAGTAGGAAAAGATATCATGTTCTCTTCCAATGCAACTCCGGCGGAAGAGTTTGTCTATGCAGACAAACTGGGGGCAATTATCAATTTAGATGACTTCACACATATTGAATTTTTGGAGAATGCAATCGGGCATATTCCGGAGACGATTAGCTGCCGTTATAATCCGGGAGGATTGTTTAAAATCAGCAATGACATTATGGATAATCCTGGGGATGCCAAGTATGGAATGACAACGGAGCAGTTGTTTGAGGCATTTAAGATTTTGAAAGCAAAAGGGGCAAAAGAATTCGGAATTCACGCATTTTTGGCGAGCAATACGGT
>PPYF01306283.1_pt1 | contig 10856 bp, 9 predicted proteins | sample 1559871 | NCBI WGS metagenome assembly PPYF01 (sample SAMN08240021, study PRJNA423297) | Human gut metagenome, whole genome shotgun sequencing project.
GTAATGCGCCACCAGGGGTTCGAACCCTGGACACCCTGATTAAGAGTCAGGTGCTCTGCCAGCTGAGCTAGTGGCGCATATGTTTATCTCTCGTGAACACAAATGATATTATATATTAATTTTTTTTAAATTGCAAGCGTTTTTTTAGAAAATCTTCATTTTTTTCATTGGCGGATTTTCTATTCTGTGGTATTTTATTCATGGACTGAAAAACGCACTTTTTTAGTCTATCAAATTTAAAGGAGGTCACTCATTTATCATGCGTGTTGATGAAAGACTATTAAAATATGTTTCCTATTGGACTACTTCGAGTGAAGATTCCGATACGATTCCTTCTACGGACAGACAATTTAACCTGGCAAAAGAATTAGAAAAAGAATTACTTGATCTTGGTTTACAGAAAGTAACACTGACAGACCACTGTTACATCTACGGCCTGATCCCGGCTACCCCTGGATACGAAGACAAAAAAGCGGTCGGCTTTATTTCCCATATGGATACGGCACCTGATTTTTCCGGTGAAAATGTCAAACCCCAGATCATTCCGGATTACAACGGTGAGGATGTTATTTTAAAAGGAACCGGTGACGTTTTAAAAACATCTGATTTTCCGGAATTGAAAACTTTAAAGGGCAGAACCCTGATCACGACAGACGGCACAACTCTGCTTGGTGCAGACGATAAGGCAGGCGTTGCTGAGATCATGACTGCTGCTGAACAGCTCATCTCCTCTGACATTCCACACGGCGATATCTGGATCGGGTTTACACCGGACGAAGAAGTCGGACATGGTGCGGATCTGTTTGATCTTGACTACTTTAAAGCAGATTTTGCTTACACGGTAGATGGCGATTACGAGGGTGAAGTTGCCTATGAAAACTTTAATGCCGCAAGCGCAGTTTTCGCTGTCAAAGGCGTGAATGTCCACCCTGGTGAGGCGAAAGATATCATGGTCAATGCCGCTCTCGTTGCATGTGAGATCCAGTCTCAGCTTCCTCCAATGGAAACGCCTGCCCACACCGAGGGAAGAGAAGGTTTCTATCATCTGACCGATATGTCCGGCGACGTTGCCGCAGCAACTCTTTCCTACATCATTCGTGATCACGATAAAGTGATGTTTGAAACACGTCAGAAAAAAATGCAGGAAATCGCAGATTCCATGAACCAAAAATACGGTGTCGGAACTGTTACACTGACTATCCACGATTCCTACGCAAATATGTTGGAAATCATTGAGAAAAATACTTATGTTGTGGATATCGCAAAGAAAGCTATTTCTTCTGTTGGTCTTGAACCAATCTCACGTCCGGTACGCGGCGGTACCGACGGTGCGCGTTTAAGCTTTATGGGACTTCCGTGCCCGAATCTTGGCACAGGCGGTTACGGTTTCCACGGTCCATTCGAACACATCAGTGTGGAAGGAATGGAAACTGCTGTAGCTGTGATCAAAGAGATCGTGCGCATTACCGCAGAGCTTTGATGACCAAATGCCAAAAAGGGCGTGTGAAAAAGTAAGAATCATTTTTTCACACGCCCTTTCAAATACATCTTTAATTGCGTTTTACTTATGATGCATTTCTATAAATTTGCGATCAACGCTGCAATTTCATCCGGTGTCATGATCTTATTTGGATTGCTCATATCTGCCATGGAAGGCTCTGCTTCCTGTACCGGCACCTCTTCGATTACTGATTCATCTGCGGAAACCGGAATTTCTTCTGTGATGGTAGTTTCTTCCGGAATTTTTACTTCTTCAATCACTGACTCATCCGCAGATACCGGAATTTCTTCTGTCAAAGTTACTGCATCCGTATCCGGCTCTACTGTTGCTTCCTCCGTAATCGGAACTTCTTCCGCTTCCACTTCTTCTACCGGTTCTGCCTGCACCTCCTCCGCGGCTGATGCAGCATCGTTCAAATCATCAAAAACCGGCATCTCGCCGATTGACGGTTCCTCATCTATCAGGGATGTATCGGCTGCTTCCGGCTCTTCCTCTTCCATTAACGGCATCTCGCCGATTGATGGTTCCTCATCTATCAGGGATGTATCGGCTGCTTCCGGCTCTTCCTCTTCCATTAACGGCATCTCGCCGATTGACGGTTCCTCATCTATCAGGGATGTATCGGCTGCTTCCGGTTCTTCTTCATCCATTAATGGCATTTCGCCGATTACCGGTTCCTCATCCAGATCTCCGCCGTCAGTTAAATCCGGGAGTTCTGTTTCTGATAATTCTTCTCCCAATGTTGGCAGTTCCATATTAGACAGATCTTCATCCATTGCCGGCATTCCCAGATCCGGCAACTCTTCATCTTCTGTCGGCACTCCAAGATCCGGCAACTCTTCATCTTCTGTCGGCATTCCTGAATCCGGCAACTCTTCATCTTCTGTCGGCATTCCATGATCCGGTAATTCTTCACTTTCTGCCGGCATTCCTGGATCCGGTAATTCTTCATCCATTGCCGGGGAAACAGCTGCCATAACCGGCACTTCCGCAGCAAGATTCTCCTTTACGGAATCAACAGCCTGACTTGCCGCCTCTTTCACATAAGTATGTATCTGCTCTATGGCAGATGCAAGTTCTTTCTCCAATGTGTCATGAATCATATTTGACAAAACATCCTGCATGTCACTCTGCAGTGATTCTTTGACATCATTTAAATTATCAAGAACTAATTTCTGACTTTGCGTCAATTCCTGTAATTTTTCATCCATCAGGTTTCTCTGCATGTCCATGATCTGCTGACTGTTTTCAGAAAGCTTTTCTTCTACTTCCAGCGTCTTTTCAATTACCTGCTCATTCGAATGCATAAGAGCATCTGTATTTTCTTTGTTTCGTGCAAGCATCAGCTTTGCAATTGCCTTCTGTGCCGTAATGATCTCATCCGCTGGAACTGCATCTTTTTCTCCGATATTATCTATCTTTTCCGCTAACTTTTTCTGCATCAGATAATTGGCTTTTCCTGTACGCAGCAGTTCTTCTACCTGTTCATCCGAATGGGCTTTTTCCTCATTTTTCATCCTATGGATATATGTGACAAGCAAACCTGTCCATACTAAAATAAGCGCTGCAATAATACCCACAACCATCAGTTTTGATGTATTCTTCGAAACTAAATACAGATCAATCCACAAAAATGGTATCAATATCGATGATATAAAAATCATAATACGATTGACCTCTATCTTCTTTGGTTTCTTTAATGAATCGTCTTTTGCCATAACAGAACCTCCCGCTTTTTGCACTATCATGCATGGATTTATAGTCTATATTTTAACACATTAAAACAAGCCTGAAAACATCCATTATAAAATATTTACATCCCGTCACTTATCCGTTCGCAGCACTGTTACAGGCCGTTGAAACAGGCCATGATTTCCTAAGTGCCATATAAGAAATCAGAAAATTTGCAAACCAGCCAGCCGGTACAGCAAGCCAGACAAATGCAATGCCAAAACATGGTGCAAAAATCATGGCAACAGACAGGCGGATCGCAAGGTTAACTATATTGGCAATGAGAAATGGGCGCATAATCCCAAGTCCACGCAGAACTCCATCTGTTGCCATCTTAATACCCATGAAGATGAAAAAACAGCCAAGCCATCTCATATAATCCCCGGACACCTGATATGCTAAGTCAGTTCCATCTTTACCCAGGAATAATGAAGAAATCTGTGTGTACATGGTTTCAATAACTACAAAGGCAAGAATTGCGAAACACAGGTCTAATACCAGCGCAGCATGATATCCTTTTTTGATGCGGTTGATTTTCTTTGCACCAAGATTCTGTGAGACATACGGTGAAACCGCATTGCCGATGGACACAAATATCAACGAGAAAACATTCTCTACTCTCATCGTTGCCGCATAACCTGCGAGTGCCTGTGTACCAAATGGATTTACAACTGCCTGTACGATCATCATACCAATTGACACTGTGGACTGCTGGAGAATCGACGGTACAGCAATTTTGAGCATCAAATGTAATTCCTGACCATCAAACCACTGAAATTGACTCTTATATTGACGCATCCGGCAAAAGAAAATCAGAAATGAAAATACCGCAGAAATCCCCTGTGCAATAAGGGTTGCAAGAGCTGCCCCGAACACACCGAGACCAAGTCCTGCCACCATCCAAAGATCCATAAGAATATTTAAAATAGAAGAAAATATCAAAAGACCCAATGGTATTTTTGATTCTCCAATTGAGTTAAACATCGTTGAAAAAATATTATACATAAACAGAAATGGAAATCCTGCGAAATAAATGCGGAGATACTGTACTGCTTCTTCCAGTATATCAGTTGGTGTCTGTAATAAATTCATCATTGAATGTGAAAAACAAAAACCAAAGCCACCCAGAAGCAGGCTTAAAATCAGAAAACTGACCAACGATGTTGACACAATTGTTTTCATTTTACCATAATCTCCGGCACCAAAATAGCGGCTTACGAGCACACCTGCACCGACACCGGCACCTAATGCCACACAAATAAATACATTCGTTAGTGCAGCACAGGCACCGACAGCTGCAAGTGCAGAGGAACCGACAAACTGACCAACAATGATGGAATCAGCCATATTATACACTTGCTGAAAAAAACTGCCGAGAATCATCGGCAGTGCAAATATTGTCAGTGCTTTAAGGGGCTCATCTGTAATTAAATATTCATCTTTTGACATTATCATATTTCTCCCTTTTCCCAGAGACTCTGCTCTGGCAAATACCAATGAACTTTCCTGCTTTATCCCTCACTTGCTGCCCTTTTATATCTAATCGGCACATCATATCCAAATGTTCTCTTTCCATGGACTTCCATACTTTCGGATACCTCCAGACAAGTGTCTGAAAACTTCTCCCACAGCCTGAATACCATAACCGGGGTAAATTGGCTCACACTGCCCCCTTCCCAGACACCATCCTTTTCCTGATATATAGCTGGTGTAAACTTTTCAGATTTTTTATTTTATCGTTACAGACAGTATTCACATGCTGTGCATATGGAAATATTTTCCCCGCTTCTTTCATTTCTGTAAATTGTTCTTTGTTATCAAAATGTCCTGTCATTAGTTTTACAAATCTTTCTACATTCACTATAATTTCCTGCCTTTCTGCAGATATTACTGCTCTTAGAACAGAAGCTGAAGCCCCATTACAATGATCCACATATATGCGCAGGTCTTTGGTATCATTAATAATCCGACCTGCGGTTTTGTTTTACTGAACAGTGTTACCGGAAGATAACATCCAAAAGAAATAATGATGGCTGCAGCCATCCTCGTCATATGATATCCATATGTATTTCCGGAAATCAGATATAAGATCATTACACCTATACCAGTAACAGCAAAGACCGCATTTCTTATAACAGATAATTTCATATTTCCTTCATCTGTACACCAGTTATTCTGCGGAAACATACATATCACAATTCTGATAACCGCTGATATCCATATAACACCCTCAATGACTACTGGTATTTTTAATTCCGGGAATGTATATTTCCATATATACATTAAAAGAATATAAAACATCGTCATTGTGATAGACGATACCTGCAATCCAATTCCAAGCTGTCTCTTTATTTTATCATTGGTTCCACGTACAGCCCTTATAATTCTTGGCACCAGATGAAAAGCATCCCCTCCACAAAGTGTCAATGTCAGTATTCCATATAGTACATACAGGATATTTCCTTTTGAGAATAAAAAAAATAAGACTGCTGCTGCCAGATCAAAAGTCAGATACACTGCATCAAAGACTGCTTCCATCAAATCCGGAATCTGTGGTTTATAATTACTCTTTTTCACTTGCTCTCTCCTCTTAATAGTTCTTCCGCATTGTTACAAATTTTGTCAAATACATTCATACACACATGCTTTTCTTCTTCTGTCAGCCCTCTTAAAACATTCTGTGCAAACTGTTTTTGTGCGTTTAATCCTGCGTCCACGATAAGTGCCGCATCATCCAGAAGGACAATTTCAATATGTTTTTTATTATCTTTACTTTGTTTTCTTTTTATAAGACCTTTGTTTTCCAATTTTTTCAGTGAAGATGAAACATGTGATTTCGTTGACTTTCTGATCCTTACTATTTCCGCTGCAGTATTATGATGTGGATTATTATGTAAAAACATAATTATATCGTATTCCATCTGTGTTAACTCATATTGATCGCACACCTCGCCAGAAAGTAATTCATAATAGTTTGTAATCGTCTTATGCTTGTCCCAGAAATACATCTGCACCTCCTTATTGTTCTTTTTAGAACGATTATAGGGTAATACTTCTGCTATGTCAATTATTTTTTCTTCACAATACGCATTTGTCCAGCCCGTGATATATGATCAGCATTGCTTATGGTATTAAAAAGACCTTCTGCAGAAGCCTGTTTCATCCTTTGATGAATCCAGCTTTTTCCACAGAAGGTCTTTTATTTTTCTACACATATTTACTATGTTCGGATTTTATTTGATGAACCCGACCTGTTTGCTGATGATTTCGACCTGCTCATCTTTCTTTTTATTATATTCCACTTTCTTCTCTTCAAAGTAGTTTCTTCCATAAGAATCAATGGATACGATCAGTGGTCCAAATTCTTTTACATGGCAATGCCACAAAGTCTCAGGCATTCCCAGATCTTTCCACTGTGCCTCCACGATTTCTTCCACTTCTACTGCCGCCACGACTGCATTTCCTGCAGGAAATACACAATGGATTGCACCAAAGTCCTTGCAGGCTCTCTCGGTATTTTCCTTCATGCCGCCCTTGCCTACAATGACACGGACGCCTGTGGTCTCTACAAATTCATACTCAAACTTTTCCATTCTCATAGATGTCGTAGGACCTACGGATACCATCTCGTATTTGTCATCTCCCAAGGGGCGGATAATCGGGCCGGCATGCAGGATTGCAGCATCTCTGACATCCACAGGAATCTCTCTTCCCTCTTCTACAACACGACGGTGTGCCACATCACGACAGGTTGTAATATCTCCTGTCAGGTATACAATATCTCCAATATGAATATCCTTTAAATCCTCTGCCGATACAGGTGTTACCAGAATTTTCTTACCATCTTTTATTTCTACTGCCATAATTATTCTCTCCCTTCTGAATTAGTTCTCTTCCTTATATTCAAAACCGGTATGGGTATCTACCGTAAAGTTTAAGTCCTTATCAAATACAATATGTCCTCTTCTGTGGCTCCAGCAGCCTACATTTACTGCCACACCAATCGCAGATGGATGGCGTGCGGTATTCTCAATGTTAACTCCCATGACAGAATAATTGCCACCCATACCCTGCGGTCCAAGACCAATGGCATTAATACCGTCTTCCAACAATTTCTCCATCTTAGCAGCGTTAGCATTGTCATTGTGAGAACCTACCGGACGCATCAGTGCCTTTTTCGAATTTAATGCTGCTGTTTCTACGGAAGTACCAACGCCGACACCAACCAAAAGTGGAGGACATGCATTCAATCCATAAGTTGTCATACGATCTAATACAAACTTGGTCACTCCCTCATAGCCTTCGCCCGGCATTAAAACCGTGGCATTGCCAGGAAGCGTACAGCCTCCACCTGCCATGTAAGTATAGATTTCACATTTATCGGAATTTGGAACAATGTCCCACCATACAGTAGGGGTTCCTTTTCCTACATTTTTACCTGTATTGTACTCATCAAAAGTTTCTACGGAATTGTGACGAAGCGGTGTTGCAACTGTAGCCTGCATCACTGCATCCTTCAGTAATGCTTCCAGATTATCAATCAGTGGGAATTTTGTTCCACATTTTACCCAGAACTGTAATACACCGGTATCCTGACAGGAAGGACGGTTTAATTTCAATGCCAGTTCCTGATTGCGGAACATGGTATCGTAGATGACCTTTGTCATAGGAGAATCCTCTTTGTCTCTCAGTTCCTGCAATTTTGCGATAACATCATCTGGCAGCTTCTTTGCTGTAAATCCTACGAACTGCGCCATAATATCAGTCAGTTTCTTTACTTGTACTTCATTTGACATATCTTTTTCCTCCAGATTTTTCAATAATATAATTTAAAAGTGAAATTTTATCCTACGTGATAAAAATTTTATCCTACGTGATAAAAATTTTATCCTACGGATAAAATGGAAATGCTATTGGTAAAATAATCATGCTGACCACGGTTGCAATGACGATCAACGGCATTCCGGCTTTTACATAATCCATAAATTTATAGTTGCCGGCTCCGACTACCATCGTATTGGCAGGCATTCCGATTGGAGTAGCGTAGGCACAGGAACCTCCTATGACACATGCCATCAGAACTGCTCTTGGATCTGCACCCATTCCCTGGGCAATGGATATACAAATCGGTGCCATCAGGGCTGTAGTAGCTGTATTTGACATAAAGTTTGTCATGATACAGCACAGAATAAACACCACAAAAGTGAATAGTACCGGAGAAGGATTTTCACCCAATGCTCCAACCACCTTATCTGCAATCAGTTCTCCTGCTCCAGTAACCTCGAGTGCCTTTGCCAGAGAAAGCGTACCTCCAAACAGGAAAATAGTTTTTAAATCAATGGATTTTAAAGCATTCTTTTCAGAAATGACACCGGTGAGGATTAATAAAATTGCTCCTACGCAGCCTGTGATACAAAGTTTTACACCAATCTGTTCTTCAAAAATCATCCCTATCAGGGTGGCAATCAGAATCACCAGCGATAATACTTTTTTCCACTTTGGAACATTGCTAAAATCCTGTGACTCATCAAAAATAGAATCATCTGCATCCGTCGTGTCATGATGCGGTAAAATTTTAAATCCGATCGTAGCATAAAATAGAATACCAACGATCAGAATCGGCAAACCGACAATCGCATACTCGAAAAATCCAAATTTCAATCCCAACGGTTCAAGTGCAGATTGTGCAATCATATTGCCGGGTGCACCAATCAGTGAAAGATTTCCTCCCATTGCTGCTGCAAATACTAACGGCATTAAAAGTCTTGACCGCTTATACCCTGACTTCGCTGCAATTCCAATTACAACCGGAATAAGAACTGCTGCCGTACCGGTATTGGAAAGAAATCCGCTCATAACTGCCACAATCACCATGATTGCGATAATCAGACTGCGTTCCGTTTTTGCAAATTTTGTTACCAGACTTCCAATCTCATTTGCCATACCGGTTTCAAACAATGCCCCGCCTACAATGAACATGGCAACAAACAGAATCACGTTACTGTTGATAAATCCATTGAAAGCATCACTTACGCTCAACACACCGGTAATCACAAGACCAATGCAGACAATCATGGATGTCAGACCGAGTGGAATCTTCTCTGTAACAAACATGATAATGGCAAATGCCAGAAATATTAATGTAATTACTGTCGGGCTCATAGAAAACCTCCTTTTTTCTCTTTTTTATCATGTTAAAAAGTGACATGGCCTTGTCGTTTTCCTTTTGTAAACACATCATATCGCATTTTCAGTATAATGTACATTTCATATACTTGACGTCAGCATAGTTTTTTCCTATACTGAAACTATAGTATAATTTTTCTGTACAATGACGGAGGATTCTATGACACTGACACAATTAGAATACTTTTGTATGGTATGCCGCTACCATAGTATTACCCGCGCGGCTGACGCGCTCTATGTTTCCCAGCCTACGATCTCCACTTCGATCCGGGATCTGGAAAAAGAGTTTCATCTGAAACTTTTTAACCATGGAAAAAACAGAATTTCCCTCACCAAAGACGGTGCGGCTTTTTATCAGAAAGCAGAATTTATTCTAAAACAGACGCAGGAACTGTACACCGACTTTTCAAATATTGAAAAAAAGCGGCACCCGCTGCGGATCGGTATTCCTCCTATGATCAGCACGGTATTTTTTCCGCGGGTGACCGACCAGTTTCAGGAACAGTATAATATACCCATTCAGCTTTTAGAATATGGCTCCCTCCGCGCCCGTACTTTAGTCGACAATGAACAGTTAGATATCGCCATGGCAAATATGGATTTTTATAATCTGGATAAATATAACAGTTATGTCATGATGGAAGACAGATATGTCTACTGTGTTTCCAAGACGCACCGGTATGCCGGTGAAAAAGAAATTACAATGGATATGTTAAAAGATGAGCCCATTATCTTATTCAATACGGACTCTGTTCAAACCCAGACAGTCATCACCCGTCTGCGCAGTGCCGGGATCACACCAAATGTCCACATGTACTGCAGCCAGCTCGTTACTGTCCTTAATTTTGTCCGGGGTGGTAAATGTGGTGCTTTTTTGTATTCCTCTCTCGCTACCAATCCCCGTGATTTTGTTGTGATCCCGGTATCCCCGGAAATCACCAGTAAATTTGGTATCATCTGGAAAAAGGGTGTTTTTGTACCGGATCAGTTAACTAAATTTGTAAAATTCATTCAGGAGTATGATGTTACCCCTTATTTACCGAAACTTTAATCTGACAGTCTTGTTTTTTATCAACTTGTTTAGAAAACTTTACGGTAACTGCAATCACTCAAAATCTCTGGTAATGTTCGTAAGCCATTTATTTCTGAAATAGTGAATGAATACCACAGGCATTTTTTCGAACTCGTCCAGTGTCATGACAAAGTATACCCAGACAGGCGGCAGTTTAAAAACATATGCAGCAAGAAAAGTAAGTGGGACTGCAACAAGCCACATAAATATAGTATCTACGATCATTCCAAATCTGGTATCACCGCCACCCCTGAAGCAGCCGCATATAAGACAGGTATTAATACCTTCGCCCACAAAACGCCAGGTTGTCATAATGATAAAAATGCCAAGATAATAAATAGCCGTCTCTGTTAATTTATCCCGGTA
>PPYF01547499.1_pt1 | contig 10856 bp, 8 predicted proteins | sample 1559871 | NCBI WGS metagenome assembly PPYF01 (sample SAMN08240021, study PRJNA423297) | Human gut metagenome, whole genome shotgun sequencing project.
CCTTGTTTTATAACCAACCTCCGTTCTGGGAATGAACCTCACGTGCGATGAAGGCGAATTCCTTCGTGATCGGCATGCCGTTCATTCCGCTGTTGTTACCGTTTCCGGCGAGCAGCTTGATCCGGACCACCGCCGAACCGGGTTTGGTGCACTTGAGGATGATCTGGTTGGCGAATATGGTCGGGTTCGCCGAAATGCCCAGCCGGTTCATGTCTTCGGCCGAAATGGAGATTTCCGTAATCTTCAGGTCCAGATTTCCGCCGCCGAGGTACGGTTGCAGGTTCAGCGTGTACTGGCTGCCGACGGGAATCGGGATGCAGGTGATGCCGCGGACGTTCATCAGCACCTGGTAGGCGTCGATGTAACCCGTGCCCATTCCCTTTTTGTACTGCGACAGGTCGAGCGTCGCCAGACTGCCCTTGTCTGTGAAATACTGTTTCGTTCCGGTGCAGTATTGGTTGATGTCGTTTACCGATGTCAGCAGCAGCGTCGTGAATTCGTTCTGGGTGAAGGTCTTGCCGAGTTGCAGCGCATAGGAGAGCCCGAGCGCCGCCACGCCCGAAACGTGGGGGCAGGCCATCGACGTGCCCTGCATGTAGCCGTACTTTCCGCCGTTGACGGTCGATAACACCTCGGACGCTCCGGTATTTATGTTTTCCAGATACGACTGGTAGGCGTCGCCGCCGGGAGCCGCAATGTTGCAGCCGGGACCGTAGTTGGTGTAGTAGGCCGGGGTGTAGTCGCACGACATGGCCGTTACGGAGATGTAGTCGCGGTAAGCGCCGGGGTAGCTCGACATGCCGGTCATGTCGTTGCCGGCGGCGAATATGGCCAGTCCGCCGCTGACGGCCGCACAGTTCTGTTTGGCGATGAAGTAGTCGATGGCCTGCTTCTCGGCGCTGGCGCCGCTGGAATAGGCCGCGTCGGAGGTTACCGAGCCGGCAGGGTAGCCGTAGCTGCACTGGATGATCGCCGCGCCGTTGTCGGCGGCGTATTTGATGGCCTTGGCCGCCATGGCCACGTCGCCGCCGTCTTTGTCGTGGAAAATCTGACAGGACATGATCTTCACGCCGTCGTTTTTGCCCGAGCCGCCTGCGATGCCTGCGACGCCCGTGCCGTTGTTGTTCACGGCTGCGACCGTTCCTGCCACGTGCGTGCCGTGGTCCGGTGCATCGCCTTTGGTGCTGATGGTCAGCGTCGTATTGTCGACGAAGTTGAACCCGTGTATGTCGTCGGCATAGCCGTTCGAGTCGTCGTCACGGCCTTCCGAGCCGTTCAGCTCGGCGGTGTTGGTCCACATGTTGGCGGCCAGGTCGGGATGGTCCCACTGCACGCAGTTGTCCACGACCGCGACGATAACGCGCGGGTCGCCCGTGCAGAGCTTCCAAGCCTCGTCGCAGTTGACATCGGCTCCCGCCTTGATCTTCGAATAGATCGACTTGTCGCCGGTGTTGATGTAGTGCCATTGTCTGCCCAGGTGGGGATCGTTGAACCCGACGGCCGCACGGGTCTGCGGCGCAGCGCCGGTTTCGGCCAGCGGGATGACCCGGCCTTCGTGCACGTGCATCAGCTGCTGGTTGAATTCCACCTTGCTCACTTCGGCGATCCGGGCCATGTCGAGGGCCGCCTTGTCGAGATCGGCGGCGGCGTCGAACTCCACAACGTACCAGCGGTGCAGACCGGCGGCGCGCGTGCGCTCCTCGTTCCGTTCGTCTACCGGGAACAGACGCTGTAACGCCTTTACCCCGATGCTGCCGAGCACGGCGTCGAAATCAGCGATGCCCGAACGGGTGGCGACGCCGCCCGAACGCGTAACCTGCATGACCGACGATTCGATGCCCGCTACGGCCTCTTCGCCGAAGCAGACCAGCAGTTCGCCCCTGACGGCGTTCTCCGACGAGAATACGAGTTTGGAGGCCGCTTTCGCTTCCGGTTCGGGACCCGTCGCCTGCTCCGTCGCATCCTTGGTGCACGACCCCAGGGCGAGCGCCGCAGACAGGAGCAGCAGGCTCCATAAAGTTGTTGTCCTTGTCATAATCTTATAATCCTAATATTAGTGCATGTCGTGACCGATGTTTCGTTTCATTGGACCACAGAACCCGACACGGTCGCTCGGACTGTGTCGGGTCGTGTGGAACAATATGCGTCGGTTATTTCAAAACCGGGAGGTTTTCGCGGATCTTGAAATCGGCGCGGCGGCCGATCTGTTTCGGCAGCGGCTCGCATTTCGCCGTCTTCACGCTCAACGTGCGGACGCCGTGGTTCGTGTTGTCGCTGTTCCTGACGAATGTGGCGTTCATCTGGAGACCGCGGCTGTCGAGCGACTTCCCGATATGGGCCGGAACACGGACGCTGCTGAACGGGATCTTCGTGCGGACGCCCTGAACTTTGGCTGCGGATGCTGCGGATGTCGTTCCGCTCTGCTTCGTGATGGTCGTTCCGTCGGCATAGTATGCTGCCAAGGCTCCGACGATCTTGTTGACGGTGAAATCAGCAACGGGAACCTCGACGTCGGTCGTCAGCGCTGAAACTTGTTTCGACGCCGGATCGATCGTCAATACGATCGGATCGCTGCCTTCGCTCTCTTTGGTTGCGAACGAGAAGATACCGTAACCGCGGGACTGGTCCGGAGTGAGCGCCTTCGTGAATTTGCCGAGCAGGTTGCCTTTGTCCTCCCGGCCGAGCTGCACGCCGCTCATCGTGAGCGTCGACTTGGCCGAGTCATAGGTTGCGTACCATTGGGTGCCGTCCTCTACGGCGAAATCCTTCACGAAAAATTCGGTGTTGCTTCCGACGGTAGGTATTACCTCGAATACATTTTCGAACGTGTCTTCAGCGCTGGCCGCGTAGGACATGCCGTATTTCCCGATGATCAACTCTCCGGTATAGGGCGGTATGTCCGTCACGAACGGTTCGCACACGATCAGTTTTTTCTTGCCGTAGTTGTTCGTTGCTTCGACAACCAGCTATTGTCGATTATGGAAGTTTTGTTGAAGTAGGTTTTGATCTTCTTCATCTCCGTGCCGGTGATCTCGTACACGGCCGATGAGTAATCGGGATACTTCGATACATATGCTGCGGCATCGGGATAGGCGCTGACTTTATAGAGCGAGCCGGCGATGTCGTTGGGAACCGAGGTCCCTCCTATGCCCGGGAAGTAGAACGATGCTGCGGAAGCTTCGCCGGAAACCGGTTTTTGCGCTTTGTCAAGGGGCAGGGCGACTACGGTATAGGTTCCGGGTCCAGGCAGTACGGCTTCGGCGGAGACTTTCTCGCCGCCTACGGTGAAGTCCTGCAACTCGTTGATGTTCTCGGCTGATCCGTCGGCGATCGCTGCGACAAGTGTAGCGGTTTCGGCCTCGGTCAATTCATTTTCGACGAGAACATAGCGGATGTTCGTAACGTCGGCGCCGTAGGTGAAGTCGATGACGGCGCTCGCCGTCTCTCCGTCGGCGCTGACCTTCATGCCGTCGTATACGGCGGAGAGCGTATAGTCGACTATTTCGGCGCCCGGCAGCATGATGCGGAACGTACCTTGACTGTTAGCGGGAAATTCGCGATCCAATCCGACGAGTTTTGCGGTCAATCCGTCCTTCGGGAAGGTGATGACGCCGTTGACCAATGTGCCGGGTTCCGCCGAGGCGATCATAAAGTTTCCGTAACCGTTACTGTTTTCGGTAATACCCGACCATTGTTCTTCAATCGTCACTTGAGTCGCATTGCTGCAATCGATGACGATATTGGACGGAGTGTAGCTGAACTGCTCCGAAAGCTCCTCTTGCGTAGCTCCGAAGAATTCGGTCATATAAGGCCAGCCGAGCATCTCTTCAACCATGTAGATACCTTCTTTCGACTTATGGCTGTGTACCGTGACATCGATTTCGAACATATTGCCGGTGAATACATCGCTCAACCAGCCTTCGCGGAATTTGCCGGTTCCCATTTTCACCCACGGTCAGGGCATAACCGTAATATCGAGGCTGCGGTTGCCGTAGGGCGTCGTGTTGTCCTCGTCGTTGATCAGGAACGAAAGGGGGTATTCCTTGCCGTCTTCGAGTTTGGTGCGGTCGAAGGTGATCAGCAGTTCGGAAGTCTCCTTGCCGGCTGCGAACGATACCGACGACGGAATGGTGAACAGACCCGACTCGTCGCTGGCGAGAACCGCTACGGTCAGCGCCTCGTCCTTGGCGATGCGTTTTACCGGGATGGCGATGGAGGAGACGTCGTCGCTGATGCTATGCTGGGTGGTCACATTCTCGGGGAAGTAGACCTGTGCGCCGTCGACCTCGGGACCTGCTTTGAAGTCATCGTCGCTGCAGGCCGTGAACAGCCCCGCGACGATGGCGACAGTCGCCAGAAAGAATATTTTTATACTTTTCATAAATAGCGATGTTTTTTATTTTACAGACTTGACCGTTTGGGTCGGGTTGGGGTTGTTCTTGCCCGCAAGCGCCTTATTCTGCTGTACGGCGTTCAGCGGGAACACGCAGTTCCACCAGGGGGCGCGTCCGTCCGTGGAAAGCTGGGCCATCGGGGGAGCGTTCGTGCCGGTGTCGCCGTTGTGCATGCCGATGTTCAGACGCTTCAGGTCGTAGAAGATGACGCCCTCGCCCCAGAACTCGATCCGCTTCTGGAAAATGATCTCGTCGATCAGGTCGTTGGCCGCCGGAACCGTATAGGCCGGATCGCGGTTGGCCATGAACGACTGCAACAGCGACTTGCCGGTGGCGGCGTCGTAGTGCGCCGTAGCCTCGGCCTCGATCAGGTACATCTCCTCGACACGCATCATCGGGATACTCGTCACGTTACCCGTGGAATAGTTTCGTTTTTCGCCGTTGGCCGCGTGGAACTTAAACGATGCGTAGGGGGCGATCGTTGCGAACTCCTCCTCGGTCAGGGTCGTATAGGGTGCGATGGCGTCGAACGAGCGGTCGGCTCCGACAAAGCTCTTTTTGCGGAAGTCGCCCGACGAAATGCGGTTGTAGCTGAATACCGAGATACCCGGCTGCGCTCCGTAGCCGTAACCCCAGATAGCCTCGGTCGCCATGTGGGCCGACCACGACAGCAGGTTGTTGAGCACGGTGTCGGTGGTCTGGATCATGGCCCACATCCACGACGAATTGACCGTGTTGAACCCGGTCTTCGGGTCGAGCCACTGGCTTTCGGTCATAATCGTGCAGCCCGAAGCGTCGATGGCCTTGCGGGCGTATTCGGCGGCCAGACGGTAAGCGGCGTCGCCGGTCGGAACTTCCGCATACGATTCGGTGAAGCCGCCCAGCCAGAGGTAGGCGCGGGCCTTGAGTCCGTAGATCACGGCCAGCGAGGGCAGGTTTTTCGTCGCCGGCGTATAGTTGGCCAGCAGGGTCTCGGCGGTGTTGAGGTCCTCGAAGATGAACTTGAACATCTCCTCACGCGATACGCGCGGGTTGTTTTCCAGTTCCTCCATGCTCGTATCTTCCCGGACGATGGGAACGGTCAGCCCCTTGACGGCTTCCAGCTCGGTCTCGTAGGCGGGACGTTCGGGAGCCTTGGCCGGCAGCGCGTCGTAGAGACGGGCCAGGTCGAGGTAGCAGAGCGCGCGGAAAGTCTTGGCGATGCCCATCATCTCCTCTGCGCCTTCGCTCTGGTTTGCGATGTCGATGGCCTCATTGGCCGTGAAGATGAACTTGTAATAGTTGGTGTAGAAGAACGGGGACGCCCAGCCGTTCGCTGCCAATCCGGTCGAGTTGCCCGGATAAAGCCATGCCTGCCAGCGGTCGTAGTACTGGTTGCCGCCCGGCAGGTTGCCGCTGACGGGGAACACCTCGCCGACCATGCGGTCGGTGGCGCCGAAGATGCCCGGGTAGCCGAAGTCGATGTGCTCGCCGAGGTCTGTATAGTTGGTGATGAGCACCGTCGGCATCGCAGTGATAAGACCCTCCTTTGCGAACGGAGATTCGGCAGTCTGATCGCTGGTGGCGTATCCGCTTTCGGGGAAGGTCTCCTTGATACAGCCCGAAAGAAGCACGGATGAACCGAGAAGCAGCGCCGTTGTTTTCAGTATGTTGTTCATTTTCATAATATTCGTCGTTTAACAAATTAGAACGTTACGGTTACACCGCCCGAGAAGGTGCGAATCGGGGCGTAGTAGTACGGGTTCGTGATTCCGTTGATGGCCTGACGCGGGTCGAGACCCTGACGCTTGGACCAGTACCATACATTGTCGCAGGCGAAGTAGATACGCAGATTCTCGACGAGGAACTTGCGCGTGATACGCTTGGGCAGCGTATATCCGAGCGTGATGTTCTGGATGTTCAGGTACGATGCGCTGGTGAGGAAACGGTCCGAGACGGCTGCCTGATTCGAGTCGTTGTAAGCAAAACGCGGAATGTTCGAACCGGAGTTTTCGGGAGTCCACGAATTGAGCAGGTCGTGGTGGTAGTTGTTTCCGGTCGACGTTCCTGCCGGGGAGTCCATGTAGAACATGTAGCCCTGGTCGAGAACCTGTCCGCCGAGCTGGTAGGTGAAGCCGATCGAGAAATCGACGCCGTAGAAGCGCAGCGACGTGCCGAAACCGCCGTAAACGTCCGGCAGGGCGTCTCCGTGCATTTCGCGGCCCTCCTGCGAGGCCACCGAGTAATCGGAGGTCTTGATGCGCTCCTTGTTGCCGGCATCATCGGTCTTGTAGGTGTACCACAGCGATTTTCCGGTCTCGGGGTCTACTCCCGCGTAGGTCGGAACGTAGAACGAGAAGACGGATTCCCCTTCGGTGAGGAATTTGGTGCTCTGCCAGCGGCCCACGTGTTTGCCGTCGGCCGTCGTGTTGTTTTTGAACTGCTCCGGCAGGTGGGTCACCTTGTTCTTGTAGTGGGTCATGTTGAGCGAGAAGTCCCACACGAGGTTTTTGGTCCGGATCAGGTCTGCGTTCAGTTCGATTTCGAGACCGCGGTTGACCATGTCGCCGATGTTGGTGAAAATGGTCGTGTAACCCGACTCGATCGGAGTGGCCAGCTCGAACAGCATGTCGGTGGTCTTGCGGTTGAAGACATCGATGCTACCCGACAGACGGTTGTCCCAGAGGCCGAACTCTACGCCGACATTGAGGTTGGCGTTGGTCTCCCAGGTGATGTCGGGGTTGCCTTTCTGGTAGAGTACGCTCGTAACGCCGTCGCCGCTGCTCAGGATCTCGCGGTAGTCGGTATAGCGGTAGTAGGATTCCGCTTTCGATCCGAGGTTGTCGTTACCCTGCGAACCGTACGATGCTTTGACCTTCAGCATGTTGACCCACGAAGCGTTGAACCAGCTCTCGCGGTTGATGATCCAGGCTGCGCCGAGCGACCAGAAGTTGCCCCAGCGGTGGTCGGGGTGGAAGCGCGACGATGCGTCGCGGCGGTACGATCCCGAGAAATAGATGCGGTTGTCGTAGTCGTACTGTCCGCGGAAGAAGTAGCCCTCGTTGTTGTACTCCAGAACCGACGAACCCGACCGCGACGAGTCGACGACGGCGCCGCTGAGTTCGGTGTTGTCCGGCGAGAACATCATGGTCTTCGAGCCGTACAGACCGTAGGATTTGCGGTTGTACATTTCATGGCCGAAGAGCAGGTCGAGGTTGTGGACGTCGGCGAAGGTGTTGGTGTAGGTCAGGAGCTGCTGCATGTTGTAGGCGATCTCCCGACTGTGGCTCTTGAAAACGGCGCCGCCCGATTCGGCGAACTGTCCGTAGTAGGGGTTCGACACCTCCGTACCGCGGGTTTCGTCGAGCGACACGCTTCCGTTGAGGGTCAGTTTCAGGCCCTTGTACAGGGAGAAATCGGCAAAACCGTTGGCCATGAAGGCATTGCCCTCGTTGATGTATTTGTTGAGCTGAATGTCCTGCAGGTCGTTGCTCTTGCCGCCGTTGGTGCGCAGTGCGCCGCCGTTGCGGCCGTCGCCGGTATCGTACATCTTGAATCCGTACTCGTCGATCATAATGTTGCCGTTGCCGTCGCGCATGTAGACCGGATAGATCGGCGCCATGCGGATCGCCGTGGCGAATGCGTTTCCGCCGTCGGCGTTGCCTTCGCCCTGACCGTCGCCGTCGTCGTTGGTTTTGTTGCCGTTGTTCCAGACGAAATGGGTGTAGGACATGTTACCGCCGACTTTCAGCCACTTTTTGGCCTGGTAGTCCGCGCGCAGACGGGCGGTGTAGCGCTCGTTGCTCGAACCGTCGACGATACCCGTGTTGTCCAGATAGCCGAGCGATGCGAAGAAATTGGCGCGGTCCGTCGCGCCGGAAACGCTGACGTTGTACTCCTGACGGAACGACGACGATTTGTAGATTTCGTCGAGCCAGTTGTCGGGTTGCAGGTAGAACTGCTGGCCCTTGGCGTCGGTTACCAGGCGGCCCTGCTTCGCACGCGGATTGAGACGGCCGTTGTCGCCGATGAGGTTCTGGCCGTCGGGCACGGTGAAGACGTTGTAACCCAGACCGCCGGGATCGTTCGACGTCAGCAGCTTGTTGGCGGCGATGTTGGCGGCCAGGGGAGTGTACTTCTGGTCGAGCGTGTAATAGTTGTACAGCGACTTGTAGTGCATCTCGTAGTATTCGCCCGCATCCTCCACGATGTCGTAGGTCTGCAACGCACGGGTGTTGATGCCCCACTTGCCGTCGAAAGTCACGGTGGCCTCGCCGGCCTTCGCACGCTTGGTCGTGACCATGATTACGCCGTTCGCGCCGCGGGAGCCGTACAGGGCGTTCGACGCGGCGTCCTTGAGGACGCTGATCGACTCGATGTCGGCAGCGTTGATGTTGTTGATGTCGCCTTCGTAGGGCACGCCGTCTACAACCCAGAGCGGGTCGTTTTTGGCATTCATCGAACCGTAGCCGCGCACGTAAATCTTCTGACCGGAACCCGGACGGCCCGAGGCGGAGGAGAACTGCACGCCGGCGATTTTGCCGACGAGGGCATCCCCGACGTTCGAAGACTGCGTTTTTATCAGATCGTCGGATTTGATCACCTTCGCCGCTCCGGTGAAGGCGTCTTTCTTGGCTGTACCGAAGGCCACTACGATCACGTCGTCGATGGCCTGTGCGTCTTCTTTGAGCGAGATGTTGATTCGGGTCTTGCCTCCGATGGCCACCTTCTGGGTTTCATAGCCGATGAAGGATACGACCAGCGATCCGTTTCCGGGAGCCGTGATGGTGAAGCTACCGTCTCCGTTTGAGGTCGTGCCGACATGCGAGCCGTCGACCATAACCGTTGCTCCGGCGACCGGTTTCCCGTCGGGACCGGTGACTGTTCCGGAAATTTGCTTACTCTGGGCCAGCGAGAGTAATATTCCCCCCCCCAATAAAGCAATTAACGATAGTAGAATTTTTCTTACCATAAGCGTTAATCTAATAGTTTTTTTTTAAATAAAAAGTTCACAAGCAAAGGTATGAAATTGCTAACTCGTTTACAAATAAATTATTAAAATAATTCACCAGTATAACATATGTGTAGAAGATTGGTCGATAACGGTTACGATTTTGAAAATATCATCTCAAGGGGATTACAAATTGTAATCCCCTTTTCGGGTGTTTTCGGGTGTTTTGAGCGAATGTGTTAGCTGCGTGAACTTCTGCGTATATGTGAATCGGTCCTCAAAGGCGCTCCCGGACTTTTTCCAGGTCGGTATCGCGGTACAGCGTATCGAGGCGTTTCGAGAGCCGCTCCATGTCACCGTCGAGTTTCGAGTGGGTGATGGTCGCATAAATCTGCGTAGTCCGTATGTTCTTATGTCCCAGCAGCTTGCTGATCGTTTCGATCGCCATTCCCTGCGAAAGCGTGATCGTCGTGGCGAAGGTGTGCCGGGCCGAATGGAACGTGATGTGCCGGGGAATGCCCGCCAGAGACATGATGCGCTCGAGGCAGATGTTGCACCAGCCGTTGCTCGGCAGGCGGAATATCCGCGCATTCCGCTGCATCGGTTTGTATTTCTGCAGAATGGTGTACGGTATCGCGAAGATGCGCACGTTGACCGCAGATCCTGTTTTGCGGCGGGTGGTGCTGATCCACAGCTGTTTGCCGTCCTGCTGGATATGCTGCGGGGTCAGCGTGCAGAGGTCGATGTAGGAGAGTCCCGTGAAGCAACTGAACAAAAATGCATCGCGTACCAACTGTAAGGTCATGTCGTCGAGGTCCAGACGGATCAGCTTGCGGATTTCGGTCATGGACAGGTAGTTTCGCGCGACGAATTCGCTGCGCAGTTTGTAATTCGCGAAGAGGTCCTTGGCCATGTGTCCTTGCGGTTGAATATGTCGTTGACGTAGTTTTCGAGATGCTTGTAAACACACCTATATTTATAGTAGGTCGTTTTGCTGCGGCTGATGCCCACCATCCGGCTGAACTCCTCGTTGTGATGCCTGAAGAAGGCCAGCAGCGTTTCGTTGCGCTGGTCGTTGCCGAAATACATCTCCTTGACCATTTTCGGAGTGACCAGGGCATGCTCGTAAAACAGCGTGTTGTAACATCTTTCGATGCGGAAACGAATCTGCGAGAGTTGTTCGTTGACATGTGAGGCAACCGCGCTGCGCCCTGCCGCCCGTCCCATACTCACATCCCAGAGATTCGGATTCACGGATAGTTGCGTGGACAGCTGCGTTCGCTGTCCGTTGATCGTAATGCGTCCCATGATCGGCGTGTTTCCATTGCGTAAAGGCGCATTCTTCTTGATGTAAAACAGTACTTTGAACGTGTTTCTCATTCCCTTCCTAACCTTTTTTAAACAATAAACAAACCGCGATAAAGGTAATGATAAAGTTACTGCCAAACGGTATATCAATTGGACCAAATAGCTTATACGGCACGGTTTAACCCTTCTTGTCCGGTAACTATCTGGTAACACAACCCGGACGC
>PPYF01028750.1_pt1 | contig 10851 bp, 11 predicted proteins | sample 1559871 | NCBI WGS metagenome assembly PPYF01 (sample SAMN08240021, study PRJNA423297) | Human gut metagenome, whole genome shotgun sequencing project.
ATTGATTTTGCCACTGTTAAATTGTTGCTCAATCATGTCGAATATTAAAAACTATTTAAATTCAAACATACTCTTAGAATGTAAACATATTGCAGCATCAACAACTCTGTTAAAGTGTTTAATTTTTTGATCAATAAACCTAATCTCATTATGCGCTTCTGCTACTTCTCCGTTTCCATAGAATCCTTTTCCGCACAATGAGCCGTCAGGATTGATACCCACTATTACTCCACGCTTACCACTACCAATATTGTCAACAACGGAGCCTTTGGGACCACATTTAATAGCCCGTGAACATACAGAGACTTTATTGTTAATATTTATTGTAGTAATTCGCATACAATTAAGAGATGATGGATTGAATATTGAAGTTTCCATGCTTTGCTCTACTGGAATTTGTAAAACGAAATCAGGACAAGACATGAAAATCTTACCCGATATAATCTCGTTACAAAAGGAGTCTATTTGTGAAGGCAAAATAAGTTTTATTCCTGAACCTTGCTCAGAATCAATTGGGGGTTTATACAAAAGCGGAAGGTCGCATACTTTAATCACCTCAATAGTTTCAGTTAATGACATTGGCTTAAAATTCTCATTAAGAAATAATCCGCCATATGTGCGCACTACAGTATGTGGATGCTTAATTCCGAACCCATGAATAAGCTGAATCATACTTTTGTGACTGAGTTGGTGTTTCCATCTTTCTGGATTCAAAACACCTTCAATAAATGGGAAAAAGAAAGATGAAGGCAAGTAATCAGGACTAAATCCATTCAACATTTTTAATCCTGAGTAATAATGATACCCGCGAGGAATACAATGTATTATTTCGCCCCATTTATCTTTTATTTGTTGCTTTTCATCAGCGGTTAACTGCGCTTTTGCTCCTAAATAATGACTAACATTTCTGTTATCATATTTAGCCTCCGATTGTGAACGGTGATCCGCTATCACCCTGTTTAGGGTATTACTCAAAATATTCTTAATCTGCGTTAACATAAATCAGAGGTATTTCTTGATTTTTTCATACCATCCTTTGGAACCAAAGAATTCAAAGAATGCATATTCTGGATTATGATTGCCCTCAATCAGTTCAATACCATTATCGGTGACAGATACATCCCAACCAATAAAGCGGCAAGCTGGAATCAAACTCTGTGCTTCTTTAACTGTGGCGATAACTTCATCCCATTTGGGAATCTGATAACCAAGCATAAACGTATCGGTGCCGGGATGGACAAAAACCTCTTCACCTTGCAGATTCAGGCTCGGACTGATTATACGACCTGATTTTGCGTCAATTTCGTAGACACACCCTCCTTGAGCGTAATTATCCACAACAGAGTATCCGACTCCGGCTCTGAGAAGCATTTTCAGTATCTGAACTTTTCCGTTTTTATCAATAAGGGTATGCGCCCGGATTGTATTTACCGAAGTGTTATTGAATACCATTCCTTTGTGCTGGACAATGCATTCCTCAATCATTGATACATTATGAACAAGTTCATCGTAAAGAATTTTTAATGCTTTGGGCTCTTTCGGAGCGTTGATTTTTCTTACGCCCACGCCTTCTACACCATCCTCAGGTTTAATTATAATAGTATCACAATACTGGCACAATTCCGAAAACTCTTCAAAAGTCATTTCTTTTGAATAAAGCCATTTGCGATTGACCCATTTGCTAAAATGCCGATTGAATAAGTGTTTGTTATTCAAAATAGGAATTGACTTAGGTGAATTGAGCGCGTTGAATAATTTCACAATACGCCCATAAGTCAGTGACTTCTTCCTTTCACACCCTTTAAGAGAGTAAAATTTGCCTCTTGTGTAATGTTTCAGAATCGAGCCATGCACAAGCGAGCATTTCACGAAATCATACCAGAGATACATCAGGTGGCCGTTGCCTTGATGCGAGAGGTCGGTCAACCCTTTATGACATCTTTTTAGATAATCGATATAGAATGATATTCTTGACATTTTTCAGTTATGTCCGTTGAATAGTTCTGTTGTGAATTGAGTTGATTGTGAGTTTTCGATGTCGTCCTTGCGGATTACGTGCATCAGGGTTGTCCATACGATTGAGCAGTCGGTGCGGAAGGATATGTTGTCAACATACCACACGTCAAGACGGAATTTCTCTGTCCACGAGAGGTTGTTGCGGCCGTGGCACTGCGCCCAGCCGGAAATACCGGGGCGCACGTCGTGGCGACGCATCTGCTCGGGGGAGTAGAGGGGAAGGTATTGCATGAGCAACGGACGGGGACCGATAAGGCTCATGTCGCCCTTGAGGACGTTCCAGAGCTGCGGAAGCTCGTCGAGCGAGGAGTTGCGCACAAAGGAGCCGAACCTGGTGATTCGCTGCTTGTCTGGCAGGAGCTTGCCGTCCGAGCCTTTGCGTTCGTTCATGGTCTTGAACTTGACAATCTTAAAAGGCCTGCCCTTGTAGCCGGGACGCTCCTGAAGGAAAAAGACGCCTGCGCCCTCGTTGAAGAAATGAAGCAAGACGGCAACCGTCAGGAGAACCGGACTGAACACTATCAGCACTCCTGCGCTGGCAGTGATGTCTATGGCTCGTTTGAAGAATCTGCGGTACATCAGGTGTTTATTTGTTTACACGGCCACGGGCGGGCGAATAGTCTTGGGACTCTGCGTCTTCATCCTTTGGCTCGTAGTCTGCCCTTACTCCCCAAAGACCGGCCATCGGCTCGGTCTCCATCTCGTGCTTGAAGTCACGTAGCTGGTCGAGATAGGAATATACGGGTTTCCAGTGAAGGTCGCGGAAGGTCTTTTCCATTGAGAAGGCGTTTTCGAGAGGGTCTGGCTTTTCTGGACAGTAGATTATCTCCGAGGGATTGTCCTTTGGCGAGAACACCTCCACGATACCCTTAATCTGGTCTTCGAGCGACACCTGCCAGCCGTTGCCTACGTTGTAGCAGCCGCCGGGAAGGTCGGAGTCAACGCAGTTGCGGACAAGATGGACAAAGTCCTTTATATAGACCATTTCCTTGGCTTTCTTGCAATCGCCCCAGATTTCGATTGGCAGACTCTTGGAAGCTCTATCCATAAGCATGCGGAACGGCATCATGCGGTGCCTGAAGTTGCAGTAGTGCCAGGCGTTGGGATGATACTGGTAGATGGTGAAAAAGCGCAGGGCGAAGAAGGCGATGCCGTACTCGGCACGGTAGTGCTCCATCAGGTCGACGGCGGCGTTCTTAGCAATGGTGTAGATGGCATGGTCGCCGGTAAGAGGAAAGTGGCGCGGGGCATCGTCGGGAATGACGGAGCCATTGTTGTGGTACCGGGCCATGTCGCTCGGGGTCTGCGGAAAGACAATCTTCTTGCATCCGACACGGTTCATCCAGTTGAGCACATTGAGTGCGCCTATAGTGATTGACTCGAAGAGTTCCACCGGGTCGAAGGCATAGCGGCTGGGCAATGCACCGGCGAAGTGGCAGACAGCGTCGATGCCCTCAGTCGGAAGAACCTCAAACGCCCCGGGTTTGCGGATGTCGACCGAATAGTACTTCATGCCGTGGTCAGCGAAGAAGCCATGGTCGTCCTTGCGGCCCCCGACCGCAATCACGTCATAGCCCTCGCTCTTGAGATGCATGGCAATGTAGGCGCCAAGGTTGCCCGTGGCGCCGAATACGATTACACGTTTCATATCTTGTGACTTAATATTTCTTTGTAATAATCCTTTAGGCACTGACGTACATAAGACTGCTCGAAACGGGACGCGATGAGCTGCCTTGAAACAGAGGCCATCCTGCTGGCCATCGGTTTATCCAGAACGAGCCTGCGCATGGCTTGCAGAAGGCTTTTTGCATCGCGGGGAGGTACAATGGTGCCGTTCTTGCCTTCGATGATGATTTCTCGGCTGCCGTTTATGTCAGTCACTATTGACGGCAATCCCATCGCTCCGGCCTCGATGACAACGTTGGGGAAGCCTTCGCGGTAGCTCGGAAAGACGAGGGCGTCAGAGGCGGCGAGCCATGGGCGTACATCGGACTGCTCTCCCACAGCTTCAATGGAGGGACCATGCATGATTCTCTCATGGGTAACGGGTAGAAGCGGGTCAAGGGCCTGCTCCAGACTGCCTACAAGCAACAGACGGGTGTCGGGATATTCTTTGTTAAGTTGTCCGAATGCCTCTACGAGTTCATTGATGCCTTTGTCGCGGACGAGGCGACCGACGAATATTAAGGTGAAGATGCCGGGCTTGCGGAGCTTTGAGGCTTCGACCTGAACTTCGGGAAGGCCGGGATTATAGTGGTCGAGGTCTATGCCACGGACGTTGCCATGCCCGAGAACCTTGAGCGGCTTCTTTGTGATACGGTAGTTTATAAGGTCGTTCTTGACGCCTTCCCCTTCGGGCACGATATGTGTGGCGCAGGCGCAGGTGAGACGGTCGGTGAGGATGAGGATTTTCTGGGGGAGGCCCGTAGCCGTAGGGAAAACAAGGCCGGTGAAGGTGTGCAGGCGAACCGGCACACGGCAGACCCATGCGGCCATCATTGACAGCAGTCCGGCCTTGGGGGTTATGGAGTGCACCATCGTCGGCTTTTCGCGACGGAAGACTCTGATTAGACCCAATAGGCTCTTCAAGTCTTTCAACGGAGAGATGTGGCGCTCCATCGGGACGGCGACAGCCTTCACGCCCTCGCGACGGGAAACCTCGTCAAGCTGTTCGCCCGGCGAACTGACGGCCACAACCTCGTAGCCTTCGTTTTCCTGAAGCTCTCTGAGCAGCCCCCGGCAGAATGTGTTCAGCGAACCGGGAACAGTGGAGGTGCGGATGATTTTGATTGATTTCATAAACTTATGGTCTTATTACACTCACTTCATTTCTATATTGTCATTTTTTCCTCAACAATAATGACAAGCGATAATTAAGCGAAATGAAAACCGCTCGGAGAAGACCTGAATATTTAATTATAAATGGTGACTTTATATTAAGTACAATCCACTCGAACATAGATAGCCTGTAGCCGGATTGTTTGATTCCTTTTCGAACGACATCAAAAAAAGGATGATTTTTTCCAGCGATAGTAACGGCATCCGACCTACTGCATCCTAAGAGACCATTAAGCCGGTACTTGGTCACAAACAACATAAATTCAGATTGCCGGGATTCGGGAATCGCTTTCATACGAAGCGCATCATAGGCATATTCATAGTCTAGATTACGCTTGGTAGTATGCGATAGGCTAAAAGGCTGTCGTATATAATTATAAATGCGGGTATATATAAACTTGGGGGGCTTGGTCATGGCAAAGCAATATGCTATGTTCATAAGTGCATCTTCACCGTTTGTGATGTTGCGGGGAACATCAAGCATGAATGGGGACAAAACCGATCTACGATATAACTTTCCCCAAACCGATGGTGGTATAGTGCCTTGAAGAACAGCAGATTGCCACAAACAAGGACTATCCAGAGCATCTATATCGGTCGTTGCTGGCGTAAGAAATCCAACCACAAGGTCGGTATCATCATCTGCTAGTGAATAAAGATTAGCCAAAGCATTAGAAGGTAGCGTATCATCAGCATCAACAAATGTCACCCATTCACCCGTAGCCTTTTCCAAAGCCCTTTTACGGGCCAAAGATACACCTCCATTGGGATTGCTTATGAGAGTCAAATCAACCTCCGGATAATCGGCCACGAATTTCTTTACCGTATCAACTGTACCGTCAGAACTACCATCATTCGATACAATTATTTCATAGTCAACAAATGTTTGGCAAGCTATTGATACCAAACATTGTTCGATAAACTTCTCTGCGTTATAAGCAGGGATAAGAATTGAGATTGATTTTGCCATTATTTGCTCAAAATTTCATCATAACATCTAGCATAAGCAGCTACCATAGCAGATATATCATAGCACAGCGACCGGCAGCCACATGCCTCGGCTATAACCTTGTATTTCTGCGGAGAAGAGGCAAGAGATATAATCTCTTTGGCCAAAGTTTCAGAATCCTGATAAGGAAAGAGTATTCCGGCTCCTTTGACAACCTCACGCAGACCGTCAACGTCGGAGGCAATGAAGGGCTTACCGACGCTCATGCCTTCGACTGAAGATAGTGATAGCCCCTCAAAATGGGAGGACATGACTACGTAGTCTGCAGCATGCAGAAGCTGTGGCACATCGCTGCGCAGTCCGAGGAAATGCACACGATCAAGAAGGCTCTCAGCTTTTACAAGGGCTTCAAGTTCAGGCCGGCGCGCTCCGTCGCCCACAAGGAAAAGATGGAACTGCACTGGCAGATACTTAAGAGCCTTGATAAGTGTGTCCTGGTCTTTTTCCCAACGGAACCCAGCGACCATGATGATTTTGCGGCTTCCTGGTGCGATTGATTCAAGCTCCTTGGACGGCATCGCATCGGCATATCGGGCTATATCGACGCCATTGTTTATAGTACATATTTCGGCCTTTGACGAACCTATAAATTCCCTAAGATTATCTTCTGCTTTCTGTGATATGCAGATTACATGGCTGTAGCGGGAATACATCCATCGGTCTATGACGGCATACCATTTCCACTTTCGACGACGATTGGAGGTGTTATGCTCTGTGGTACACAATACTCCACATCCCAACAAACTCCCGATTGCTGCAAAAAGCTGTGGGGAGGTATTGTGCGTATGAACCACATCATATTTCTTCATGAATGGAATCAGCTTCAGCAAACGCAATGGAGAATAAACAGAGCCACCTATGCCAAGGTCGAAAACCTTGATACCCGCTTGCTCTGCTTCGCGCCTGAAAGGTGTATCAGTGCCATCGAAAAGCAACAAATCAACCTGATGCCCAAGCTGCTTCAATCGTGGCAAGAGGTCTATCATCAGCTTCTCTGCCCCTCCGGTGCGGAGCGAAGTAATGACATGGAGGATTTTCATCGGAAAATAATTCTATCTTTAATATGGAAAAGCGCACCCACCGGGAATAAGAGTTTTCCCCATCCTGCTATTGAAATTCTCTGTCTTGCAGGAACACAAAAAGCAAAACGCCAAAAATTGATGGCCATGCGTAGCTTAGCTTTTATAGTAGCAGCCATAATAAACCATTCAGAATATGTCATCATTGAGGCTACAGGGCTATTCATTCGAGCCAAGGTTATACTCTTTGTCAACCCGTCTGGCTGATACTCAACGATATAAATAGGTTTATTAAAATAACGTAACTTATATTTTCTACCAATCCTGTTCCAAATCAGGACTTCGGGACAGAATTTTTCTCCTTGAATCTCAGGGAAAGGGAAATGACGAAGTACTATCGTTCGAAAGACTTCCTTTAAATCGCCTGTCACCCCCCATTTTTCGCGTATCTCTTGTGGGGAGGCATCAATTGTAGAATGTGATAGGCCGCTACCGACAACGGCACCGTCAGCATATTGGTCGAGACCACACACGCCACAAAAATTTTCATCATTTTTAATCACCGAATAAGCTTCCAAGACGTCAGCTATAGCCGTTTCAGATAACCAATCATCACTATCAGTTATGAAAAAGAGCTCACCTTGAGCCTTTCTGACTGCCAAATTTATAGCAGTATGTTTACCACCATTGGGCTTCCGTAAGTACTTTATAGTTATTTTCCTTTCACTGATAAAGTCTTTTACTATTTGCTCACTCCCATCTGTTGAACCATCATCCACAATCAACCATTCAAAGTCAGAACATGTCTGTCGACATAGGCTTTGATAGAGACGAGTCAGTAAAGGCGCCCGATTATAAGTTGGGGTCGCTACCGTGACAAGCATTTTACAATACCTTGATATAATGCAGATTGCACTTTATTAATAAAAACTGATATAAGAAATACTCCTATTGACAATCCAAGGATTTCAACCATATAAAGCCAATATCCATGAGCAACATATTCCGCCAATAAAAACCTCCTTATGTCAGGCACCAATATCGGCTGCATGTGGAGCATATATGCCATCAAACAGCCGGTGGCGGCATAATTAATGGTATAACTATTGAATTTCCATTTCTTAAAAATAAATATCAAGCAAACAGACTCTATAAGAATCAATGGATTAGTATATCTCATGCCAATCAATCCATAATAGAACAATGCAGATTGCGCAAGGACTACAGTTATAAGAATCTGCCAACAATATTTATCCAAGACACGACACTCATATATCCTGATATAACGAGCCAACAGGTATAGAAATCCGAACCATAAAACACTGTAACCTCCTTCAGACCCAAGAACTTGAACTCTGAATACGAAATCATAAATTACTATAAGCACGAAGGCAGCCCAAAGCAAGTTTCTTAGTTGATTCTTATCCAAAGAAATGACGCCTTTGTTCAGAACCGGTGAAACTATAAGAAGCCCTATGTAATCGACGACAAACCAATAAGCATTACCACCAAACACATATTGGTAAACCCCATCAATTGACGCTAATGCTGTATATGGTAACCATCCTGATAATATAGCGACTATCAATAACGGAATAGTACAAAACATCAAAAGAAATACCAAATTTCCTATTTTCTTTAAGCCGGTATGTATGCCGAACCATCCGGAAATCAGTACAAATGCATTGACCGATCCTATGCAGATAGACTCAATAATGCACTTTGCCAAGTGCTCTGATTGAGAAATGTATCCTCCACCAATAAACCACATATTACCATGTTCTATAAGAATCATGATAATAAGGATAATACGGAGTAGTTCAAACGACGAATTGCGTCTTGATATCATTTAAACAAATGAAAAAACTCATTCGCAATCTTCTCCCGTCCATGCTCACGGATTACGGCTTCTTTGCCAGCCTTGGCTATATCGTTAATTATTGAAGGCTCGTTTGCAAGACGGATAAGCCATTGTGCCAACTCCGCACCATCAGAGTACTCGACACACTCTTTACCATTTTCTACAGCTATATTTTCCAATGCCAGAGGAGTACCGATTACCATAAGGCCATTTGCAAAGGCATCAAGAACCTTGCCTTTAGTTCCTGTTCCGACGGCAACCGGTGTAAGTTGAATGTGGTGAGATGATACTTCTGCAGCGTAATCTTCTACAAAATCCTTAAATTTAACATCACATCCAGCACCTGTCAAAGCATCCACACATTTTTCCCATCCTTTCCCCAAAAATGTGAAGGTGTATTTATTCTTTACATTTTCAGGTAAGATTTTCATAGCTTCTATTGCTTCATCAACGGCTTGCGCCATTGCGAAGTCATAACGTCCGGCAATAAGAATCTTTATTCTCTCTTTGGCTGAAACATCACAATGCTGTAGATTCGCGATGTCATAATGAGGATGCCGTATGAAACAAACATCAGCCCTTTGATTCATCTTTTTCAGGAACAGAGCATCTTCTTTACCTACGACATGATACTTAAGATTGCTTCTTATTGGATAACGTGCAGCCATGGCTGCATAACGGTGATACATCAAGGTATAACGAAGAATTGCTTTCGTACTTGTCGGAATGCCTTTCATAGCCAGTACCCGGTGGTAGTACATCGCTTCACAGTCCGGGGTGGTAATGACAGTGGGGAACTCATCAAATTGGTTGGCCACGCCAGCAATATCTTCGCCATAAATCCACAAGGCAGATTGAATACCACTCAAATAATCGACAATACTCTTATAAACATCATCAGGGAGTGATAAATATCCAAGAATTGGTTTTGGAAGGAATAATCGTACCGGAGCCGGACTCATAAACCGAATTATTCCGGGCTTTTTAACGACGTGAATCTTTACACCCAATCGTGACTCAGATTCTTCAATTTGCCTTGCCGAACAACCATTAAGGTTATAGGACCAAACTTCCACTTCTGTATCTTTCGCACGAAAAGCCAGAAGATGATACGGAAGAGCGCTTGCTCCCTTGAAATTAGTAGCAGTTGGTGTATGCAGTGATATAAGGGCAATACGCATCATTTCAGGAATCTAAAGGCCGGACGATAAAACTTGTCTTGATCATACCTGTTATCATACTCATATCGCTCCCATGAATAATCCGGGACACGATGACCATTCGAAAGGAAAGTCTTGTAAGGATAGAGATTATTGTAGTTTTGCCATGAAACATATACCCTGACATATAGGGCCAACATCACTACAATCATAAGTGTACCAATGCTGTTCTTTATTCTAACATGTGTACGGTCCGTAGTACATAGCAAAGTGATGATATAAATAATACCTAAAGTAAAAAACCAGGCCACTCTACCACCATCACTCGAACGTATGAACAAAAGCAATAATCCGCAAAAGCACCAGGCCATATTAAGGAATACAAGGTTACGTCTTGTCGGTTCTATCTTCCTATAATTTGAAAGGATAATCCATACGAAAAACACAACTTCAAAAAAGTAAGCTCCCCTGACACCCGATGACGTTGAATAATTATTCATATTTTCGGCATCCGACACATTGGCAAATGCATCATATAAAGACCCGGTCACCCCAGAAAAGCCTAATACAGCACATATACCCAGAATCATTATCACTAAGCGTGGCTTTATTTTTTTCAACGGCATAAAATACAATGCAGCAAATACAATCCCTGATTTATGCAACAATGCGACCAATAAAATAATTACAAAGAACTTCCACTTCTTGTTTTCAATCAGATAAGTCACACCAAGCCAAGCTACCGAGAAGGCTAAAACCTGTCGTAAATAAGTGAATGTGAAGAAAAAGACCATCCCTAAGAATAATATCATAGCCAAGGGATAATTTGTCATATTCTTCTCAAAAGCCTTATAAATACAATAATATATTAAGTAGTTACTAAAAATTAATATACATATGTTGGCATGGTTTTTGCAAAGCAGTAAGGTATACAACTATGAGAATTAC
>PPYF01172387.1_pt1 | contig 10851 bp, 8 predicted proteins | sample 1559871 | NCBI WGS metagenome assembly PPYF01 (sample SAMN08240021, study PRJNA423297) | Human gut metagenome, whole genome shotgun sequencing project.
AGATCATCCGCGGCGTCCAGAAGAAGAAAGTGGTCTGCATCCTGGATGAGGCCCATCTTCTGGAGAAGGAGACCATTGATGAGTTTCGCTTTCTCTTAAATAATACTTTCCCAATCTGCCGTATTATAGAGTAGCGGCAGACGGGGTGCTATTCTTCCTTGGCCGGCCTCTTGGACGATTAGGTTTGGGCTCTGTAGGTTCCTTCTTTGGCCTGCCACGCTTCTTTGGTGCTGGCTTTGGAACTGGTATGGATAGCCCTAAAGTCTCAAGTTCCTCAAAGACGCTCACTATGGTATGTACCCAGTAGCTGTCATCAGAGTGTGGAGGAACAGGCGCATCCACCATACGCCAGGCGGAACTCAGATCATCCATAAGATCCTTATAGGACATCTTGTTCAGCAGACCAGCATCCCTCGCCTTCTGTATAAGACGACAGGTGAGCACAGTAGATATAAAGTTGATGAACTCGGAACCCATAAGGGAGAAGTCTCCCTGAACGTTCGTTTGATCCAGGTACTGATCATTTTTATACTGCTTGAAGACGAGTTCCAGTATCCATCGTTCATCGTAACAAAGGTAAGCGGTCTTAGGATCCATATCAAGATCCGATTCGAATACGATGACCCCGAAGACGAGCCTTTTCTTTTCATATTTTTCACTTATGAAATCATGGTTCTGTTCTCTTCGCTTTAAGTAATCGGCCTCCTCCATGGCTGCCTTACTTGATGACTTAAACGAATAAAGATACCGGCCTCCTTTTATGGCCTGCTTTTTATAAAGCACATGGTCTCCGACTCCCTCAAGGACTCCGCTGAAAGTCAGCATGGCATTGTTCGTGATGCGCGCATCATTCCTCTTTATGGGAGTAAGGAAATGCAGGTCAGGCCGATCGCCAAGTTCCTTGATAATTCGTACCGGAGGAAACCCTTTATCGGCGATGATGATGCCCTGCCTTATATCGTTATCCACTATGAATGACCTGTAAGATACGGCATCTATGGAATTTCCGGGGAACACCTCTGCACAGATAGGTTCCATAGCCTCAAGGTCATAGGCATATATAACGGATACATCCTTACAGCCTTTCACTCTCCCTTTGTAGGAAAATGCAGAAAGATCGTTTACTGTGCTGGTGTCCTGTTTCAGCATACCGTCTATGATCACATGGTGATCCCTTGCTACCCTCAGAGCACGCTTTTGATAGAAAGTTCTTCGTTTTCTGCCATCTTGTCCGAGCCGCTGAAGGAAACCTGAGATCGTATTTGGAGACATCCCTATGCCGGGATAATCCTTACATACGAATGTGCGGTTATATTCGGTCGAAAGCCTGCCATTCACGATGGATGGCTTTATGATTCGCAAGGTGGCGATAGCCATTATAGTATATGCCTCTTTGATGGGGTACACCTCCAGAAGATCATCAAGGAGATCCTCCGAGACAGATTTTACAAAGGCTGAAGCACCATAGGAGAGCATGTCCGGCCCTGAAACGGAAGCCTTATCCTGTTTGGGGACATATTTCCCGTCCCGGATATGGCCGATCACCTTTCCGTTTTTCGGCTGCGGGTTGCCGCCGGAGATGTATTTGATGCTGACCCTCTCACGGACAGCAAATCGGTTTGGACCATCACGCCCGTTGTCTTCAACGATGGTGTTGACGGGTCTTGGAACCATGCGAATGTACTCTGGAACTGCCATAAAATCACCTCCAAATATAGTACAATTATATCATATATAGTACTATATATCAATGAATTTATGGTTTGTTTTTCAAAGAACTATGGACGTCAAAAGCCTCACGAGACGGTGATTTTGACCTTGGAAGAGTTGTTTTTGGCCTATTTATAACCAACTTCCCCGAAAAACTATAGTTTTTTAGGGCTGTTAGCACAAAGATCGCTGTTTTCTATAGTACGGCGATCTGGGAAACTTTTAATTATTCTATCAGCAGAACCTTTTATGACAATATATCTTTTACACATGTACTCCGATAGTCACTAGGCGATATTTTATATCTTTCCTTAAATACCCGGTTAAATGTTCTCTGACTTTCAAAGCCACTATCCAGGCAAATATTTGTAATAGAATCACTCGTATTTTCCAAACGATGACATGCGTAGTTGAGCCTTGCATCGTTAAGATACTGGTTGAAATTCCTATGAAATGTTTTGGAAAAGAGTCTGGATAAGACATATTTGCTTACTCCAAGGTCTTTCGCCATCTCTTCCAGTGAAAGCTTCTTTTTGAAATTTGCTGATATATAGGAAACCGTCTGGTAAATAAGGTCATTGCTCCCCACATGGCTCTTCTCTACCAGATTCAGTTTTCCTATGCAGCGTGCCAACACAATTTGAAGATAAGCCTGTGCGACTGTAATATCCGACTGTTCTGTCTCTAAGATCGCATTGATAACCCTATATACCTCCGGCTCAACCTTTTCCGCTTTGATAACTGGATATTCAGGAGCCATGGACTGCATGATATCTGCAAATTTACCAATCGTAAAGGGCGATGCGATCAGATAAGTCGCTTTATTTACACCGGGTGTCAGTACCTGATAGTGATGAATAATATCCGGAAATACAAAGCCTATATCTCCTTTTTCCATATGGTAAAGTTCCTGTCCGACACCAAGCTCTAATGTTCCACTTGTTACACAAACAATCTCCAGTGCATTATGAAGATGTGGTTCAATATGTTTTGACTTTTTATTTACTGCTATGATCTCCTCTTTTGTGTCAACATATTTTAACTGCATGAAATACTCCCCTTTGCAACATTTGTCTATATCTTCTTTCGATTTGGCAAGCAATCCTTTTTCATCTATCCTATAATCAACTTGTAAACAAGGAAAGGAGGAATCGCAAATGAGCAATCTTAAAAAATATCTGAACGACCTTTTAGTATTCTACGCTGACTATTTTGAGCATCCATATCATGTATAAATACTAAAAGGACTATTTTGTGAAAACTGAATATTTTTTCTTAAGACCATTTCACAAAAATGAAGTGGTCCTTTTTTTTATAAACTTTCAATAAATCTTTTGAATGCAGCTTTCCCTTCCTCTGTTCTCTTATAAACTCCTGCATCCTCCAGGACTTTCGTAAATACAATTCCAATTTCTTTCTGTACGATAGAATGAATATTACTGTCTGCAATCTCGTATTTTGGCATCCATTCCTCTGCCCAGTCAGCATGGGCAGCCATCCCGTTAAGCATTCCAATTGCTTCTTCTATATTCAAAATACTGTCCCCCGCTCTTTTGCCTGTTTCATTGTTTCATAATATGTAAAAAGCATTGCCTAATTGAAGATTCAATCAGACAATGCTTTTTCCTTCAAATCTTACTCCATGTCTGATGCATCTGTTACTTCATCTGCAGTAATCCCTTTTTCTGCTTTCAGTTTCTTATTTGCACCTTCTACATTCATTCTTGAAAGTACAAACATAATCAATACATCAAAGATTAATGGAAGCCACAGATACATAAACTGCATCATATCAAGTGCTGATTGTGGCTGAGTTACATTTGTTCCTACATAGCCGCTGAACTCGAGCATCCATCCAACAACAGCTGTTCCAATACCTCCACCGATCTTTACACCAAGAGACGTACAAGAGTACATAGTTCCGTCAATTCTCTTTCCCTGTGTAAGATAAGTGTATTCAGAGCAGGATGCGATAACCGCATTCATATCTCCCTGCCATGGTCCCTGTCCTAATGCTGCAAGAGCCGTAAATGCCATCATCAGCGGAACGCTACCCATATATCCGGCAACAACAACAAGTGCTCTACCGATAACTGCTAAGATATAACCTCTTAAGTTCAGTTTGTACATACCTTTCCACTTACCAACTAAAGTTGGTGTGAAAATCAAAGCAATAATCAGTGGAATATTAACTGCCCATGCAAACTGTCCGAACAAGTTTTTGTTTTTCAGTACCCATGTCATGTAATAAATACCGGCTCCAATCATGGCACTGTATAACTGCTGTAAAATGTAAGTTCCACAGATCATCATGTAATATTTGTTTTTGATAAGAAGCTTAAATGCCTGTACCATTCCGTACTTCTCATCCTCATTTTTTACTTCTCCTTCGTTAAGTTCCTCTTCTGGAAGTTCTTTAACAGAAAGAGCAGAAATTGTATTTACAATAAGACCAATAATTGCATAAATAATTGCTACAGTTCTCCATGCAGCTGCATCTCCACCACACTTATCTACAAATCCAACTGTAATTGCCTGAATCAGAACGCTTGTTGAAAATGCAAAAATGAAACGGTAAGATCCCATCTGCACACGTTCTTTGCTGTTCTTTGTGATGAGTGATGTAAGTGCTGAATATGCAATATTATTAGCTGTATAAAACACACCATTTAACAGTGTATAAGAAATAAAGAACCATGCATATTTAGCGGTTGTTCCCCAGCTGACTGGTACTGCAAAACAGCAGACTAATGTAATGGCACATCCAATATAGCCATACAACATCCAAGGCTTTGCTTTTCCCATTTTGCTATGTGTTTTGTCGATCATTGATCCAAAGAATATATCTGTAAAACCATCAAATAATTTTGATACGGCAATCAGGGTACCTACGACACCAGCAGCAAGTCCTACTAAGTCTGTCAGATAGACCATCATAAAAGATGTCAGGAACGCATAGACTACATTACCTGCGATATCACCTGAACCATATCCAATTTTGTTATACCATTTTAAATACTTTTTTTCTTCCATAGAATTCTTTTGCTCCTCATATTCATCGCACTTAGAATCTCAAGATGCCTAACAGTATGGTGCCTAATTCTAAATTTTTTGCTTTGTTTTTGTCTGATTGTTCTGTATATCCGGACTTTACAAAACACCCAGACTCTCCTTCCTTGTTAACGGGTTACTTAAAACTTTATTATCCCTTTACATACGGAACCAGAGTAAACTGGAACCGGAATAATACATCATTAAATCGATACTGATCCAATACAACCGGACCACAACTGTTAGAACCTATTCCATTTAATGCATAGTCAACACAAAATACCACGCTGTCTGATTCTGTCAATTCATAATTATGCGTTTTCTTCTCAAGTTCTTCCTGTGTATAATAAGAAGCATTGAATGAAAACGCCTTTTCTGCGGATGCCACAATTCCATATCGGCTGTTGTTAAGCTCTACATATTCACAATCATAATGGCTTCCGTTTTCCTGTGGACGGATATAGTCCTCATGTAAATCCCCTACATTTGCCCGGTACAGACCGTGACTCGCTGCCTGATGTTTATCACGATAGCTCTCCTGTGGTCCCATTCCAAAGTATCTGGCATCTGAAAGTTTCTTATCCAAAAACATTCTCACTCCAAATCTCGGAAGATCCGGGAACTCTCCATCTTTTGTTACTGCTATATCTGCATCAATCTTTCCTGCAGCATCTATTTTCCATGTAATCGTCACATCAAGAATCTTCTGTACCGTCTCTGCCACAACGGAAGCATGGCTTGTAATCTTCACACCATGTTTTCCCTGTGCAACCTCTGTCGTATAGGCTCTTGTGTAAGCCTTATCATAGTGAGCTTTCTTCCATTCAGACTTGATGTACATATCGTTATCTGTTGGAGCTCTCCAAATATTCAACTCCATCGGATGATTCAGATATTCCCGTCCTGCAAATTTCATCTCTGTAAAGAGAGCCGTACGTCTGTCTATGGTGTAGGAAAATTCACGACCTTTGATATGAATCTGTGTATCATTTTCATTCACCTGTAATTCAGAGTTCGTTGCTGTTTTTTCCATCCATTTCTCTGCGAGCTGACATTTTGCATCTTTCTGACTTACCTCAATTTCATCAAATCCCAGAATGTGGTCTTCCTCTAACAGTGGCATTTCTTTTTTCAGATGGTAAATAAGTTTTAAATAGCATTTTCCGCTTTCTGGAACATTGACTTTCAGATTTGTCTTTCCTTCACTGTGTGGTGCCACAGACACTTCTGAAAGTTTACCTTTTCCGATTACAAGACCATCTTGCGTCAGTTCATAACTGATGTTTACATAATCATTCAGGTCATCAAAATCCATATAATTGTGAAGTACCAGCTCTCCACTTTCTTTATCATAAGAAACCACCCTTGCCGGACGATAGACATTCTTGTATTCCAAAAGTCCTGTGTGGGCAGTTCTGTCCGGATATACTAATCCATCCATGCAGAAATTGCCATCATGGATATCTTCGCCATGATCTCCTCCGTAGGCATAGATTGTCTTTCCATTCTCAGCAGTGCCATGAGCAATCGCATGGTCACACCATTCCCAGACAAAGCCGCCGCACATTTTATCATTATCCTGTATCATCTGGAAGTAATCTTCAAAATCTCCAGGGCCATTTCCCATGCTGTGGCAATATTCTACCAGAAGGAATGGTTTGCTTCCGTCCTTGTCCAGATATTCCTGAATCTCGGAAAGTGCCGGGTACATACGGCTGTACACATCCAAGTTGCTGTAATCATATGTTTCATCATAATTACGGTATCTTGCACTCTCATACTGTGTGATACGGTCCGGATCAAATTTCTTTGTCCAAGCAAGTGCTTTTTCAAAGTTGCAACCATAAGCACTTTCATTTCCCATTGACCACATAACAATACAAAAACGGTTTTTATCACGTTCTACCATGAGTTTCACACGGTCAACGATAGCTGATTCCCATGCCGGATCATCGGCAATCTTTTCATTCCACCGCTTGAATCGATTGTAATCCGTGTCTTCTTTTCTGTAGAGCATAAATGGTCCATGAGCTTCTATATCTGCTTCATCTATCACCATAAATCCATACTTGTCACACATTTCATAGAAAAATGGTGCATTCGGATAATGGCTGGAACGGATAGCGTTAAAATTGTGCTGCTTCATTAGCGTAAGATCTGTTGTAATCTGTTCCACACTAATTGTAAATCCAGTAACCGGATCGGAATCATGTCGATTGACACCACGGAATTTAATTTTCTGTCCGTTTAAGTAAATAACCTGATCTTTGATCTCTATCTTTCTGAGTGCGATATGATCTACAATTACTTCATTTTCTGTTTCAAGGATCAGTTTGTACAGGTATGGATTTTCTGTATTCCAAAGCTCCGGACTTGCAATCTCTAACACCGCTGTTCCTTCTTCGGTAATACTTCCTACTGCGACAACTGCTCCATTTTTATCTTCAATCGAAATTTTTACATTTGCCGGAGAGTAGAATTTCACATCAAGTTCTATCTTTGCAAGCATATCCTCAATCTTTGTTTTTATATGATAATCGCTGATTGCCTGCTCCGGACGTTTCAAAATGTACACATCCCGGAAAATTCCACTCATACGGAATTTGTCCTGATCTTCCAAGTAAGAACCGTCACACCACTTCATTACCAATACTGCTATGGTATTCTTTCCATCCTGAAGAAGGTCGGTAATATCAAACTCACTGGTCATATGAGAAACCTGGCTGTATCCCACATAAGAACCATTGACCCATACATAAAAGCAACTGTCTACTCCCTCAAAATTTAAAAATGCTTTTGGTGCATTTTCATCTTTATGATAGTCAAAAGTATGTGCATATGCTCCACACGGGATATCCTGTGGTACATACGGTGGATCAAATGGGAACGGATACCGGATGTTTGTATACTGGTGTGTGTCATATCCTGCCATCTGCCATACACTCGGAACCTGAATCTCGGCAAAGTTTTCTGTATCATAATCCTTCTCAAAAAAAGATTCCTGAATATCATAGATGCTGTTATAATACTGAAATTTCCAAGTTCCGTTTAATAACTGCATACGGTCTGATTCTTCCCTGTGTTCCACCAGGTTGTCCATTCTTTTGGATGCCGGAACATAATAGGCTCTGGCTGGCATTGTGTTTTCATGCAGTACACTTAAATCCTCATAATAACGTGGTACAATCATAAATAACTCTCCTTCAATACATATACATTTTTTTATACGTTGTTCTCCCACAGCAAGTCTTGTTCTTTACTTTTTTGTTTACGTTTCTTTGTTTTTCTATACATAGCTTATCCTAATCCGCAAAATATGTCTATGAATTGGATTAGACAAAATATGCACTAAATGATACAATGGTAAAAAGTAGGAAAAGAGGTGCTGCCCTATGTATATGAATACTGGTTATCTGAACCACTCCCATATGGATTTCAAAGGCAAAAGTCGCCCACTGATTGTAGGAAGCTGTGGTACTTATCGCCTTTCCAGCCATCCAAAATTACCAACCTACCGTCCAAGGGGACGCCTGGATTATCAGATCATCTATATCACTGCCGGTTGTGGACATTTTCATTTTGACAATGTAGATAATGAAACGATTGTTCCCGCCGGTAATATTGTACTGTACAGACCGAAAGAGCTTCAGAAATATGAATATTATGGGGAAGATAAGACAGAAGTATACTGGATTCATTTTACAGGCAGCAATGTTAAAAATATCTTACGTCAGTATGGATTTCCGGATAAAGAACGGGTTTTCCAAGTTGGCACATCTATGGAATATGAACGGGTTTTCAAGCGTATTATCATAGAACTTCAACGCTGTCAGGACAACTATGAGGAAATGCTTGTTCTTCTGCTTCGTCATCTACTAATCACTTTCCACCGAGAACTGACACGAGAACATATTCTGAAAAACGAATACCTGGATCAGGAAATGAACACTGCAGTTACCTATTTCAGCGAAAATTATAATCAGGACATCAACATAGAGGATTACGCAGCCTCACGAGGCATGAGTGTCAGTTGGTTTATCCGGAATTTCAAAAAATACACCGGTTCCACACCAATGCAATTCATCGTAGGAATCCGGATCAACAATGCTCAGATGTTACTTGAAACAACAACCTATTCCATCAATGAAATCTCTAAAATCGTCGGATATGATAACCAGCTGTATTTCAGTCGGCTTTTTCACAAGCTGAAAGGATATTCACCGCGAGAATACCGAAAGCTGAGAAACAAATTCTGAAATCCACAAAGAGGATACCACAGAATCATCAAAGCAATGATTTGTGGTATCCTCTTCTCTCTTTTACTATTCTTATTTTACTGTTGCTGATTTAATGAGCTGTCACCAGACTGCTCTCATGAGTTGTCTTTAAACTGCTAAGTTTACTGTCACCGTGATGGTTGATGTATGGGCCGTCCGGATTCCGGACGGCACCTTCTCTATCCGGTTACGGTTCCAAGCATTTCGTGTTCCACTACATACTTGATCATGTAATCATCGATCAGCCGTTTTTGCTGTTGGAACGCATACATAAGCGATTTTTCGCACACCCGGTTGACCATTCTCGGAATCCCGGCCGAAGCTTTATGGATCTCGTCCATTGCTTTGGTTGTAAAGATCTCCTGGCTGCATTCCGCATAATCCATATGGCTTTTGACATACTGTTCTGTCTCTGCCCGGTCCAGATGCGGGAGTGTACAGTACATATCGATCCGCTGGCGGATCGCCGCGTACCGTTGAAGTTTCAGCTTGTTGTCCCACAGTTCTGTCTGCCCTACGAGCACGACAGCCATGGGACTTACAGAATCGAACCTGTAGTTTAGAAGGAAACGGAATTCTTCCAGTGTTTCTTTCTCCAGCAGGTGTGCCTCATCCAAAACGCATACCACTTTTTTATGCTGGACACCATGGATGATCTCGATCTGCTGTTGGAGCTGACGTTTGGAATCGCCGCGGTAGAACCGTGCTTCCAGCCCCAGCTGGTCCAGCATCCCCTTATAAAACCACCGCGGAGTCAGCTTGGAATCGGAAAGATACAGGATGATATATTCTTCCCTCGGAAGTTCCGAATAAAACCTGCGGATCAGCGTGGATTTTCCACAGCCGGGATCTGCTGTTACGACCGCAAACATCTGCCGGTCTGCTACATAGCAGAGCCTGCCGAGCGTTTCCCGGAATGCATCAGACTCATAGAGTTTCTCAGCTGGGATATCACGGACAAAGGGTGTATGCTCCATTCCAAAGAAGGATTCATACATGATCATCCACCTCCTTCCGATAGGAAGCAAAGGAGATTGCATCGGCCATCTGGCGGGTCGATTCCGAATGTTTCTTTTCCAGCGCATCAAGGAAGCGCGAGGTTGTCGGAGTCTGTTCCTGCATCGCAGCAGGAAGTGTTGGGTTCTTATCACAGAACTCGCCAATCCTGACCGGCTGTGCGGTAAACGGCTCGTATCCCGGATAACTTACCGTAATGGTTTCGGGAGCTGCAGGATCATAGGAGATCTCAACCTTATATCCGATCAGAGCCGGTTTCGTTTCATACTTTCTGCCCCTGAAACTGATACAGGCGCCCTTGTCCACTTTACGTGTCTCATGGTGCAGAAATGCTTCGGATACAACAGAGACATCCAGATAGGTCAGGGGACGGCTGTCACGGTTCCATTCCTGAAGGGGAGTGATCCCTGATTCCGGGACTGCCGCACCAAGGCTTTCGTAGTATTCGCTGATCCCTTCATGGGGCTTTTGATGATAGTACGCATCAAGGAACACGGCCCACAGCCGGTTCAGCTCTTCCAGGGTCTTGATGTTTTTTAGTTTTGCCTCCCGGTGAAACATATCCACTACCTGATGGAACTTTTCAATCTTCCCTTTGCTTTTGCCGCTCCGCGGTTTTGCATGGAGGACCCGGATCCCCAGTCTTGAAAGAGAGAGCCTGATCTGTCTGGCGATATACTGGGAACCGTTATCCACGCTATACCGAATTCGGTATAGCTTTGATTATACCGATGTTTTGACTATTCCGATATTCCCAGTCAAAACAAGTAAATATGCTTGTTTAAGCCTGTAAATA
>PPYF01371252.1_pt1 | contig 10850 bp, 8 predicted proteins | sample 1559871 | NCBI WGS metagenome assembly PPYF01 (sample SAMN08240021, study PRJNA423297) | Human gut metagenome, whole genome shotgun sequencing project.
TTCAACGCCTGCGGCGTTAGTCCGAGTCCGGGCACCACTATTTAAAGAACCCGCCTAAAAGGCGGGTTTTTGCTTTTCTACATCCGGACTCTTCATCGAACTCCGTTCTATCACCCCCTGCCTGGCGGCGCTGCGCTTGCGCGGGCCTACGCTGTTTGAACCAGCAGAGGACTCGTAGGCCGGATAAGGCATTTATGCCGCCATCCGGCACAACCGCAGGTACGGCGTCTGATGTGTATCGCCCGGCGGCGCTACGCTTGCGCGGGCCTACGCTGTTTAACCTGTGGGGGACCCGTAGGCCGGATAAGGCATTTATGCCGCCATCCGGCACAACCGCGGGTACGGTGTCTGATGTGTATCGCCCGGCATCGCTGCGCTTGCGCGGGCCTGGAGGACGAAGAAACGCCTGCTGGAGGGCCCGTAGGCCGGATAAGGCATTTATGCCGCCATCCGGCACAACCGCGGGTACGGCGTCTAATGTGTATCGCCCGGCGGCGCTGCGCTTGCACGGGCCTGGAGGACGAAGAAACGCCTGCTGGAGATCACTTAAGACCATTACGGCCAAAGCAGTACCATCGTAGTGAATCAGTTCCCAGTGGACAGCATGGACTGATGGAGATCCTGACAACGGCAGACGTAATCCTGGACAGGCTGCTGTATAAAACGCGCGCAGGGTGATTCTGCAGGGTAAGTCGATGAGGAAAAGCTCGCTGGTAGTGGAAAGCGAGGGAAAAACAGGTTAAAAGCACTATAAAAAGTTAACGCATCCCGATTGATCGAACAGATGCGAAACACTGATCGAACTTCAATTCTAATCCATGATCGCTCAGAGCGGAATGAGCAACCAGATACACTAAAAGGATTTACCATGTCACAGCAATACACCAATGAACTGACCACTGATGTACTGGAACGGCTGCGTCAGCCGCCATTTACCGATGAGTTTCTGTCAGAACTTGAGCCACAGTCGCGTCAGTCACTCGTCGCAGAAATGGAATCAATGTTACAGCGCCCTGTTCTCCATATTTTCCGGGGTGCAACGATTGGCAGCCTGACCCGTCATGGTGGCGTGATCCGTGAGACATCCGGCAAAAGTACCCTTGACGGGCATTATTCTGCGCGGGTCGGAGATAAAGTTGTGTATCCGGATGGACGTGAGGCGACCATTATTTGCGGAGCCGGTAAAGGTCGGGTGATGCAGGGGGAATCGATGGCGCTCGTGGGCAGCATGCTGGATAACGGTGATGAAATCATTTCAACACCTCAGGGGTGTCAGATGTTTGTATTCCGTGAGGGCGATGCACTGCCGGATGGCTTTTTAACTGTGCCGGGAGATAAGCACTGATGGCGCTGGAAGGCTATTTTCTTTTCCAGGGAGATCGTACCGTCTGTGGCGGTAAAATTATCACCGGTGCTGAAGACACCGAATTTTTCGGGCGATCACAGGCGCGGGAAAGCGATAAAGTGACCTGCGGAAAACATCCGGGGATCTACCGTATTTGTGGTGGCATGGGCGACATGTACGAAGTAGGCGGTGTAAACCGCCAGCTAGCAGGCTCCATCGAAAGTTACAGCTCCTGCCCGTGTCGGGCGAAATTCATTCCGCAAGATTTGGATAACACCTACGAATATAACTGCAATGCCGGGCTGGCTGCCGAACGGGAGAGGGAAGCCAGCAGGAAAAAACTGAATGAGGCGAAGGCTAAAGGGCCTCAGCCAATGCCCCTTCCGGCGCTGATTTATGCCACGCAGAGGGCAATGGATGACTACGGCGCAAAGGACATGCACCACGGTGATCTGAGCGAGGAAGCACTGAAAGAGCGCTTTGGTCTGACGGATGTCTCGGCGAAAGTGAACCCGTATACGCTGACCCTTGTCCCACCAGCGCCCGCCAGTTCGTATGGTGTATTTTATCCGGGCAGCCTGACGGGAAGTACGCCGGTCGTGGTCAGCCGGGAGGAAAGTGTCCGGCTGATGTTTGATGAGTTCCGGGGACTTGCCAAGGTATTCTCCTTCCATGGCCCATATAAAAACATCATCACCGAAATGATTAATCATATGCAGGGGAACAGCGGCACACCGTACAGCAGCCCATTACTGGACAGGGCGCTGAAAGAGCAGATCCTGAATGACCATTCGAGTGATAGCTCGTTGTTGGGGATTAAAAGGGCCTTGGATGATGCTGTTAGCTACGAATATGGATTTCTTCCTCTCGGTAAAAAGGACGATTTATTCGACGGAAAGGGCAACTTTAAGGAAGTTAATAAAGCTGTTCTACCTAAATTTGATCGTCAGATCGATAAGACTAACGGGCTGGTGATTACCGTCCATGATACGTGGTCGACGCATATCACGCTCGAGTCACTGGAGGTGACGGGCGACAGCTACCGGGCGAAAGTACACTACCGGGTACAGGACCACTTCGGGCTTGATGACGCGGATATCCTGAACCCTGTTTTTCATCAGGGCCGAATTTTCCGGATCTGGTTTGTGCTGCAGCGCTATGTGAAATACGGCTATAGGCCGTTCATCACCGAGATGAATGCGACCGTGGAAATCAGCGGGAGGCGGGGTGAATAAGCGACTGATAGCGGGGGTTGTAGCGGCTGCGGTAGGTGGTTATCTACTATGGCAGTATCTGTCCCCGGTTGAGATTGTGGCAGTTCACGATGGAAATACGATTCTGGTCAGGCATTTTCCATACCTGAAAAGTCGTCAGATAGCCTGGTGGGAAGCCAATAAGGCCGTAATACAGGCGAAGTACGGGATTCCACACGAGGGTAAAGACGGCTTTTACCATGTATGGATTGTTGATTTTGGGGATGGATATCGCACGGAACCGGATGAAAACCTACTGTTTTCTACCGATGAGGTTTTTTGTTTTAACGACATCCCGACAGAGGATCGGTGTATTGATAGAAAGCCCCTTTTTGACGTTAGGTGGAGTAGGAATTACGGGCTTAAATATGAGTCGTATTAACGTAATTGTTAACGGCTGAACGTGACATCACAAGGATCTTCTTGAGATCCTTTTTTCATGGGTATTCTCTTGCTTTGAAAACGAAAAAACCGCTCAGCAATGAACTGACCCCATGCTCTTACGCGGACCTACGGACGAATGTCATGGGTGGACCCAATGCCATTTGTAAGCAGGATAAGGCATTTATGCCGCCATCCGGCACAACCGCGGGTACGGCGTCTGATGTGTATCGCCCGGCGGCGCTGCGCTTGCGCGGGCCTACGCTGTTTGAACCAGCAGAGGACTCGTAGGCCGGATTGACGGATCCACTCTCGGTCCTCATCGTCCAGACAACGCTGCATCACCTCAATCCATCTGGATGCCGCCCGACGGTAGAGCCCGCATGCCTCTAACCGCTCAGCAATACTGTCCCTTATTCTCATCCACCTCGCTCCTCTGATGCTTTCACGATATCTCATGGTATTCCGACGCGTGAGTCGGAATACCATGGTAGTGTTAATTTATGACAAAACTATTCCTGTGCGGCGCAAGGAATATATTCATTATAATAATCGCTGTGCATAGCAAACCGCATTGGCGGTAAATACTTCCAAAGAGCTTCGGAATTATATGCCGAATGCCATCATCGATACCGCCGGGTATCGACGGTTGTACCTATCAATATCTATTTAATTTATTAGATTTTCGTCAACAAATACCTTGCGATAACATCCATTCTCTGTACAGCGAAGCTTCATAACGAACGTTCGGTCTGCTCCAGCAGCTTATTTCGAAAGATAAATAAGCAAGCTTCATTAAAATTATCTAACCCCAAACGCTCATAAAGCGCAGTACGCTTGCGGTAAAGGCTTTTTAGTGACGTATTGAGATTGACGGCCACCTCCTCCATGGTCATCCCCGCCATGAGTAAACGTAACATTAACTGTTCAGACAAACTTAAGCGCAGATCGTCAAACCACTCTTTGGTCAGACGCTTGCTATTCATCTCCAGAAAAAGACCAAATAATGTCGCCATATCCGCGGGTGATAATGACATGTTTAAAAACGATTTCAGGCTCAGTAAATGCTCTTCCCGATGGCGCATATCGAGGACGATACAACATATTCGCTTTCTGGATTTCGCCGCTGCCAGCACGGGATAATCGTAATGGCAAAGCGGCGAGCGGCTATCAACCAGCAGAGAGACTTCATCAACCTCATTATCTAAAATCGCTTTTCCGCTAGAATCTAACTGAATGATATCAGGAAAAAAATTCTTAACACCTTGAAAAAGATAGTAATCCTGGGTAACCAATATCATTAAAGTTGCCACAAATCGTCCCTTTAACATTTAATCAACAAATTCTCGTCAACCAGACGTTTTCCCTCCCCCTATGGAACGCTTCGCATGGCGGTGAAAATAACGAGACCTGTGATTTATCATTAGCGCGGCATCTGAATCTGGCTGTGAAAACCCTCCTTGCGTTCTGACAGGAAATAAACAGATTGATTATAAATAAAAAAAATCCACAGAAAAGATGCTTTTTTTGCTATTGAGAATTTTTGTCAGAAATCATCTTAAATATTGCCTAAAAAACTCTAACCCCAACTAAATATAAGTCACACCGCCATTTTGAAACAAAATTCCACCTGACTTTCTTTTTTATTTATATCAGTAGGTTAAAGAAATCAACTTGAACACTTCCGTTCGAATGAAGTCGATTTTACAGAATTATCTTAAAACGCAGACCATAATTTATCCATATTTATCGGTTGCCGTATCGGGTATAAATTACCCATTCATTTATCAACAGGAGATATGTTTATTAGTTTGCAATAGGTCATTCACCTGCAGTGCCAGTCAGCTAAATGGGACCATCCTCATCCTTTAACTCACCGTCAAAGGACGGTCGTGTTGTGCAATGGATTCTTGATGAACATATGGCAAATAGAAATGGAAAGATCACCTTATTCAAATACGTTATTGTTTAATCGCAACACGAAACTCTCGCTATCAATCGGCTTGCTTTTGCTCTTCCCGGCGCTGGTTCAGGGAGCGGATACGCTCTATGACCAGCAAATCTTGCAAGCGCGCCAAGGCCAGTACGCCCCCTTTCTCAGTTACCTTCAGCAGTACCAGCTGCGGCATGCCTTAACCCCTTCTCAGGTGGCGGACTGGCTGCAGGTGGCCCTCTGGGCCGGTCAGGACGATGAAGTGGTGAAAGTCTGGCGACGCTACCAGGTCTATATGCCGATTCCCGCACGGGGCACCGCCGCCGCGGCGCAGGCCCTGCGCAACCAGAAGCAGTGGCAAACCTCGCTCACCCTCTGGCAGCAGGCGCTCAGCCAGGCCCCTGGCAGCGACGACTATCGTATCGGCTATATCAAAACGCTCGCCGATGCCCGCAAGGACGGCGAGGCGCTCAGCGAAGCGCGTCGCCTGGTGGCGGAGCAGGCGAGCGTTGCGCACCTGCAGACGCTCTCCTATGTCTACCTGCGGTTGGGCAAAAGCTGGGACCAGCTGTTGATGGACACGCAGATCCTCGATCGTGAACCGCAAAACAAAACCGCGCTGGCCAGCCTGATGGCGACCCTGACCCGCAACCGGATTGATTCCCCTGCTCTCGGCCTGGCGAATAGCGTCGAACTGACGCCTGCGGAAAAGCGTAACTTGCAGCTGAACGCCGCCGCCGAACTGGTGCGCCTTGCCGATACCCCTTCCCGCGAAGAAAAGGCGCGTTACGCGCTGGCCCGCACGGCGCTCACGCAGTATGACGCGATGATCGCCGCCTGGCACCCCGACCCACAGGCTGCGCCCGACATCATCCGGGCGCGTATTGATCGTCTGGGCGCACTGTACGCCAGCGCCGAGTACGCGCAGGTCATCCGCGAATACCAAAGCCTGATCGCCCAGCAGCAGACCGTTCCCGACTGGGCCATCGGCTGGGTCATCTCCTCTTTTATCGCCCTTAAGCAAATTGAGCCTGCGCTGACGCTTATCCACCAGCATCCTTCGTGGCTGACAAGCCAACAGAATGAGGAACACGAGCTTTTCTACGCTCTGCTGGACACCGGTCAGTACCCGGAGGCGCAACGGTATGTCGCCCGCCTCACCAGGAATGCGCCCTACATCCGTCGTCTCTACGGCTCGCCAACGCCGCAGCCGAACGACGACTGGCTCACCGCACAGTCGCTTAACGTGCACTATTTAGCGGCTACCAACGACCTGCCGCAGGCCGAAGCCCGAATGCAGCGCCTGGCGGCGACGGCCCCTGGAAACCAGGGCCTGCAGATAGACTATGCCGCCCTTCTGCAGGAGAGAGGATCGCCACGGGCAGCCGAACGCCAGCTAAAAGCGGCGGAATCTCTGGAACCCGCCAGCCTGCAGCTGGAGCGCCAGCAGGCCTGGGTCGCCCTCGATCTGCAGGAGTGGCGGCAAATGGATCTGCTGGCTGACGACGTCGTCGCCCGCTCGCCACGGGATCTGAACACCCAGCGCCTGGCCAGAGCGCGCGAGATCCATTATCTCTCCGAGCTGCGCCTGAGCGTTGGCAAAGGGCTGCATTCCGACAACCCGGTGAGCGGCACGCACGACCTCAGTTTTGAGACGGCGATCTACAGCCCGCCGCTAGCCGACAGCTGGCGGTTGTTCGGCGGGCACCGCTTCGCTGAAGGCAATTTTGAAGAGGGGAAAGGCAGCCGTCGCCAGCTGTTTGCCGGTATTGAATGGCGTCCGCGCGACTACTGGGGCGAGCTTGAGCTCTCCAGCGTCAATTTTCACGGCGAGAACAAGCCCGGCGTCCGCCTTTCCGCCGCCCATGACGTTAGCGATCGCTGGCAGCTGGGCGGCGAACTGGAGCGGATTTCGCAGCAGACGCCGCTGCGCGCGTTACGCAACGGCGTCAGCGCCAACCGCGGCGAAGGCTGGCTGCGCTGGTCTCCAAACGAACGCCGGGAGTACAGCGTCAGCGCGGCCGCCAGCCGGTTTACCGATCGCAACCGCCGCCATGAGTACACCCTCTCCGGTAAAGAACGCCTCTGGCAAACCCCATGGTTAACGCTGGATTTGCAGCCCGGTCTGTCGGCCAGCGCCAATAGCCGCACCGACACCGCCTACTACAGTCCGGCACGGGACCTCGCCGCCACCGCGGCGCTGGCCGTCGATCACACGCTTTACCAGCGCTATGACACCGTCTGGAGCCAGCAGTTACTCGCCGGCGGCGGCAGCTACTGGCAAAAAAATCACGCCGCCGGGGCGATCACGGTGCTGGGTTACGGGCAGCGCCTGCGCTGGAACAACGTCGTCGACACCGGGGTGATGCTGAACTGGGATAAGCGCCCCTACGACGGCAAACGTGAAAACAACCTCGCCATCACTCTTGATGCAAATATACGGTTTTAAGGATGACCATGCTGAACACGACCCTGCGCAACGGCCTGATGCTTCTCATCTGGCTGTGCCTTATCTTCAGCGTGCGTGCTGAGGAAGTCCCCTTCCTCGCCCCGCAGCAGCGCCCCCAACTGGAGGCCAATCAACCCTGGCCGGCGGATCGCTTTCTGGTGCTGGCCTACCATGACGTCGAAGACGATGCCGCCGACCAGCGTTATCTTTCGGTGCGCACCAGCGCACTCAATGAGCAGATCGCCTGGCTGCTGCATAACGGCTACCATGCGATTAGCGTTCAGGACATTCTCGATGCGCATTATGGCTTAAAGTCGCTGCCGCCCAAGGCTTTTCTCCTCAGTTTTGACGATGGTTACAGCAGCTTTTACACCCGCGTATGGCCGCTGCTTAAAGCCTGGAACGTCCCGGCGCTGTGGGCGCCGGTGGGCAGCTGGGTGGACACTCCCGCTGGTCAGCCCGTTAATTTTGGCGGCCTGATGACGCCGCGCGAGCGCTTCGCTACCTGGGAGATGGTGCGCGAGCTCAGCCGCTCGCCGCTGGTGGAGATCGGCGCTCACACCTGGGCCTCGCACTACGGTCTGCCGGCCAATCCGCAGGGCAGCCGCGAGCCTGCCGCCGCCAACCGCGGCTGGGATAAAACCACCGGCCGCTATGAAAGCGACGCGCAGTTTACCCGGCGAATGACCGATGACGTGCAGAAAGTAACGGCGAAAATCCATGAGGTTGCCGGGAAAACGCCGCGCGCCTGGGTGTGGCCCTACGGCGCCGCCAGCGGCAGCACCCTGGCCATCGCCAAACAGCAAGGGTATCAGCTGGCGTTTACGCTGAACGACGGCCTGGGCAACGTGAAGGATCTGGACAATATTCCACGCCTGCTGATCGCCGGTAACCCGTCGCTCAAGGCCTTTGCCAGCGCCGTGACCCAGATTCAGGAAGCCGATCCTGTTCGGGTGATGCATGTGGATCTGGACTATGTCTATGACCCCAATCCCGTCCAGCAGGCAAAGAATATCGATAAGCTGGTGCAGCGCGTCTATGACATGAAAATCAGCCACGTCTTTCTGCAGGCCTTCTCCGACCCGCAGGGCGACGGCACGGTCAAGTCACTCTATTTCCCCAACCGCTGGCTGCCGATGCGCGCCGACCTGTTTAACTTCGTCTCCTGGCAGTTGCAGACCCGCGGCAATGTGAAGGTTTATGCCTGGATGCCGGTGCTGGCCTTCGATCTTGCCTCAGATCTGCCGCGCGTTCAGCGCTGGGATCCGCAAACCGGGAAGGCGTTACTTGCCCGCCAGCCGTACGTCCGTCTGTCGCCCTGGGATCCCCGGGTTCGCCAGCAGATCACCGACATCTACGAAGATCTGGCCCGACACGCCAGCTTCAGCGGGATCCTGTTTCACGACGACGCCGTGCTGACCGATTTTGAAGACGTGAGTCCGGAGGCGGTCGCCGCCTGGCGGCAGACGGGTATGGCGCACGATGCCGCCCCGGTGCCCCAACGTCCGCAAGAGCGCCAGGCATGGATGCGTTTCAAAAGCCAAACCCTGACCCGCTTCACTCTGGATCTACGCCAGGCAGTGCAGGCCATCCGCGGCCCGCAGGTGAAAACGGCGCGTAATCTCTTCTCCCTGCCGATCCTGGAGCCGCAAAGCGAAGCCTGGTTTGCGCAGAATCTGGATGACTTCCTTGCCGCCTATGACTGGACGGTCCCCATGGCGATGCCGCTGATGGAGTCCGTGCCGATCGACGCCAGCCAGGCCTGGCTGACGCGGCTGGTGCAGGCCGTCGCCCGCCACCCGGGCGCGCTGAAGAAAACCATCTTTGAACTGCAGGCCAGAGACTGGAATCGACGCCAGCAAAACGCCATTCCCGACCAGCAGCTGGCGGACTGGATGCGTTTGCTGCGGCTGAACGGCGTCAAAAACTACGGCTACTACCCTGACGATTTTATTAACAACCAGCCTGATATCTCTCGTATCAGGCCGCAATTTTCTTCCTGGTGGTACCCTGACCATGACTGATCGCATTATCGCATTGTGCATTTTATGCCTCGTATTCGGGCTGCCGTTAGGTGTCGCAGCGGTATTTACCGGCGAGCTTATCCTCGACTTTGTCTTTTTCTGGCCGCTGTTTATGTCAGTGTTGTGGATCACCGGGGGTCTCTACTTCTGGTTTCAGCTGGAACGTCACTGGCCGTGGGGGGAGGATACCCCGCCGCCGACGCTGCCGGGCAATCCACTGATCTCGATCCTGATCCCCTGCTTTAACGAGGAGAAAAACGCCCGGGAAACCATCAGCGCAGCGCTGGCCCAGCGTTACGCCAATCTTGAAGTGATCGCGATTAACGACGGCTCTTCGGACAACACCGCCCAGGTGCTCCAGCAGCTGGCGCAGGAGGAGCCGAGGCTGCGGGTGATCCATCTGGCCGCCAATCAGGGAAAAGCGGTGGCGCTCAAAGCGGGCGCCGCCGCCGCCCGCGGCGATCTGCTGGTCTGCATCGATGGCGACGCCCTGCTGGACCGGGATACCGCGGCCTGGCTGGTCGCGCCGTTGATCCATTATCCGCACGTCGGGGCGGTCACCGGCAATCCGCGGATCCGCACCCGATCCACGCTGATCGGCCGCATTCAGGTTGGGGAGTTCTCGTCGATCATTGGGCTTATCAAACGGACGCAGCGGATCTATGGCCGGGTCTTTACCGTCTCCGGCGTAATCGCCGCCTTCCGGCGCCAGGCGCTGGCGGACGTCGGCTACTGGAGCCCGGATATGATCACTGAAGATATTGATATCAGCTGGAAGCTTCAGCTCCGCCACTGGGACATCTTTTTCGAGCCGCGAGCGCTGTGCTGGATCCTGATGCCGGAGACCCTCAAAGGGTTATGGAAGCAGCGTCTGCGCTGGGCCCAGGGCGGCGCCGAAGTCTTTCTGGTCAATCTGCGCCGCCTGTTTCACTGGCAGCATCACCGGATGTGGCCGCTGTTTCTGGAGTATGCCTGCTCCACGCTGTGGGCCTTTGCCTACGCGATCACCATTCTGCTGTTTATCCTCAGCCGCCTGATACCGCTGCCTGACAATCTGGCGGTGCATAGCCTGTTTCCACCGGAATTCACCGGCATGCTGCTCGGCCTGATGTGCCTGCTGCAGTTCGTCGCCAGCCTGTATATCGAGCGGCGCTATGAGAAAAAGGTCGCCAAATCGCTGTTCTGGGTGATCTGGTTCCCGATGGTCTACTGGATGATCGGCCTGCTGACCACGCTGGTCGCTTTTCCGAAAGTGATGGTGAAACGTCAACGTTCCCGCGCGCGCTGGGTGAGTCCGGACCGGGGAAAAGGAAGCCTGTGATGAATGAAAATACGCTCATCTTAACCGAACATCGGGTGCTGCCCCGGCTGGTCGACGCCGGCTTAACGCTGCTGGCCTGGCTCGGTTTTCTGTTCTTTCTGTACGCCAATTTGCTGATGCAGTTCATCGCGCCGCCCTCTCCGC
>PPYF01370954.1_pt1 | contig 10848 bp, 10 predicted proteins | sample 1559871 | NCBI WGS metagenome assembly PPYF01 (sample SAMN08240021, study PRJNA423297) | Human gut metagenome, whole genome shotgun sequencing project.
GCTGTGCGCGGCGGTCATTCTGGCCGTCTGCGTCGTCGCCGGCCTGCCCCGGCCCGCCTGCTGGTTTTTCAGTCTCACAGTGCTGGCCATCTGTCTCTGGGGCTTTTCCCTGCTGCCCGACGGGCTCGTGGCTGTCATGCTGCCCATGGGCTATATTCTCTCGGGGGTGGGCACGCCCGCTCAGGTGCTTTCACCGTGGACCAAGCCCATGGGCTGGATGATCCTCGGCGGGCTGATGACCGGCCTGGTGCTTCAACATACGGGGCTTGCCCGGCGCATCGCCCTCTGGGCCCTGCACGTCACGGGCAGCTCCTTCCGCCGCCTGCTCTGGGGCATTCTGCTGGCGGGCTTCATCATTGCGCCGCTCATGCCCACATCCACAGGGAAGTGCATCCTGCTGGGCATCATCTGCATCGGCATCTGCGACGCCATGGGCTTCAAGGCCCGCTCGCGCGAGGCATCCACCCTGCTGATGGCCGGTTACCTGGCCGTGGCCGGGCCCCGCATGGGCCTGTACACGGGCGCGGGCGAAGTGACCCTGAATCTGCAAATGCTCGCCACGGCCGGGGTGCACGTGTCATGGCTGGAGTATTTTCTGCAGAATTTCGCGCCCAGCGTGGTCTACAGCGTGTTGTCCATTGTGGTGCTGCGGCTGGTCATGCGGCCCAAGAGCACTGTTGACGCCCGCGTCTGGGTGGAAGAGCAGTACGCCGGGCTGGGCCCCATGAGCCTGCGCGAAAAGAAGGCCCTGGCGCTCTTCGCTGTGCTGGCCGTCCTGATGATGACGGACAAGTGGCACGGCATCAACATCGGCTGGATCATGATGGTGGTGGGCTTTGTCGGTTTTCTGCCGGGCTTTGACCTGGTGGACGGCAAAAAGTTCGCCACGCTGAACCTGACCTCCGTGCTGTTCATCGTGGGCTGCATGTCCATCGGCGCGGCGGCCCAGGCCACGGGCATGGACAAGAGCATCGCCCGGGCAGTGCTGCCCCTGCTGCAGGGCAAGGGAGAGCTGGGCACGGTCATCGCCTCCTTCTTCTCCGGGGCGGGGCTCAACTTCCTGCTCACGCCGGTGGCCGCCGTAAGCACCTTCACCGTACCGCTGGCGGAAATCGCCAAGGCCCTGGGCATCAATCCCCTGGCCCCGGCCTACGCCTTCATGCTCGGCCTGGACCAGTACGTGCTGCCCTACGAATACGCGGCCTTTCTGTACATGTTCTCCACGGGCTACATCAACTTCAAGGACATGGTCATGGTCTTCGCCTGGCGGGCGCTTATGGCGCTGATCGTGCTCATCCTCGTCTTCTATCCCTTCTGGAAGCTCACCGGCGCGGCCTGAGCCCGCCGCACGGCAATCCCCATACCCGCAACCCCGGATACAAGGAGGATCATATGGCAGCCACCCCCGGAACGCCGCAATGGATCGAACTGGAACGCGCAGGCATGGCCGCGCTGGACGAATTCATGGAAACCTTCAACAGCGGCTCGCCCCTGCGCTGGGCGCAAAGCCTGCACTATCCGCACATGCGCCTGGGCGGCCTCGCGGTCCAGATCTGGAACACGCCCGAAGATTACGCCCGGGACAATGACGTCAGCCGCCTGCGCGAAGCCTCCGGCTGGGGCTACACAAAGTGGGACCGGCGCAAGATGATCCAGGCCGATGAGGATAAAATCCACATGGCCGTGCAGTTCTCGCGCTACACGCCCGCGCATGAAAAAATCGTCGCCTTTGAATCCTTCTACATCCTCACCAGGATGAACGGGCATTGGGGCACGCAGTTCCGCTCCAGCTACGCGGGCGTCATCGGCGGAAATACGGCTTTTTAGGTACTTGCGCTGAGGACATGGAACACTTTCCCCACCCGGGGAGGGATGCCCTTGCCGGGCATCCCTCCCCGACGGCTTGACGCCCGCCGGGGGGCGGTTTATCCTTTTCCCACTACTTCCAATGGCAGCGGGCGCGGCTGGATAAACGCGTCGCGCAATCTGCCCGGCATACACTGCTGGGTTTCTTTTCGGGCATCCATGCCCACAGCATGCATTGCCGGGTCGATAGCTCCGAATACAAGACCCTTCGGGGGAATACGAGCAGCGTTCCATTGGGCGCAGTTGAGTCCCGGCATTTCTCATCGCCAAATGCCGATACTAAAACCAATGGAGTGCCTTATGTCCCATCCCCTCACGGACGCGCCTTCGGCGCGGTCCCTCCCTGATCTGGTTGCCCTGGCCGAAACACTGCGACAAACCGCCCAGGCCCTGCTGGCGGCAGGCCCGCCCGCGCCCGTGGCCGAACCCGGCGACGCCCCCGCCGCCGAAAAGCCCTCGGAAGTCCGCACCTACCGCGTCCCCGGCTATATTGTGGAGGAAGAGCGGATACTGCTCGCGCAACACCAGGTCCAAAGCTGGCAGGAGATGTTTGACAAAACGTGCAACCATCTCCACACCCTGATCTTTCTCCTGCAGCACTTTGAAACGGCGCGAGCATGGACGGCTACGCCGTGACACTGCTGGGCGACACCTTGATGGCCCCTCTGAACACGCTGAACAGTCTGTGCTCGCTGGTGGCGGATTTCCGCCTCCAGCCCGAAGAGGGATAAACGCGCGAGCCACCTCGCAGCGAGGTCTCAAGCCGAATAAAAGAAAGGCCGGAAACTGATTCTTCAGTTTCCGGCCTTCTGAAATCTATGGGGGGGACTCACTTGAATTATCAATGTAACATTATGTTTTTATTTGATTAAAAATATTTGAGCTTTTCATATACCGTCATAAATACCGTCATACTCTATCAATGCTTCAAGTTCTATAAGGTTTGCTAATGCCCCCTCAAGCAACCCTCTCCAGCAGCGGCAGACATATAGAAGCATTAGGACAATCCAGTGCGATAATTGAAGTCGGCTCTGCCATTGGCATGGTCATTCTTCTTTGCTACTAACCATAGTTTCAGCAAATCTTTCATTTTTGAATTGTCCCGTTGTCTTGAAATGGTATATTTCGTCTATAATTTCCCGGATATGTTCATTAATCAAACCCTGGCTGTCTAGGTATTTAGACATTCTATCAATGTCTATAACAAGCTCTCCAGTGCGTTTATTTCTTTTTCCTCTGCATTTCCCTAACTCAACACTCACATCTTTATTATTAGCAAATCTGCTTTCTATATTATTGAATATATCTGAAATGATAACTTCATCAATTCCTTTCGTTATTTTATTATTTTCGTCTAGTACACCAATTTTTGAAAGCAAATTACGTAGCGTAATTTTCATATTATACAATTCGATGATATTAAACCCACTGCTCCATCGACCAGTTCTTGCAGTTGTTGTAGACATTTTTTCTGAAAGTAATATAGAAATTTCCTTTAAAGTATCTATCACTATCTCTGCTTCCTTCGTAACATCATGAGCTCTCTTCGTAAGAATTTCGAGCTCAACTCCCTCTTTGCCAAATTTAAATATTTTTACATTCTCAAAAATTTTCGGCATATTATACACAATAATCATAGCAAGGGCTATAATTGTGACGGGCCACGCATTCTTTGATTCGTAACAAATCAAAATGGATACGTATAAAGAAATACCTATTGACAATAAGTAGCAAAATTTAAATACACCGTGAGGTCTTTTTGGATCAAGATTTGTCGGCATTTAATGTATTCCTAGATGCTTGTAAGTGAATGTCCTGGAGTGGTCAGTAAACAATGTTGACTAACTCCACTTTTTTATCCTGAAAATATGCCTTTTGATTCAGCTCAGCCTGAATTTTATTTTACGCCCAAGCAAATAATGCTCGCGCTACAATCAAAGCTATTTGGTCGCAGGATAACGTAAAGAAATAGGAACCACAATCAGCACACATGGTGAGGGCGCACTTACCAGTTTCCAAAGGAAACTGAGTGCGCTCTGCGAGGCTTTGACATCGGAAGGCAGGGACGGGCGGCATGAAAAAATGGTGGGTGTGTCTGACTTTGGTCTGTGCGGAAAGCATAAGTATAGCATAAGTATAGCCCATTATGCTTTACTTCGTAAAACGTGGGCGACCGTGCCGCTCGACCGCCAAAGGCAGAAAGACAAAATTCAGATATGAGTTTCGCCCCATACCCGACTGTGAAACGGGTGGAAGTGCGACGCTTCGATACCTGGGAGCTTGCATAGTTTAGTCTTTGGCTTTCCATCTTTTGACAAGCTCATCCGTCATTTCGCCCGGACGAACTTTGAGCGCTTCGGCAAGCCTAATCATCATATCAATATTTGGCCACTTATGTCCGGTTTCCATGTTGCCGAGGAATCCCGTGGAAATACCTGCCAATCCAGCGAGCTGCTCCTGCGTCATTCCGGCTTTCAGCCGGTAATGCCTCAAGACATCCTTAAAATATTTTTTGGTTATTTGCTGTTCCATATACGCAATCTAGCTCTTGCCAAGAGAGTTTTTATTTCCTATAGGAAGGAAAATACTTCCCATGGGAAATAAGACATGCGTATAGAATACTGTGAACCAGAGGGCTATTACCTACTCGGGCAGGGGCAATATGTGGGGATAACCGCAGAAGCCGTCTTGAACCGCTTCAAGACGGCCACAGGCACAAGAGCAGATGTGGAGCTTGCAGGCTGGTTAGGTGTGCGGCAATCACAGATTTCAGACATAAAACGACGAAACATATTTCCTGCAAAGTTGCTTCACCTTTTGCTGGAAAAACGGACAAACTACAATCCTGTATGGGTATTGACCGGCGAAGGAGAAGCGTACACAGAGGAATGGTGGTACACCGTAGCCGGATTACGAGCAGTTATCCCTGTATCCTACAAATCCTAAGTGAACCGGGGCGTCACGGCCCTTGCAGCGTGACACTTTTCCGTTCCGGTGTCCCTCGCAAGGCCCGCGCCGCCCCTCGTGTTGCGGGTACGGCAGAGAGCTATCATGAAATGGAAAGGCGCAAGCCGTCCAGATAGTCGGCCCATTCTTCCATCATCTTGCGGCGCTCGTCCATGTATTGCGCCCGGTTGTAGACCATACGCACGGCATCCGGGTCTTTGTGAGCGAGTTGGGTTTCAATGATGTCAGGGCGGTAGCCCATTTCATTCAGGCGCGTACTTGCCATGCTGCGGAAACCGTGCAGGGTCATAACCTCTTTGGGATAACCAAGATCACGCAGGACGTTGAGCGGCCCCGCATCGCTGATAGTATCCGTTTTGGCTCTCGCCCCTGGGAAGACGAATTTACCATCGCCGGAAAATTCCTGTAGCTCACGGAATATGGCCACAACCTGACGGGCCAACGGCACATGGTGGTCTTTGCGGTTCGACCTTGCGCGTTTTCATCCTGTGCCACGGGACGATAAAGAGATTGCTTTCAAAGTCGATGTCCTCCCATTCAGCAAGGCAAAGCTCACCGGGACGGGTAAAGACGTAGGGCAGAATTTTCATGAAGTAGACGATGGAGGGATAGCCCTCGTAGTGGTCAATTGCGCGGAGCAGTCGGCCTATTTCTTTGGGGTCGGTCACGGCGGGGTAGTTGGTCACCCGGATGGGTTGGAGCGCCCTTGTGATGCCCGTTGCCACGTTGACGTTCAGCAAGCCTTTAATCACGGCACATTGCAGCACTTGCCCAGTAAGTTGCACAAGGCGGTGCGCCGTCTGGATGCGGCCTTTCTCTTGAGCGGGCCGCGCTGCTTCCAGAATGTCGGCGGGTACTATGTCCGTGATGACCTTGTTGCCGAATACGTCAAACAAGGCGTTCTCCAAATACCGTCGCAGCTTGAGCGCGTGCTTTTCGGAGAGGTCAGGCGCGTAGGTGTCGAACCATTCAAGGGCGACAAGCCGGAACGTGTTCTGGTTGCGCCGTTCTTCCTCGATAATGACGCGCTTGTTGACCTTTTTCTGCTCGGAGGGGTCAATGCCGTCACAAGAGTTCCTTGGCCTTGTCCCGACGCGTGCGGGCGTCTTTCAGGCCGACAGCAGGGTACTTGCCGAAACTTAGCGTCTTCCGTTTCCCGGCGAAGCGGTAGTCCATACGCCAGAGTTTGCCGCCAGTAGGGGAGATGAAGAGGTACAGACCTTCGGTGTCTGCGAGTTTTTGCGGCTTGCCCGTAGGCTTTGCGTTGCGTACAGCGGTATCTGAAAGAGGCATGACGGTATTTCTCCTTGCTGACGGTATTTTCCACTCCTTGAGGGAGAACTATACCGTCAGAAATACCGCCAGAGGATGTCCACGCACCTGCCTGTTCTATCCCGGACAAGAGAGAGGCCGGAAATGCTGATTTTATTCAGTATTTCCGGCCTTCTATAGACCTTCTCGGCCAAATTCGTGGTGCCGAGGGACAGAATTGAACTGCCGACACGGGGATTTTCAGTCCCCTGCTCTACCAACTGAGCTACCTCGGCCCATGTGGGAAAGTCTTGTACCCGCTTGGCGCGGCTTTGGCAAGCCTTTTTTGGGGAAATTTCCCGCGAAAACTTGAATCTTGCGCATCTTCCGGCCATACTCGCGTTGTTTGCAGCCCAGCCAAGGAGTTCCCGTGCAATTTCGTGCCTCAGTCCCCCCGATTTTACGTGAAATGCAAGCCCTGCGCACCCTGGGCGTGTGGCGGCTCATGTTGCAGGCCCTGGTCACGGGCGGCATCACCGGCGCGGTGATCGGCCTGTTTCGCCAGACCTACACCCTGATCAATACGGCGGTTGTGGACTATGTGCACGGCCACAGCCTGTCCGACCCCCTGGTGGGCCTGAGCATCTTCGTGGCGCTGGTTCTGCTCGGCCTTCTGGCCTGGCAACTGCTGCGGCATGAACCGCTGATCAGCGGCAGCGGCATCCCCCAGGTGGAGCTGACCGTGGCCGGGCATCTGCCCATGCGCTGGGTCACGGTCATCTGGGCCAAATTCGTGGGCACCCTGGTGTCCTTGAGCGGCGGGCTTTCCGTGGGCCGCGAAGGGCCCTGCATCCAGATGGGCGCGGCCGTGGGCTGCGGCGTGGGCCGCATCTGGCATGACGACAAGGCCCAGACCATGCCGCGCTATCTCATCGGCGGCAGCGTGGCCGGGCTCACGGCGGCCTTCGGCGCTCCGGCCGCCGGGCTCTGTTTCGCCTTTGAGGAAATGAAAACCGTGATCAGCGCGCCCATGCTGCTGTTTGCCGCGCTGGCCGCCGCCTCGGCCTGGTTTGTGATCGAAGTGCTCTTCGGCTTCGGGCGGGTTTTTCCCTTCCACAATACGGGCACGCTCTCCCTGCTGCAATGGTGGATCGTGCCCCTGCTGGGCGGCATGGTGGGCATGCTGGGCGCGGCCTACAACGCCATCCTGATCCGCCTGACCCACTGGGCCGACCGCAGCCCGCTGATGCCCCAGCCCGTGCGCGTGCTGGCCCCCTTTCTGATCAGCGGCCTGCTGCTCTACTTCTACCCCCAGGTGCTGGTGGGCTTTGGTCCGGGCGCGCTGGATCTGGAAAGCCTGGCCCTGCCGCTGGGCGCGCTCTTGCTGCTGCTGGCCGCCAAAATCCTGTTTTCCTGCGTGAGCTTCGCCTCTGGCGTGGCCGGCGGCCTGCTCATGCCTATGCTGCTCGGCGGCGCGTTGGCCGGCGGTTGCGCGGCCTCGGCCCTGCTCTCCCTGAACTGCATCGGCCCGGAACAGGGCGCCACCCTGCTTATTCTGTGCATGGCCGGGCTGTTTGCTTCCACGGTGCGCGCGCCGCTCACCGGCGCGGCCCTGCTGATCGAAATGACCGGCTCGCTGCACAACGCCCCGGCCATTGTGGTCACATCCTATCTGGCCGCCCTGGCCGCCAACTGCCTGAATTCGCCGCCGGTCTACGACAGCCTGAAGCAACGCGCCGTGGACCAGGAAAAAGCCCGGCAAGCCAAAATCGACCAGGCCGCCGGTGCTCCGGGCGCAACCACATAGAATCAGAGTCGCGGCATGCGCGGTGACCCCGGAAGCCGGATGTCTTTCGGTAACCGGCCCGCTGCATGGGTTCATCGCCGTGCGCACGATCAAGAATCATTTTTATTTGTATATAACATATTGAAATATAAATATAAATAAAAAAATACTTGCAATAGTACAGATCATTGCTTACATATGGTGCCTCCCATCAATATTACAAGGCGAACGTCATGACCCGCAAAGACCGTACTGAAGGCATTTACAGCCGCCGTGAAGTGCTCGACGAGAGCGAGCGCCGCCAATACTGCCTGATCCAGCTCAAGGATCTGCTCTCTTACGCCTACCGCTATTCGGAAGACGTCAAAAAGCGTTTTGACCGCGCGCAGTTCAATGTGGAGAAGTTCAAGACTCTCTCGGACATCAAGCACATCCCCATTCTGAAAAAGAAAGAACTGATCTTTCTGCAGTCCATGGGGCCGCGTCTGGGCGGGCTGCTGACCAAGGACATCGGCGAACTCAAGCGCATCTTTCTTTCGCCCGGCCCCATCTTCGATCCCGAAGACCGGGGAGAGGACTACTGGGGCTATACCGAAGCCTTCTATTCCGTGGGCTTCCGCCCCGGCGACGCGGTGCAGAACACCTTCAACTACCAGCTAACGCCCGCGGGCCTGATGTTTGAAGAACCCCTGCGCAACCTGGGCTGTGCGGTGATCCCGGCCGGGCCGTCCGACGCGGCCACCCAGCTGGACATCATGCAGAAGCTGCGCGTCTCCGGCTATGTGGGCACGCCCAGTTTCCTCATGCACCTGGCCCAGAAGGCCGAGGAAAAGGGCCTGAATCTGCGCAAGGATCTCTTTCTGGAAGTGGCTTTCGTCACCGGCGAGCGCCTCTCGGAAAAAATGCGCTCCCAGATGGAAAAGAAATACGACCTGATCATGCGCCAGGGCTACGGCACGGCGGACGTAGGCTGCATCGGCTATGAATGCTTTCACAAGACGGGCCTGCACATCGCCAACCGCTGCTATGTGGAAATCTGCCATCCGGACACCGGCATTCCGCTCAAGGACGGCGAAGTGGGCGAAATCGTGGTCACGGCCTTCAACAAGACGTATCCGCTGATCCGCCTGGCCACGGGCGACCTTTCCTACATCGACCGCAGCCCCTGCGCCTGCGGCCGCACCAGCCCGCGCCTGGGCAGCATTGTGGGCCGCGTGGACACCACCGCCCGCATCATGGGCATGTTCGTCTACCCCCATCAGGTGGAGCAGGTCATGAGCCGTTTCGAGGAGATCAAGCGTTGGCAGATCGAGGTCACCAACCCCGGCGGCATCGACGAAATGACGCTCTTCATCGAAACCAGCGGCTTCAAGCGCGAAGAGGAGCTGCTGCACCAGTTCCGCGAAAAGATCAAGCTGCGTCCCGAACTGCGCGTTCTGGCTCCGGGCAGTCTGCCGCCGCAGATCCGGCCCATCGAGGACAAGCGCCACTGGGATTAACCGCTGTTGCAAAAGCCCGGCCTCTTGGCCGGGCTTTTGTCTATTCTTCAAAAGGAGGACCCATGTCCGATCAGAATGCCGCTGAAGCCCTGGCCGGGCTCATCCAATGGCTCAGAGAGCGCCATGACAGGATCATGGCCGTGGAGGCCGAAGCCCTGCGCCTGCTGGAAGCCGGGGACACCCCCGGCCACAACGCCAAAATGCGCGAAAAAGCCGAATTGCTCGCCGCCCTGGGCGAGGACGCCAAACCCCTGCTGGCCGGGCTGCCCGGCGAACTGCGCTTCAACCTGGCTCTGGCGCTGGAACGTTTTTCGGGCAGCGCCCGCAATGCGCTAGGCCTCAATTCGGTCTTTTACATGTCCGCCCTGCTCTATCCCGAAGATCACAAGCAGGGCGAGCCCGACGATCTGACGGTCTGCATCGACCGTATGGAGCGCGAAGGCGAAAACTTTTCATAGCCCGCCGTGGCCCTGTCCGCCGAAGAGACTGGACAGGGACGACGGATTGGCCGATACTTAAAAAATCGGCGGCCCTCCGGCCTCCGAAAGAATTGTTTTGCGCCGCACGCGCGGGCAAGACAAAATCCACGCATAAGGAGCAAGTTATGACGCGTGTACTGCGTTTTCCGGCCCTGCCGGTTTTGTTGCGGATGTTCGCCCTGCTGGCCCTGGCGGGCCTGCTGGCTCTGCCCGCCCTTCAGGCCCGGGCGGCCGACGATCCGGCCAAGGCGGCCTCAAAGGACAAATTCGAGGAAATGGATAAAAACAAGGACGGCAAAGTGATTCTGGAAGAATTCCAGGCCTCTTTCCCCAATATGAAGGAAAGCGCCTTTGTCGTCATTGACAAAAACGGCGACGGCGCCATTGACCGCGTGGAATGGGATGAATTTCTCAAAGGCCACGCGGCGGGCATGAAGCCCGGCATGGGCGGCATGCCGCCCCAGATGGGCGCTCCCATGAACAATATGCCCGGCGATCCCATGATTCCGTCGCCGGACAGCGCGGACATGCCTCTGGTTACGCCGCCCAATGGCCGCTGATAAACACAAGGCCCCGCCTTTTCCCGTGCCCTGGCGTCCGGCAACGGCTCCTGACGCGGAAGAGGCGGGCGCAGCTTCCCCGCGCCGGGCGGAAACGTCCGGCGCGCCTCTTTCTCGGGCCCGCCGGGAACGCCCCGCGCGCGGCGCCCGTCCACGCCCGCATCGTCAAAGCGCTCCCCGAAATGCGGAGGCCCAAGGCCAGCCGCATTGCCCCCAATTTCCCGACATTTCAGCGCCGTCGGATACAGGCGCATACGGACAAGCCGACCCCGGCCCGCGTTCCCGGACCGTGCCGTGCGGCCCGGATGAAAAATGGCGGCCCGGCGCTCTCGCGGAAATGGCGGATACGGCAGATGCCCCGGCCCGGCCCGACCATTCGACACGATTGCGCCATCCAAGAGGTTCGGGAGCTCCGGCAGCACTGGCCCAGCCCCGCTTTC